>Ga0116169_1000911_pt1 | contig 27621 bp, 23 predicted proteins | sample AD_UKC130_MetaG_FD_89796 | JGI IMG/M metagenome (GOLD analysis project Ga0116169, IMG submission 89796) | Active sludge microbial communities of municipal wastewater-treating anaerobic digesters from Canada - AD_UKC130_MetaG | ecosystem: Engineered > Bioreactor > Anaerobic > Digestate | place...
ACCCTTGACATCGACGGCCAGCATGAAGGCACGCCATGGACTCGCGGCGTGGCGCTCGACCAGTTCGGCGGCAATCGCGCGCTGACCGGGGCCATCGGCGAGCACCAGCACGCTTGGGCCGGCACCCGACACGACCGCTGCGAAGCCCTCGGCTCGAAGCATCCGCACCAGTGCGTCTGTCTCGGGCATTGCGGCGGCGCGGTAGCTCTGGTGCAACTTGTCTTCGGTGGCAGCCATCATGAGCTCGGGGCTCTGCGTCAGCGCGGCAATCAGCAGCGCCGAGCGCGACACGTTGAAAATTGCGTCCTGGTGCGGCACCGATTCGGGCTGCAAGCTGCGCGCAAGCTTGGTCGACATCGTGAACGATGGCACGAACACGACCGGCGAAACGCCGCGGTGCACGATCAGCTTCTTGTACTGCGGACCCTGCTCGTCAAGCCATGCGATCGTGAGGCCACCGAACAGCGAGGGCGCGACATTATCGGGATGCCCCTCAATTTCGGTTGCGATGCGCAACAGGTCTGCCGACGAGATGTCAACGATGCCCTCGAGCAGCGAGCGCGCGGCGACGATGCCCGATACAACCGCGGCGCCAGAAGAACCGAGACCACGGCCATGCGGGATGCCGTTGATCGCGTGCAGGCGCAGACCCGGCAGGGGCTGGCCCACCGCGTTGTACACGTACGCGATCGAGCTGACCACGAGGTTCGTTGCGTCACGCGGTACGTCGTCGGCGCCGACGCCCTCGACGATGACCTCAAGCCCGGGTTCGGGCAGCGCGGTGACCGTGAGTTCGTCATACAACGAGAGCGCGAGGCCGAGCGTATCGAATCCCGGACCAAGGTTGGCCGTGGTGGCCGGCACCCGCACCGTGACGGTGCGCGTGGCGTCGGTCACGCGAGCGGTCCCTCAGGGGCGAGCCCCAGCACCGAGGCAACCTCGGAGGTGGTGGCGTCGACGATGGTGGGTTCAACCTGGCCGCCATCGGCGGTGCGAAGTGCCCACTGTGGGTCCTTCAGGCCGTGGCCGGTGACCGTGAGCACAACGCGCGAGCCGGCCGGGATCTGACCGGCTTCGGCGCGTTCGAGCAAGCCCGCGACGCTGATCGCCGATGCGGGCTCGACGAAGATGCCGACCTCGCTCGAGAGCAGGCGCTGGGCCGCAAGGATGCGCTCGTCATCGATGGCACCGAAGTAGCCGTTCGACGCGTCGCGCGCTTCGAGGGCGAGCTCCCACGAAGCGGGGTTGCCGATGCGGATCGCCGTGGCGATGGTTTCGGGGTTCTTGACGACCTCGCCGCGCACGAGCGGCGCGCTGCCGGCTGCCTGGAAACCGAACATGCGGGGCAGTCGCGTTGCGACGCCGCGCTCGATCTCTTCGCGGTATCCGCGGGTGTATGCGGTGTAGTTGCCCGCGTTGCCCACCGGGATGAAGTGGAAGTCGGGGGCGTCGCCCAGCACGTCAACAACCTCGTACGCGGCGGTCTTCTGGCCCTCGATGCGGTCGGGGTTCACCGAGTTCACGAGGTGCACCGGGTAGCTCGCGGCGAGCTCGCGCGCAATCTCGAGGCAGTCATCGAAGTTGCCGCGAACCTGGATCAGCTGGCCGTTGTGCGCAACAGCCTGGCCGAGCTTGCCCATGGCGATCTTGCCCTCGGGTACGAGCACGGCGGCGGTGATGCCCGCGTGTGCGGCGTACGCGGCGGCCGACGCCGACGTGTTGCCCGTTGAAGCGCAGATGACGGCCTTGGCGCCGTGGTCGATGGCGCGCGAGACGGCGACGGTCATGCCGCGGTCCTTGAACGAACCGGTCGGGTTCATGCCTTCAAACTTGACCCACACGTCAGCACCCGTGCGCTTCGACAGCGCGGCGGCGGGCAGGAGCGGCGTGCCGCCCTCGCCGAGGGTGATCACGGTGGACGCGTCGGTCACGCCGAGGCGGTCGGCAAATTCGCGGAGGACTCCGCGCCAGAGGTGTGCCATCAGTTTGATCCTTCTACTCGGAGTACGGAGGCGACCCGGGTCACCACGTCGCTTGCAGCGAGGTGGTCAACGGTGTCGCTGAGGTCTTGTTCACGGGCGGTGTGGGTGCCGATCACGAGGCGCGCCGTGGGGGCGCCGTCGACACCCGCGGCGGTGGTCTGCTCGACCGTCGCGACCGAAACACCGCCGTCGCTCAGGATGCCAGCAATTGTTGCGAGAACACCGGTTTGGTCGGCGACCTCGAGCGTGATTTGGTAGCGGGTGCTGACATGCCCGATGGGCAGAATCGGCAGGTTGGCACGGGTGGATTCCGCGACCCCTACTCCCCCGGCGACGTGGCGTCGCGCTGCCGAGACAACATCGCCCAGCACGGCCGATGCGGTCTGTATTCCGCCGGCGCCGGCGCCGTAGAACATCAGATCGCCCGCGGCTTCTGCCTGCACGAACACGGCGTTGTTGGCGCCGTGCACGCTGGCAAGCGGGTGCTTGCGGTCGACGAGCGCGGGATACACGCGCACCGAGATTGCTTCTTCGCCCGCTTCGAGCAGACGCTCGCAGACTGCCAGGAGCTTGACGACGTAGCCGGCCTTGCGGGCCGCATCGATCATCGACTTGTCGATCTCGGTGATGCCCTCGCGGTGCACTGCCTCGAGCGGGACGGTCGTGTGAAATGCGAGACCGGCGAGGATCGCGGCTTTCTGCGCCGCGTCATATCCGCCGATGTCGGCGGTGGGGTCGGCCTCGGCGTAGCCCAGCGCCGTCGCCTCGGCGAGGGCAGCTTCCAGCGTGAGGTGCTCGGCATCCATCTTGTCGAGGATGAAGTTCGTGGTGCCGTTCACGATGCCCATGATCCGCTGCACGCGGTCACCGGCGAGGCTGTCGCGCAGCGGGCGAATGATCGGGATCGCACCGGCGACAGATGCCTCGTAGTACACCTGCGCACCCACCTGATCGGCGGCGTCGAAGATCACGGGGCCGTGAGTGGCGAGGAGCGCCTTATTGGCGGTCACGACGTCGGCGCCAGAGTTAATCGCCTCGAGGAGGTAGCCACGTGCAGGCTCGATCCCGCCCATCAGCTCGATGACGATGTCGGCACCGAGAATCAGTGCCTCCGCGTCGGTGGTGAGCAACTCGACGGGCAGGTCGACGTCGCGGGGCGCATCAACGTCGCGCACCGCGATGCCAACGAGCTCGAGCGTTGCGCCAGCGCGGTCAGCGAGTTCGTCGCCGTGCTGCAAGAGCAACGACGCTACCTGGCTCCCTACTGAGCCTGCGCCCAAGAGCGCGACGCGCAGATGGCGTTGATCGATCATGCTTCTCCTCTGTCGGCTCCTGCCGACCGTTCGTTACCGTGCTGGTCGCGCTGGGCGCCGAGGTCGATGCCCGTGTCGCGAGCCAGCAGATCTTCAAGACGTTCGCCGCGCACGATCACGCGGGCGCGACCGTCCAGCACCGCCACAATCGGCGGGCGCGGGACGTGGTTGTAGTTGTTCGAGAGCGGGGCGCAATACGCACCGGTTGCGGGCACGGCGAGCAGGTCACCGGGCGTGATATCGGCGGGCAGGTATTCGGCGTCGACGACGATATCGCCCGACTCGCAGTGCCGGCCGACAACCCGCACAAGCTCGGCGGGTTCGCGCGAGTCGCGCGAGGCGATCCGGGCGGAGTACTGGGCGTTGTAGAGCGCCGGGCGTGCATTGTCGCTCATGCCGCCGTCGACGCTCACGTAGCGACGGACCGCGTGTGCCGGTGCTTCGCCCGCGGCCGACGTATCGACCGTCACGTCTTTGATCGTGCCGACCTCATAGATCGTCACGCCAGCGGTGCCGACGATGCTGCGGCCGGGTTCGAACGCAAGACTCGGAATCGGGATGCCACGGACCGCACACTCTTCGGCAACCGCGGCGACGATCCCGTCGGCGAGCTCGCTGAGCGGGGTCGGCACATCGGCCGCGGTGTACGCGATGCCGAACCCGCCACCGAGGTTGAGCACCGGAACCGGCCCGCCTTCGAGCAGGGTCGCGTGCAGTTCGAGTACGCGCGATGCCGATTCGCGGAACCCCGCGACACCGAAAATCTGCGAGCCGATGTGGCAGTGCAGGCCGCGGAATTCGAGCCCGTCGAGCTCGCGGATACGCGCCACGGCTGGCCCGGCATCTTCAAGGGTCAGGCCAAACTTCTGGTCTTCGTGTGCCGTGGCAAGAAAGTGGTGCGTTTCGGCGTGCACGCCGCTGTTGACGCGAACCAGCACGGGCTGGATGACGCCCAGGCGCTCGGTGATTGCGGCGAGTCGCTCAAGTTCGATCCGGCTGTCGAGCACGATCGAACCGACGCCCACGGCGACCGCGCGCTCGAGCTCCGAGACTGACTTGTTGTTGCCGTGAAAACCAATGCGTGCGGGGTCGACGCCGGCTGCAAGCGCGACCTCAAGCTCGCCACGGGTGCAGACATCAATCGCGAGGCCCGCTTCGGTTGCCCAGCGCGCAACTGCGGTGCACAGGGACGCTTTGCCCGCGTAGTACACGCGAGCCGTGGTGCCGTGACGTTCGGCCGCACCGGTGAATGCGTCGTAGGCCTCGGCCGCGCGGCGGCGCACCTCGGCTTCGTCAAGCACCATCAAGGGGGTACCGAACTGCTCGGCGAGGGCGATGGCGGATGCCCCACCCACTGCCAGCACACCGTCGTCGCCGCGCTGGGCGGAACGGGGCCACACCTCGGGCGCGAGGTCGTTTGCGTCGGCAGGTAGCACGAGCCATTCAGGGGCGAGCGGATTCGCAGACATGCGGGGGGATTCACCAATCGTGATACGGGATGCCGTGATCAACGGGATGGTCACGCCGCCACGGTGGCTCAAGTCTAGAGCACTGCTCGCCGCGGCTTTGTCCGTCGGTGGGTCTGTGACGGACCGAGTCGTTCCCAGCATGTTTTGCGCTGCCGTCGTGCGATCGTGTCGCCGCGCGCATGGCCGCCCAATTAGCAGGTGCCGGGCTCCCGCATTGCCGGATCCATCAGGAAGCGACCGTCGAGCCCGACCGACAGCACGATCGAACCCGTGGCGCCCGAGCCAAGCACCGTCACGCCGCTGAGCGTCGCGCCAACCGGCATCCGATCTGCCACACACACGTTGATGGGCTGCAGGATCGTGTCGGCGACGGCGCCGAGCTGCGCGCGCAACGCATCGGCGGTGAGGACCGCCTCGCCGATGCTCGCCGAGTTCGGCTTGAGCACGAGCATGCCTGCCTGGTCGCCCTCGCCCGCAGAAGGCACGAGCCCGATGCCGAGTTCGAGGGGGAATCCGGCGAGCGGAATGGAGGTCACCAGCACGAGCTCGGGGTCGTTCAAGAGCACGACGCCGCGGGGCACGCCGGCGGCTTCTGCCAGCACCTTCTGAAGAGATGCCTCGTCGAGGGCGATCGTGGCGGCTGCGGCATCCATTTCGGCGTTCGTATCGCGAATCGGCACGCCCTTTGCCGCGAACATGACGTCGGCCGAAATATCGCCGAGTGGCACACCGTCGGCCGCGATGCGCACCTCCTGCAGGCTGCCGAAGATGAGCTGCGCGAGCACCGAACCGTCGAGTTCGACGTCGACCGGGTGGTCTGCAGGAAGACCGAGCTGCGCGGTGACCTCGGCACGGATGGTGTCGCTCACGAGGCTCCGCGCGATCGCATCGCCCGCGAACCATGCCGCAATTGCGAGGGCGATCACGATGATCAGGGTGATCAGGAGCGGCACGCGGCGGCGGCGTTTCGGGGCGGATGCCTGGGCCCGTGCGGTCGCGGGCGCCGTCTCGGTTGCCGGTGCCTTCGCGTTGAGATCCGGGATGCCGGAGGAGTTGGGGGTGCCCGGGGTGTCGGGTGCGAACGTCACGGCGTTACATGCGCTCAGGCGCCGAGACGCCGAGCAACGTGAGTCCGTTGCGCAGCACCTGACCGGTCGCATCGCTCAACCAGAGGCGGGTGCGGTGCACCGCGGTGACGGGCTCGTCGCCGAGCGGGGTCACTCGGCAGTTGTCGTACCAGCGGTGATAGAGCCCCGCGAGCTCCTCGAGGTAGCGGGCAACGCGGTGCGGTTCGCGACTGTCGGCGGCGAACGCCACCACGCGCGGGAACTCCTGCAGCGCGCCGAGCAGCGCCGACTCAGTGGCGTGCTCGAGCAGTTCAGGTGCAAACTCGCTGCGGTCGACGCCGGCCTGCGCCGCGTTCACGCCCACGTTGTGCGTGCGCGCGTGGGCGTACTGCACGTAGAACACGGGGTTATCGTTCGTGCGCTTCTGGAGCACGTCAAGATCGACGTCGAGGTTGGAGTCGGCCGAGCTTCTCGTGAGCGAGTAGCGCGCGGCATCCACACCCACAATTTCGACGAGGTCTTCGAGCGTGACGACGGTGCCCGCCCGCTTCGACATGCGCATCGGCTGGCCATCGCGAACGAGGTTGACCATCTGGCCGATGAGCACCTGCAGGTTGACCTGCGGCTCGTCGCCGAACGCGGCACACATTGCCATGAGGCGCTGCACATAACCGTGGTGGTCGGCGCCGAGCATGATGATGCAGCGGTTGAAGCCGCGCTCACGCTTGTCGAGGTAGTACGCCAGGTCGCCCGAAATGTAGGCGGGCTGGCCGTCAGACTTGATGACCACGCGGTCTTTGTCGTCACCGAAATCGGTCGTGCGGAGCCACATCGCACCGTCCGACTCGTACATGTGGCCAAGCTCGGTGAGCCGGGCGATCGCACGATCGACCGCGCCAGATTTGTGCAGGTCGTTCTCGTGGAAGTAGACGTCGAAGTCGACACCAAAGTTGTGCAGGCTCGCCTTGATCTCGTCGAACATGAAGTTGACGCCCTGCGAGCGGAACGCCTCTTGCAGTTCTTCGGGCGAGAGCGCGGCGAGGTCGCCGTGGTAAGCGAGCGCAACGCGGCGAGCGATGTCGCCGATGTAGCCGCCGCCGTACCCGTCTTCGGGCGCGGGCTCGCCCAGGTACGCGGCGACGAGGCTGCGAGCGAAGCGGTCGATCTGCGAACCGTGATCGTTGAAGTAGTACTCCCGCGTCACGTTGGCGCCCTGCGAGCTGAGGATGCGCGCAAGCGAGTCACCAACGGCGGCCCAGCGCGTGCCGCCAAGGTGAATGGGCCCGGTGGGGTTGGCCGAGACGAACTCGAGGTTGATGATCTCGTCGGCGCGCGACTGGTTGGTGCCGAAGGCGGTGCCCTGGTCGACGATCGTTTTGGCGAGCGCGCCGGCGGCTGCGGCATCCAATCGCACGTTAATGAAGCCGGGGCCGGCGACCTCGACGGTTGCAACGCCGTCGACCGCCTGCAGCGCCTCGGCAATCGCGGTCGCGAGCTCACGCGGGTTGGTGCCCACGCTCTTCGCGAGCTTCATGGCGATGTTCGAGGCCCAATCGCCGTGATCGCGGTTCTTCGGGCGCTCAAGCACCACGTCGGCGACGGTGAGGTCGGCCGAACTGCCGGCTCGTCGAGCCTCAAGAATCGGGGTGACGATGGTGAGCAACTGGGCGGCGAGAACGTCTGGAGTCATGGCGGCACCATTCTACGTGGATGCCGCTGAGCGCCGGGTGCGGGCGGCTCTCAGGTGGTGCTCTCCGTTCTTGTCGAGGCGGCAGGAATCAAGCACCGGCCCCGCTCCGCTTCATCGCGGAGGGCGGAGTCGGCGTTCATCGGTTCAGTCGGAGGGTGCCATCGATCGTTGTGATGCTCGCCTCGGTTGCAGCACACGTGAAGGCGGCGCCGGCATATGCCATCGCCTCGGGCACGATGGGCATCGTGGTGCCAGCCGCCGTCACCGACATCGACGAGCCCACCTGGGTGTCGGCGAAGTCGATCCTGTCTCCATCGACAGTGAAGATTCCGGCATCGCTCCCGTTTCGGCTGATCGAAAGGTCGATGCCCTCGACAAGGGCCGTGAGCAGCCAGTCCTGATACGTGGTCGTCAGCGTCCCATCGCCGGCAAAATTCAGGGTCACCTGCCCGGTGACGTTATTGAACTCATCCCCGTACTCGCGGAGGCTCACAAGGAAGAACGCGTTGTCGGCAGCCCAGGAGCCGACCAGGCAACTGGCGGGGTCGGTGCCCCGCGGGGTGGCGTCGGCCTCACTGTCGGTGTCACTCGTCGGCGCGGTCGAGGGCGCGGTTACTGACGTGCCGGGCCCTGCGGGTGAACTTCCGGTGCTCCCACCCGGTGCATCTGGAGATGCACATGCCGTCATCGTCAGGGCGAGGGTGATGACCGCCGCAGGGGCAATCATCCATGAGCGATTGAGCGTGTTCATTGTTCTCCAATGTCCGATTTCCGCGGCACCCGAAGTGCTGGCGTGAATTGGCGCACTTTGAGGTTGATCTTATGGAGACGTCTGTCAGAAAAGTTAAATTCGCGGCTTGGAGCTCGGGTTGGGGGATCGGGTCGGGGCTCGGCCGGGGTTCGGCCGGGGTTCGGCCGGCCGCTCAGGACGGGCGCGGGCGACGCTCAAGGAGCCTCGCGAAGGTTCAAGCTATGGTTCAACCATGACTGGAAGCATTGGCGCTCCCTCGCGTGAAGCGCCGGCCGCAAAGCAGGATGCAGCCGACTTTCTCGCTGAAGGATTGCCAATCAACCTCACACCGCTCTCAGCCCGCGCCTACGCTGAGCGTTGCCAGGCTGCCGTGGAGGCGCTCGATCCGGTGGAGTCACTGCTCGCCGTCAAACTCCTCACGGCCGGGATCGTGGCTGCCGCCCATGCGCCGTCCGGAGACGCGAACCTCACAGACTTGGTGCAGCAAGCCGATGACACGCAGGCCATCGCAGAGCGGCTTGGAGACGAGGCATCCATCGCCTACGCACTTGTGGCTTGGAGCGTTACCCGACCGGCTCCCGAGCACGCCCAAGAGCGGGTGCGCGCCGCAAACCAGATTCTCGCCACGGCGACGCGTCACAACGAGACCGCGCTCGTGCCCATCGGCACCGTGTTGTTGCTCGTGGGTCTTCTTGAACAGGGCGAGATTCGGTCGTTGGATGCGCAGCTGCTTGAGCAGCGCTACAGCACCATGGAGCAGCGCGGCACCGCTCACACAGGCACCGCTCACGCTGACCCCGCGCAGTGGTTTTACTGCCTGCGTTCGATTCTTGACGGCGACACCGAAGGCGCCGAGCAGCAGGCCGAATCGCTGTACGCGCAGGCCCAGCAGCACGGCGCGGATGGCCTCGGTCTGTATACGACGCAGCTGGGGATGATCCGCTGGATGCAGGGGCGCATCGATGGCGCTGAGGAGGGCTTCCTCGCGGCACGGCGAGAGTACCCAGAGCAGCTGCTGTGGCCCGCGTCTCTCGCCTGGCTCTGGCTGTTGCAAGGGCGCCAGTCTGCCGGTGAAGCCCTGTTGCAATCGCTCCCGGATGCCGCAGACATCCCCCGCAATCGGTACTGGCTCTCGACCATCACGGTGCTCGCTGAGATCGCGCGAATCAATGGTTCGCGAGCGAACGCCGAGCGGCTCCGACACATGCTCCTCCCCGTTGCCGAGACGTTCGTTCCCGTCGGTGTCGGAGTGGCGTTCTGGGGCACCTGCGCTCGCACGCTGGGGCTGCTTGAGGAGTACCTCGGCTTGCTCGATGATGCACGCGAGCACCTTGAACTTGCGGTCGCCCTCAGCGGCCGGATCGGCGCGTGGGCGTGGCATGCTGAAGCGCAAATCGAGCTGGCCGAGTTTGCGCTTCGCCATGAGCTCGACGATGTGCCCGCCTACGCGCTGCTCGCCGAGGCGAAAGCAACAAGTGAGGCACGTGGGTTCGCCATGCTCACCCGTCGCGCCATGCATCGCCCACGCATCCGAGTGCTTGGCCAGTTCGAGGTGATTTCGCTCTGCGGGACGCGCGCCGAATGGAACTCGCGCAAAGCCAGCGAGCTGTTGAAGATACTCGTCGCCGCCCGCGGCACTCCGACCGCGCGGGAGGTGTTCATGGATGCCCTCTGGCCCGACGAGGCTCCGTCGAAGCTGGCGAATCGCTTCTCGGTCGCCGTGAACGTGATCCGCCGTGCCCTCGACCCAGATCGACTCCTACCCACCCAGTACCATCTGGTGACCGAAGGAAGCTCGGTGCGCCTCGACGTACAGGCGCTCGACATAGACCTGGAACGTTTCCTGACGTTGGCAGCGCGCGACGACGATGCCAGCCGCAGCGCGGCACGGGCCCTCTATCGCGGTGACGCGTTCTCAGAAGAACCGTATGCCGATTGGTCCGTCACGATACGAGATCACGCGAGCCACCAACGGAGCCTGCTGGGTTGATGTGCGCGCGGCAACGCTTTCTTTGACGCTCGCCCGTCGAGACTTACTTTGCCGCTTGTGCGTCAGCGCGCGGTCGGTCGGTCGGCGCAGATGAGCTCTCCATCGCTGAACACGAGGGTCACGTCCTCGCCGTCCGCGAGCAGCGTTTCGATGCCAAGGCATGGAAGAGACGCGGTGGGAGCCGCAGCCGAGCCATCCATCGTGACCCGAAGCGTGCTTCCCGCCCACTCCGCCTTGGCGTTCTTGCGCTCGAGCGTGCGCTCAACCGCCGTGATGATGATGTCGTCGGATGCGCCGAACGCACGGCCATCATCGTCGCCAGCGGCGTTGCCGTCGGCCGATTCGTCAGATACTTCGATGACTTCGGTCGGGGCTGCCCCACCGCCGTTGCTCGGATCGGAGGTGTCTGTGGCATTCGTCGCGCACGCACTTGTGGCGAACACCAAACCGAGAAGCGCAGCGATGCCTCCGGCGCGAATGAACAGTGATCGACGCATGAGCTCTCTCCTTGTGCACCCCTACGCGCGGCTGTGCACGAAGCGGCGGGCGCAATTGCGTTCACAGTAGCGGCGGTTCTGTGAACATTCTTAACGTTCGGGCGCCGGGGCGCGCGTGGCGCAAGCGCCGGAGACCTGCGCGGCGGGGTGTGGGCGGTGTGGGGCGAAAGCAAAACTGCGACACGCTCTCGCGTGTCGCAGTTTCAGACATCGTATTTGAAGTGCCCCCGGCTGGAATCGAACCAGCGGCCTTTGGTACCGGAAACCAACGCTCTATCCCCTGAGCTACGGAGGCGCACCGCTCGACTTTATCACCGCTCGGGGTGCGTGCCCGACTCATCGCCCGCGGGCGCGGCGAGCGCCACGATGACCGCACGCTCTTCGGCCCGTGTCAGCCCCGAGCGTCGCGGCCGATCAAGCCCGCGCTCCCGTTCGTCGTCGCGCACGTCGGCGATCGTCGCGGCGAGGGGCCGGAGCATCCCGCCGTGTGCCCGATACGCGTCGTTCTTGTAGCGCATGAAGCCGCGCGCTTCGTTGGGAAGCCAGAGCGGGAGCGAGTGCGGCCCCGCCCAGTAGTGCACGCCTGCGGCGAGGAGTCGGGCATCGGATGCCACGACCCACTCCCCCGCGAATCCCGCCGCCTCGGCGGCCAGGTCGAGCACCTCGACCAGCTCATGCACGTCGCCCACTGCGTTGACGACCCCGGTGTCGCCGGCCTCGCCCGCGCGCACGATCCAATCGGCGAGGTCGCGCACGTCGATCGCCTGGGTCGCGCGGTCGCGCGCGTCGGGGACGAGGACTTGGGTGTGCTGTGGGGCGGTGGTGGCGCTCGTGCTGGCGGCGCTCGGGGTGTTGGCGGCGCTCGGGGTGCTCGGGGTGGTGGCGGTGCTCGGGCCGCACGCCGCCGCGGCGAATCGCCCGGGCCAATACCCGAAGCGATCCGAACCGTCGCCGGGCCCCGCGATGAGTCCCGGCCTTGCGATCAGCAGGCGCTGGGGTGCGGCATCCTGCGTTGCCCGTTCGGCAACGACCTTCGCGTGGGCATAGTTGGCGAGATCGGTGGGTTCGACGAGGTCGGCGCGCTCGTCAGCGCCGGGCGTGGTGTCGTCGGCATAGACCGACACGCTGGAGACGAGCGTCCAGTGCCGCGCGCGGCCGGTGAGCGCGGCGAGCGCGCCCTGCACGAAGCCGAGATCGTACGAGATCTCGATGACGTCATCCCACTCACGATCGAGGAGCGCGTCATAGGCCCCGGGGGCGGCGCGGTCGGCGATCACAAGGCGGGCGCCGGATGCCACTTCGCCCGAGTTTCCACGGGCAAGACACGTGACCTCCGCGCCGTGTGCGAGTGCCGCGTGGGCAATCTCGCGTCCGAGCCAAGCGGTGCCACCGAGAATCAAGACCTGTCGCATGGGGCAAGTCTCGCGGCGCCGACCGGCCCGGCGCTACTGGTTCGCGGCGGGCGTATCGCCGCCGACGAGCTTGAGCCCGACGATGCAGCCGACGAGGCCCATGATCAACAGGACGCGCACGAGTGACACCGGTTCGTCGCCCGTGATCATCGAGTAGATGACCGTGAGCGAGGCGCCGACGCCAACCCACACGGCATACGCCGTTGCGGTCGGGATGTCACGCATCGCCCATGCGAGACCGCCCATGCTGACGATCAGCGCGACGCCGAAAATCACGCTCGGCCAGAGCTTTGTGAAGCCTTCGGACTTGCCCAGCGCCGTAGCCCAGACGGCCTCAAGCACTCCCGAAACGATGAGTACGATCCACGCCATGACGACTACCTTTCGGCCAGTCTTGTCGCGTTCCGGGTACTGGTTTGCCTCGTCCGGGGGCCGTTGTCGGGGCCCGGATGCCAGTTTAGTCGAGGTCGTGCGCGGGCGCGGAGGGCGCCCCGCCGCGCTTGCGCCGGGGCGCGCCCTCCGCCCTTTCCGCTCACCCGTCGCAATGTGTCAAGAATCGCGCGAAAAGCGACCATTCGCGACGGGGGAACGAAGGCACCGGCACGGACAGGAGCGCGACGCTCCAGCGTCACCGCTCACCCGTCGCAATGTGTCAAGAATCGCGCCAAAAGCGACCGTTCGCGACGGGGGAACGAATGGGCGGGCGCGGGCGCGACGCGACGCGCGGAGGTCCCCGGGCGGTGGCGCCGCGGCGCGCGGGCGGACGCAATGCGCCACGCCCCCTCGCCCCACCTCACACCAGGAAGAAGCCGAACAACCCCGGGTTGTGCGCATGCGCGAGCACGAGGAACACGACCGCGTCGAAGAGGAGGTGCACGGTGACGACGTATCCGAGCGAGCGCGTCTTCATGAAGATGAAACCCTGCAACAGCGCGAACGGGATCGTCAGGAGCGGGCCCCACGCCTGGTAGCCGAGCTCCCAGAGAAATGAAACGAACACAATCGCCTGGAGCAGATTCGCCTGCCAGACCGGAAAGTGCCGGCACAGCAACACAAACACCGTGCAGATGAAGAACAGTTCATCCCAGATTCCGACCGCCCCGACACCCACGAACAGCCGCGCGATCAGCTCCGGCGTATCGACGACCGGCCAGTTCATGTACACGCCCGACGTGATGAAGTAGAACGGCAGAATCAGCCAACCAAGCACCAGCACCGCGATGAGCCAGGTCCATTGAAACGCCGTCCAGCGCGTGCCGCCGCGCCACGGAAACCCAATCGCCCGGTCACGAAACACAAACCGCGACACGAGGTACGGCAGCGCAACGGAGCCGCCAAGCGCAAGCGTGAAGCGCACAAACGCCGCGTTGTCGAGCTCGGCGTGCAGCGAAATGAGACTGACCACAATCAGCCCCAGCGCAATCAACGACAGGTCACGCAGCAGACTCGGCGCGCGCACCCCCGGCGGCATCGTGTACAGCCCATGACCAATGGATGCCCCCGCCCCACCACTCGCAACACCCACGGGCGCCACACCCCGAGCCACGCCCCGGCGCTCGGCAAACCACGCACCGGCGAGCCCGCAAACCAAAAGCAACCAGCCGAGCCAACTCAACTGCAGTACGAAGAATGCCGGCGCCGAGAGGCAGACCAGCAACGCCGGCACCAGCCTCCACGTCCACCGGGGGAATGCCCGTGAAGAAGCGCCACCCAGCTCTGTCTGCCCCCGCCCGATCGCCATCGTGTCGCCCTAGACCCGCCGGTAGAGCATGTCGCGAATCGCGTGCCCGCGGCGCTTGCCCTTGTTCTCGAAGGAGGTCAGCACGCGGCCGTCGAATCGCGGCGCCCACGCCGTGGGTTCGGCGTCAAATTCGCGCACGAAGTCGGGGGCGGCATCCATCACGCGGCGCTGCTGGCGCGCGTAATCTTCCCAGTCGGTTGCGAGGCGCAGCAGTCCCCCGGGCATGAGCGCGCGGGCGGCGAGCGCCGCAAACTCGGCCGTCACCAGGCGCCGCTTATTGTGCTTGGACTTGTGCCACGGGTCGGGGAAGAACACCCAGACTTCCGAGACGGAGCCCTCGGGCAGGTAGGTCTGCAGCACCTCTGGCGCATTCGCCTCCATGACCCGAACGTTCATAAGGCCTTCGCGCTCGGCGCCGAGCATGGTCTTCGCGAGTCCGGCGATGAACACCTCGACGGCAAGAAAGTTCGTTTCGGGATGCTCCGCCGCGGCGTGCAGCACCGCTTCGCCCTGGCCCGACCCGATCTCAACAACGAGCGGCGCCTCGCGCCCAAACGCTGCGGCCGCGTCAAATCGTGCGTCGGGATGCACGCTGGTTTCGGCCGAGCCGCGGGGCGCGTCGATGAGAAAGCGCCCGCTCAGCTCGGACCAGCCGCGCTCCTGGCCGTCGGTCAGACGACCGCCACGGCGCACGAACGACACCGGGCTCTCACGAAACCCCGCCCGCACATGCGCGGGCACGTCGTCGCCCAGTTCTTCGGTCGGCGTCTGGTCGGCCGGCTGCTCAGGGGGATTGTCGCTACTCACACCCCAAGCCTACGAGCACCCACCCCCACGCATCGCCCGCGCGGCGTGCCTTCCCCGCCCCTCGTCCGCTCCCCCGTCGCACTTTGTCGCTTTACGCGGTGCAGCACGGCGTTTCGCGACTGCTGAGCAAAAGGGCGGGGCGGGCGAAAGGGCGTGGCGAGCGAAAGGGCGTGAGCCGCCCCTACGGCGCCGTCACAAAATCGATAAGCTGCTCGACGCGCCCGAGGAGCGACGGCTCAAGATCGCGGTATCCATGCACCCTCGACAGCACTCGTTCCCACGCGAGCCCAAAATCTTCGGTCGTCTCCGCCGGCCACCCGAACGCGCGGCAGATCCCGGTCTTCCAGTCGGTGCCGCGCGGAATCTCGGGCCACCGCGCGATGCCCATCGCCGCCGGCGTCACACACTGCCAGACATCGACGAACGGGTGCCCAACAACCAGCACGTGCTCGCGATGGGGGCCGGATGCCACGGCTTCCGCGATCCGCGACTCTTTCGAGCCCGGCACGAGGTGATCGACGAGCACGCCGTACCGCCGTGTGCTCGAGGGCGGGTCATCGCGCAACACGTCGTCAAGGAGGTCGATGCCCTGCAAATATTCGACGACCACGCCCTCGATACGAAGGTCTGCGCCCCACACCTTTTCAACCAGTTCGGCGTCGTGCCTGCCCTCCACAAGAATGCGGCTCGGCAGCGCGACGCGCGCTCGCGAATTCGCAACCGCGAACGAACCCGAGGCCGTGCGAGCGGGCGCCTGCGCTTTGGGGGCGGGCGGCACGAGGACGACGGCGACGCCGTCGACGAGGTATCCGCCGCCGAGCGGAAACAGACGGCGCTTGCCGTGCCGGTCCTCCAACTCGACAAGCTTGCCCTCGACGCGGGTCACCGCGCCGCAATAACCGTCGACCGCAACTTCGACCACCAGGTCGCGTTCGGCCCGCACTTCGGCCGGTTTCACCTTGCCCGCGTCGCGCCAGCCCTTCGCCAGCACGTCTCCGCTATACCTGTCATTCACCCATTCAGCCTGAGCTATCGCCCGCGCGGCTCTCGCCTGACACGCCGGAGACCGGGCGCGATCGCCCGCTTCCGCATCCATGGTTCGCGCCATGACGGCACGAGCGATTCGGCAGGCTTCGCGCGACGGCGCCAGCGGTGGACGCACCACGCGGCGCACCCATAGACTCAAATCCTGTCTGTATAACGGTGCCCGTTTGCGGCACCACTCAAGGGGGTGGCGCGATGCGCTCGCGTTGGGCGATCACGTTGGCCACAGGTTTGCTTGTCGCCGGCTTAGCAATTGGTGCGCCCGCTCAGGGCCTCACCCACGACACCTCGGCCACAGCAACGGGCACGGTCCCGGCCGTCGCCCCGATTACTCTCGGCTCGGGTTATGTGTTTGACGACGCCAACGCGCTCGGCAGCGCCGATGAGGGCGCCGCGCAGGCCCGCCTCGAACAGCTTCGCGCCGACACCGGTCTCGACCTCTGGGTCGCGTTTGTTCCCGAGTTCTCAAGCCCGAGCAACGCCGAAGAGTGGGCGAATCAGACCGCGACGCAAAACGGGCTCGGTCCGACACAATATTTGCTCGCCGTCGCCGTCGACACGCGTCAGTTCTACCTCTCGGGCGACACAAGCGGGCCGCTCAACGACTCGCAGCTGGCCGCAATCGAGCAGCAGCAGATCCAGCCCGCACTCCAGACAGGCGACTGGCTCGGCGCCGTCGAGGCCGCAGCAACCGGCATGACCGATGCCGCCGCCGGTGGGTCGGGTTCACCCGGCAACAGCGGCGGGACGGGCGGCAGCGGTGCGGCCGACACCGGCAGTTCGATGGTGTGGCTCTTCGTTGGGCTCCTGGTCGTGGTTGCGATCGGTGTTGGCATTTGGGCGTTCGCAAGCCGCCGCAAGAAGGCTGTGACCGGAGGCAAGGGCCCCGGCGCCGTCGAACAAATCAGCACCGCCGAGCTTGGGCGCCAGGCCGGCTCGGCCCTGATCGCAACCGATGACGCGATCCGCACGAGCGACGAAGAGTTGGGATTCGCACGTGCCCAGTTTGGCGACGCGGCCACCGCCGATTTCGAAACCGCGCTCACGTCTGCGAAGGCGGCGCTGACCCAGGCGTTCACGCTCAAGCAGAAGCTCGACGATGAGATTCCCGACACCGAAGAAGAAGTGCGTGCCTGGAACACGCAGATCTTGCAGCTGTGCCACGGCGCCAACGCCGAGCTCGACGCCAAGGCCGCCGATTTCGACGCCCTTCGCAAGCTCGAAGCGAACGCGCCCGAGGCGCTCCTTCACGTGCAGGGTGAGCGGGCCGGAGCCACGCCGCTGATTGCCGCCGCGACCCAGTCGCTTGCGGCGCTCACCACGCGGTATGCACCCAGTGCACTCGCAACCGTCGCCGACAACCCAGAACAGGCATCCACTCGCCTTGCATTCGCCGACGAACAACTCGCGGCGGCGCAGCGGCTCATCGGCGAAGGCAAGGGCGGCGAAGCGGCCGTCAGCATCCGCGCCGCGGAGGAGGCAGTCGACCAGGCGAAGCTGCTCACGCAGGCGGTCGACAAGCTTGGCGCCGACCTTGCGACGGGCGAGCAGACGATCTCGTCTGCAATCGCGCACCTTGAGGGTGATGTTGCCCAGGCCTCTCGCCTCCCCGACCCGGACGGCCGTGTCGCGAGCGCAATCGCGATCGTCAACGAACAGGTCGCGAGTGCACGCGCGGCGATGTCCGCGCCAACGATTGCCCCGCTGCAGGTGCTCGAAGGCCTCGACGCCGCGAACGCGCAGATCGATGGCGTCGTTGCGGATGTGCGGAACGCCGCAGAGGCACAGCAGCGCGCGCAGCAAGCGTTGCAGCAGACAATGCTGAGCGCACAGGCACAGGTCTCGGCCGCAGAGAACTACGTCACCGCGCGCCGCGGTGCCGTCGGTGCTGAGGCCCGCACGCGCCTCGCCGAGGCGGGCGCCTCGCTCGTGCACGCCCAGCAACTGCAGGCCGCCGACCCACAACAGGCCCTCGCCTACGCCCAGCGCGCAAACCAGCTCGCGGCTCAGGCCATCCAGTTCGCCCAGCAGGATGTCGGCGCGTTCGAACAGCGCCAGGGCGGCGGTGGTGGCGGCAATGTTGCCGGCGCAGTGCTCGGTGGCATCCTCATCAACTCGCTCCTCAGCGGAGGCGGCGGAAGTCGCGGCCGATCGTCGGGTGGTTTCGGCGGGTTCGGCGGCGGGTTCGGCGGTGGAGGCGGCGGTGGCCGTTCGTCGGGCGGTCGATCGTCAGGCAGTTTCGGCGGGGGCGGCACACGCTCACGCCGTGGCGGTGGGCGGTTCTAGCGACACCGGTGCAGCGGGGGCCGCGGCATCCAAATTTCATACTCGTACACAACTGAACCACTACGGAAGGAACCTCCATGGCTAAGCAGTCCATTTTCGGGCGTATCTCGACGCTCCTGAAGGCAAACGTCAACGCAATGCTCGACTCGGCTGAAGACCCGCAGAAGATGCTCGACCAGCTTGTTCGCGACTTCAGCAACAACATTGCCGACGCAGAATCGGCGATCGCCGAAACGATCGGCAACCTGCGTTTGCTCGAGCGCGACAACCAGGAAGACGTGCAGGCCGCCGCAGATTGGGGCAACAAGGCAATCGCTGCCAGCCGCAAGGGTGACGAACTGCGCACCGCCGGCCACACGGTCGACGCCGACAAGTTTGACAACCTGGCGAAGATTGCGCTGCAGCGCCAGATCAGCGCTGAGAACGAGGCGAAGGCCTCGGCCCCGCAGATTGCGGCACAGACGGAGGTCGTTGACAAGCTCAAGGACGGCCTGAACGGTATGAAGCAGAAGCTCGAAGAGCTGAAGTCGAAGCGTTCGGAGCTGCTCGCCCGCGCGAAGACCGCCGAGGCCCAGAACAAGGTCGCCGACGCCGTCAAGTCGATCGACGTGATGGACCCGACAAGCGACCTCGGCCGCTTCGAAGACAAGATCCGTCGCCAGGAGGCTCTGGCCGCCGGCAAGCAGGAGCTGGCCGCATCGAGCCTCGACGCGCAGTTCAACGCACTCGACGACATCGGCGAGCTGACCGAGGTTGAGGCGCGGCTTGCCGCGCTCAAGCACGGTGGCAACGCGCAGGGCGCGATCAACTCCTAAGCACCGCATTCGCGGCGACCGGGCGGTCTCCTTCAAGGGACGGCCACCCGGTCGCCGCGGTATAATTTTTGTTGCACAGCGGTTTTTGTGCAGGGCATTTTTTGATCGGACAGAGGTTCTGATGGTCCGTTTCCTCGTTGTTCCGCAATGGCAGGGATCAAGCTCCTCGCGAGCGATGCAGCTCGTCGACGGGGCGCAGGCTGTGCTTGGTGATCTGCCCCGATCCAGCTCGCACCTGGTCGAGGTTCCCCTCGAGGCGGGCGACACCCTCGACACCGGTGTGTTGCGGATGAGCGCGCTCAGCCAGACCGCAAGAAACCTTCGCGCTGCGCTTGATGAACAGCGCGCGCTTGAGCAGGCGGTTGTGACGTTCGGCGGCGATGCCGGCGTCGGCACCATCGCAGCGCTCCACGCCGCTGGTGCCGCCCACGCCGCTGGCGCCACCGACGCCACCGACCCGGCTCTTGCCGTGATCTGGTTCGGTGCCCGTGGCGCGTTCCACTCCCCCGCGTCTTCGCCGACGAAGGCGTTTCATGACATGGCCGCCCGGGCGCTCGTTGATCCGAGCATCCCGCGCCCGGATGCCGATAGCCCCGGGCCAATGATCGGTCACGGGCGCCTCGCCCTCATCGGCGTGCGCGCGATGGACGAGGCACAGGTGGCGGCCGCCGAAGCGCACGGCGTCGCATTGCGGTCGCCCGACAACCTCAACCCCGACGAACTTGTGGCGGCGATCACGGCGGCGGGGGCATCCCGCGTCTTCGTGCACATCGATCTGAACGTGCTCGACCCGTCGGCGCTGTCGGGGCTCGGCCACGCCGAACCATTCGGTCTCGACCTGCGTCAGCTACTCGAGACGATCGCGGCGCTGCGTGAGCGCTTGCCCCTGGCCGGCGCCGCAATCACCGAGTACGCGCCCTCGTCGCCCGCGGCTGTCACGCACGACATGTCGACAATCCTGCGCATCGTTGGTGCGTTGGTGTGAGCGCCCCTCCGGCGGACTGGGAAGCCCAGGCAGAGCGCGCCCTCGCTCGCGGTCGGCGCGTCGACCGGTGGATCCCGTCGTTCCTCCTCGACTCGCCGATCAGTGACCTCGGTTTTTACTGGGGCACCGCGGTCGGCATGATCTGGGGCGGCCTGCTGAGCACTGGCCGCGTCGAGAATGTCGATAGGCTCCTCGTGTTTCGTGGCCTGCCCTCGTGGGCCTACCGCCGCGGCGGCGTGTGCGTCGGGCGTTGCTACCTCACCGGCAACAACGTGTCGGCGCCCGTGCTCGCACACGAGGCCGTGCACGCCCGGCAGTGGCGACGCTACGGGTTTCTCATGCCCGTGCTCTACGCGCTCGCGGGCCGCAATGCGCTACGCAACCGCTTCGAAATCGAAGCTGGGCTCGTGCAGGGCGGGTATGTCCACGCGCGCTACGCACGCAAGAGCTGAGTTCAGCGGCAGTGTTGAATCGGGCTGCGGTCATGCAGACCGCGCTCATTCAGGCAACGCTCATTCAGGCAACGCTGAGTCAAACCGCGCTGATTCAGGCTGCAGCGGGTGATTCTGCGCGCACCGGCAGCCCAAAGCGGGCGGGTGCGTGAATGCTGTCGGCGTCGACGCCGAGCCGGTCGACCAGGTGGTCGACGATGTCGGCGGTGCCGAGGAATCCACCCGTCAAGAAGACCCGGGTGTGGTCGTCATCGGCGCAGAGCATCTCGCCCGCCCAGGCCGCAACGGCGCGCGTAAGTGCGCGGCCGGGGGCACACAGCTCGCCCGTGCCCGCAGCGCCGGAGCGTGCCGAACGATCGAGCCACGTGACGGTCATGCGCGCCGGGGCGGCAATGTCGGTGACGGATGCCGCATCAGGCACTTCGATGAACACCCGACCCGTCGAGCAAATTGGGAGCGTCACCAGCAGCGTTTCGAGTTCGAGAAGCGAGGTCTCGTCGGCTGTGATCAGGTGCTGCACGCGCGTGTGCTTTGCCGCTTTGCACGCCCGGGGTCCGTGCTCGATGCCCGCGTGCACGACCGAGGTAGGTCGATTAGAACCGGACTGCGGCGACGTGAGCTGCTCTGTGCTGTGTGACATGACGTTCTTAGTATAGGCATGCCTAACCTCACTTGGCCAGGGTTCATCCCGCATCTTCAGGTTGCACCTCGCCGGTACGCCTGCAGCCCCGCACGACCGCAGGCCCGCAGCCCCCCAGCTCCCGGAATCCCCGAAATCCCGGACGCCCGGCTAGGGGATCTCTTGCAGCGGCATCCCCTGCTGCGTCGCGAGCACCAGCACGTCCTCGGCGCTCTGCTGCCACGTCGAAGCGCGCTGTACGAACAGCTCCCCCGTGCTCGTCTGCAACCGCAGCCCGGCGAGGTTATTGCCACCGGCCAGCGAGACGGTGCCCATCGGCGCATCGCGCACCGAACCCGGACCGCCGACCAGCGTCGTCGCGATCCAGGGAACCTCATTGGCGATAAATGCGGCGGCGATGCTGGTGTCATCCACCCACGCGATCCCTGTGCCGGGCCCGCTCAGACGCGCGACCTTCAATGGTTCGCCCAGCGCGACCGGCTTGCCGTCGGCGTCACGCCGCACGGCCGCGATTTCCATCCAACTCTGGCCGCCAATCGTGACCGCCGCCGCAACCCGGGTGCCATCACGCGAGAGCTGCATGCCGGCAATCTCCGACGCGTCGGGCCACGCGCTGGCGATGGCAGTTGCTTCACCGGTCGAACGATAGGCAATCACCGCCGAGGGCACGTCCCGCGGCACACTCCAGATCGCACCCCACGGGTCGACCGTGGGCGCGATCAGCCCGCGCCGGGAATCCAGCACAAGCGCATCACCCTCGCGCGGCACGCGGCTCACTTGCCCGTCAACGCCCAGGACGGCGGCGAATTCCTGCGATGGCGCGAGCTCGATGCGCTGGCTCTGCAGGCGTGCGAGCTGCGCGCTCAGCCCCGGAATCACCTCAAGCTCATTGCCAGATACGAAGCCAACACCCGTGGCGGTTTGCACGAACGCGCGGCCGTCGACTTTCGTGGGAGCCGTCGGCGCGGCCATCACGGCAAGCACGTTGATTCCGACCAGCATGTCAACGCGCGGCACGCCGGCAGTGGCAAGGCTCGCCTGCAATTGCGCCTGCATCCGGCTGAGCGTCAAGTCGTCGAGGGTGACCGCCGAGTTGTCGAGTTCGACATGCGCGACGCCGCTCGTCACCGGCACCGTTTTGCTCTTCAGTGCCACATCCTGCGGGAACGCGCTGACGACCGCGCCTTCCAGCCAGGCGCTCGGCGCGCCATCAATCAGCTTGCTGGCGATGTTTGTCGCGGTGTTGGTGCGTGCCGGGAACCAGCGCACATCGGGCACTAAGAACCGCCAGGTGGGGTCGAAGTACATCAGCGTGAATTGGTTGAAGACCACCTTGAATGTCTCCGAGTCGAGCACGATGCCGTCCGGGGCGCTGACCACGCGGTATTCGCCGTCGCTTTGCTTCGCCACGACGTACTTGCGGCTCGCCGGGCTCGGCGCTTCGGCAACGCGATAGCTCCCCGCTTCATCCACGTCGGCGGTCGGGGTGAACGTCACCGTCACCGTGTCGGTTTCTGCCGCCGCGTCGTTTTCGGGCTCCGACACTGACCTCCCGCGCGGTTGGTCGATGGTGACTCCCACGCCCGGATCCCATGCGTCACGCAGGGCCGGCGCGAGGTACGAGCGGGCAATCTCAAAGTTGCCGGCGGGGCTGGTGGCGGCATCCACAAAGCCTTCGACGATCTGTTGCGGGCTCGCCCCCAGCGCGGGACGCTCCGGGAGAAAGTCAACATCAAGGCGCCCTGGCCCCTCGGCGGGCGGAAGGCCCGCATTCACGGGACCCGTCGTCGGGAGCCCGGCACACGCGGTCAGCACGACGGTCAGCAGTGCCAGGATGCCGAGACCCACACTGCGCCGCCGACTCATTGTTGTTCTCCTGACGCTTCGGCCTTCGGTTCTTCTGGCCCGCTGCCGCCGGGCCTGTTCAATTCGACGAGGGATTCGACGTCGATCGCCGCGGTCGCCGTTGCGGTGCCGAACATTGCCACGTCGGCGTCTTCGGATTCGTCTGGCTCGAGGCGGATCGGTGATTCGGGCTCGATGACACCGGCGCGGCGCGGCAGCGTGAGCACGAAGTGGGTGCCGCGACCGGGCTCCGACCAGACCCCGAGCGTGCCATTGTGCAGCCGCGCATCGCCGAGCGCGATCGACAGCCCCAAACCGGTGCCCCCGATCGAGCGCTTGCGTGAGGGGTCGGCCCGCCAGAATCGGTCAAACACATGCTCGACATCCTCGGGACGCATGCCCATCCCAAAGTCGCGCACACCGATCGCAACGGCCTGGCGATTGCTGTCGACGGTCACGATGATCGGGCGGCCCTCGCCGTGTTCGATGGCGTTGCCCAGCAGATTGCGCACGACCCGGCGAACGCGGCGCGCATCCATTTGGCTCGGCGTGTGTCCCCCGGGCGAGAGCACCCGAACGATCGATCCGTGCTGCTCGGCCAGCTGCTCCATCGACGCGACCACGTCCTCCGTGAGCTGCGTCAGGCTCCTCGACTCCCACTCGAGTTGCACCGACCCCGCGTCGTAGCGGCTGATCTCGAGCAGGTCAGTGAGTAGCAGTTCGAAGCGCTCAACCTGGTCGTGGAGCAGCTCCGCCGCACGACCCGTCGCCGGCGCGAAGGTGTCGCGCTGGTCGTTGATCATTTCAGACGCAAGGCGGATCGTCGTGAGCGGCGTGCGCAGCTCGTGCGAGACATCCGACACGAATCTTTGCTGCACGAGCGAAAGGTCGGCAAGCTTCAGAATCTGGCCTTGGATGCTGTCGGCCATCGCATTGAACGAACGCCCGAGTGTTGCCAGCTCGTCCTCGCCGTGCACCGGCAGGCGCACCTCAAGTTCGCCGGCAGCCAGGCGCGCACTGGTGTCGGCGGCCTCGGCGATGGGGGTCGTGACCGAGCGCAGCACGAACCACGAGATTCCGCCGATCAGCGCAATCAGTGCCAGGCCTGCGAGCCACAGCGTGCGCTGCACAAACCCGAGCGTCTCCTCCGCGCCCGCGAGGTCGTAGCCGAGATAGAGCTCGTAGGCACCGGCCCCGCTCGGCAATTGCAGCTGCTGCCCGACCACGATGCCGGCAACCTGACGACCATTGCTCGAGGGCAGCGAGACCGACTGCCACCACTGCCCGCCCGTGCTCGACTCGACCGCCTTGCGGAGGGCCGGCGACACCTGCTCGCTCGTCAATCCGGTCGTGAACGGCTGCGGGGCGAGGGCCGACAGCGGCTGCCCCGGCACCCGAAACACGGCCATCAGCTCGGTCGAAGACTGGCGCACGATCGAGCCTCGCACCGATGTGAGCAGTTGCTGCGTCTCGACGCGGTCGGCGACCTCGGCGGCGTCGAGGGCCCCCTGCGCACTCGTCGTTCCCCGTCGCGCGTCTGCGAGCACTTGGCTCAGCCTCGACTGAAACAGATCGCTCTGGATCGCCAGCGTCATCACAAAACAGGCAACGAGGATCGCCGCGGCAGTGAGCACCAGGGTGAGCACCATGGTGCGAAAACGAAGCGAACTCCGCCACCCCGCAGCCGCCGCCGCTGGCCACGTTCGCACGTCTGACCAATTGAGTGGAACGGCGCTACGCGAAGCCATACGTGTCAGGTGACGGCACCAGCGCGATAGCCAACGCCACGCACCGTGGTCACGATCTTCGGGTTGTCGGGGTCGCGCTCAACCTTCGCGCGCAGTCGCTGCACGTGCACGTTCACCAGCCGCGTGTCTGCCTTGTAGTGGTAGCCCCACACCTGTTCGAGCAGTTCTTCGCGAGAGAACACCTGTTGGGGTTTGGATGCCAGGGCCACCAGCAGTTCAAACTCCAACGGTGTGAGAGCGATGACTTCGTCGCCGCGGCGCACCTCGTGCCCGGCGATGTCGACGACGAGGTCGCCGATGCGCTGCACGGCGTTCTCGGGCACGACGGCCGGGCGCATGCGCGTGCGGATGCGGGCGACCAACTCTTTCGGGTTGAACGGCTTCACGATGTAGTCGTCGGCGCCCGATTCGAGGCCGCGCACGACGTCTGCGGTATCGGTGCGCGCGGTGAGCATGATGATCGGCACACCCGACTCGGCGCGAATCCGGGTGCAAATCTCGATGCCGTCGATTCCCGGCAACATGAGATCGAGCAAAATCAGCTCCGGGCGCACGGCTCGAAAGGTTTCGACTGCCTCGGCGCCGTCGGCACAAAACGACGGCTCGAAGCCTTCCGTGCGCAGAACAATGCCAATCATCTCGGCAAGGGCGGTGTCATCGTCGACTACCAGGATGCGTGAGCTCATTGGCCGTGCGGTGTCCTTCTTGTGCGGGCGTGGTCTGCATGGGCGCGCTATGCGGCGTCCAGACCGATATCCACACAGTAGTCGAACCTCGCGCGCATCTGCCTGGGCAACACCCCAGCCCCGCATCCAAAGCGGGCTGTGACACGATAGAACGTCGGCATCGCGCAGACCGCGTGCCCGGAGGATGGAGTGGTAGTGAGCGCCAACGCAATGTGGGTCCCCGCGTCTCGACCGGGCATTATCCCCCTGCACCCCCTCGGCTTTGGCACCATTCTCGGACGCTCGTTCTCTGCCCTGCGCCACAACCCCGCCGTGCTGCTCGGTGTCGCGCTCGGCGTGCAGTTTGTTGCCTCGTTCATTGTGCTGCTCGGCACCCTCGGGGTCGCCTACCTCACCTTCCAGCGCCTCGAGACGCTCCAATTCTCAAGCGACGAATGGATCACGATCTTTGTCGGCTCGACCGTTGTCACCGCCGCGGTCGGCCTGATCCTCGGGCTGATCGCCGGCGCGTTCCAAGTACTCGTGCAGGGAATCGTTGTGAGCGAGGTGGCGAGCGCGGCGCTCGCCGAGAAGCATTCGCTCCGCACCCTGTGGGCCCGGGTCCGACCGGTTGCCTGGCGACTCATCGGCTATACGGCCGCCGTGGTCTTCGCTGTGATGCTGCTGGTCGCGATCATCGCCGCCCTCCTGTTTGCGCTCGGCACGGTGGTGCCCCCGCTGGCGATCATCCTCGGCATTGTGCTCGTGCTTGGCAGCATCCCCCTCGCGGTTTGGCTGTCGACCAAACTCTTGCTCGTGACATCCGTGCTCGTGATGGAGCACACCACGATTCGCGACGCGATCGTGCGTTCGTGGCAGCTCACCCGCGGCCGGTTCTGGCCCATCTTCGGCGTGATCGTCATCATTGCGATGATCATGGGCACGATCACGCAGGTCGTCGGCTTGCCGTTCTCGCTCCTCGGCACCGGGCTCTCGTCGATCATCTCGCCCACCGGCGACCCCGAGCCCGGCGCCATCATCGGCCTGCTCGTGATGGGGCTGCTGACGCAGGCCGTCACCCTCCTCGTGTCGTGCGTGTCTGTGGTTGTCTCGAGCACCGCCTCGGCGATCATCTACATCGATTGCCGCATGCGGCACGAAGGCCTCGACATCGATCTGTTGGGCTACCTTGAGCAGCGCGACAGCGGCGGTGACACCTCGGCCGACCCCTATGCTCCGCATCCCGATCGTCCGCACGCGCCTCGCCCGGTGTTCGTTGACCCATGGCTTTTGCCGCCGGGTTCTGCGCCCGCGCAGGGGTACCCGGGGCAGGCGTACCCCGCTCAGCCGTATCCGGGGCCCGCCTACCCGGCTCAGCCGTACCCGGGGCCCGCTTACCCTGCTCAGCCGTACCCGGGGCAGGCATACCCCGCTCAGCCTTACCCCGCGCAGCCGTACCAGGGGCAGGGCTATCCGGCGCAGCCGTATCCGGCGCAGCCCTATCCGGCAGCGGCGCAGCCGCAGCCGCCCGCACCGCCCGCGCCGCCCGCCGACTGGGCGCCCCCGGCCGACACCGCGGGCCCCCCGCGCCCGGCTGGCCCCGATTCGCCGTGAGCGTGATTATCGCCTCGTTGCGCTCGCTCATCACCCTCGCGCCCCTCACCGTCGACGACCCCGCGCTCGACCCCGATGAGGCCCGAAGACTCCTCGAGCAGGAGTTGCAGCGTGGCGAATACCAGGAGGCCGAACCGGCGTGGTTCGACATCGCGGGTCAGGCAATCGTCGACTTCTTCGAGCGGCTCCTCAACCCTGAGGGTGACGGCGTGCTCGGCACCGGTGGGCTCATCGTCGCGGCAGCCCTCATCATCGCCCTCATCGTGACCGCGTTCATCGTCTGGGGCCGGCCCCGCTCAGTCGTGCGCAGCACGCAGCGCGTCGCCGAGCTCTTCGGCGAGGCCGAGCAGCGCTCTGCCCGCGAGCTTCGCCGAGCCGCCGAAACGGCCGCCCGCGCGCAGCGCTTCGACGAGGCCATCGTCCTGCGGGTCCGCGCACTCGCCCGCAGCCTCGGCGAGCGCGGCATCGTCATGCTGCCCCCGGGCGCGACCGTGCAGGCATTCGCCCGGCGCGCGGCCGTGCCGTTCCCTGAATTCACCGCGCAATTGGATGCCGCAGCCAACGCCTTCGACGACGTCCGCTACTTGCGCGGCACAGGCAGTGAAACCGCCTACGCGCTCGTCCGCGATCTCGACGCTGCGCTCGCCGGCACGCACCCCGGTACCCTCCCCGAACTTGCCGGCAGTGGAGTGTTTGACACTCCGGCACGCACCCAGGCACCGATCGAACATGCGGGGGCCGGGCGATGAGTGGCACGACGGCGGCCGACCAAGCAGCTCGGCGAGCACGCGTACAGGCACAGGCACAG
>Ga0116169_1000916_pt1 | contig 27485 bp, 27 predicted proteins | sample AD_UKC130_MetaG_FD_89796 | JGI IMG/M metagenome (GOLD analysis project Ga0116169, IMG submission 89796) | Active sludge microbial communities of municipal wastewater-treating anaerobic digesters from Canada - AD_UKC130_MetaG | ecosystem: Engineered > Bioreactor > Anaerobic > Digestate | place...
CCTTGCTGGAGCGGCGGCGCTTCAGGACAGCCGCGTCTTGGGCATAGCCATGGGGACCAGCCAGGCCGCTGGCTATGTGGATGCCTCTGGATCGCTCACGGGCTGGTTGAACGAGCTGGCTTTTGTTCCGGTGGATTATAACCCCGCAGCCATGGTGGATGAGTGGTCAGGGGACTACGGCTGCGGCGTGAAGTATTTCTCCCAAGATGCGGTGATCAAGCTGGCCCCCGCTGCCGGGATTGAGCTTGATGGGGCCTTAACTCCCGCGGAAAAACTCGCCCATGTGCAGAAACTGTTGGCTGGCAAGGACCGCGGTGCAGAGCAGATATTTGCCAGCATCGGGCGCTATCTGGGTTATGGAGTTGCCCATTACGCCGACTTTTACGAGATCAAGCACGTGCTTATCCTAGGCAGGGTTACCTCGGGACAAGGGGGCGTGCTCATCAAAGAGCAGGCGGAGGAAGTGCTCAAGGTGGAGTTTCCTGAGTTGGCCCCCATTCAGTTTCACCTCCCTGGGGAAAGTGACCGCAGGGTAGGCCAGGCCATAGCTGCCGCGGGGCTGGCGCCCCTTCCTTAGAATCCTGTGCAGACCGGAGACATCCGGTCTTTTTTTGTACGCCAAAAAGTCACTGGCAGTTACCAGGAACAAGAAGGATGTATGGGCTTTTGGATTGTATGAAAGCAGTGATCATCTAAAGCACGACGGGAGGTGTGTGCTGTGGAGATCAAAGAGCTTGTGGATCGCTTGGGTGAGAGGCGGGAAGCTGTGTTGAAAGCGGCCTTGCAGTGCAAAACAGCCGAGGAACTGCTGGAGCTTGCCCAGGAAAACGGCCTGGAGCTTACCGCAGAGCAGGCTGAAGAGCTGCTGGCTCTGCTTGCTTCCCACGCAGCCGAGTTGTCAGAGCGTGACCTGGAGGCTGTCACAGGAGGAGTGCGGAAGAAACTCGAGTTCTCGATTGATGACGTCGGGAAACTGGAGGGATAGACTCAGCATCGGTGGAGGAGGTGAAGCGAAGATCGGGCAGTGCATAGCCCGGGGCCGCCTAGTGCCTTGCGAGGAGCCGGCCTGAGCAGCAGAAAAACATGTCAAGCGGGCCTTAGTAGGCCCGCTTCCTTTTGGGGATCTGCTGCTGGTTCCGGCGTCAAAAGAAACGGACTTCGATCCAATAGGCCAAAAGCCCCACCACCAGTGCAGGAATGGTGGTGATCAAAGTGGCCCAGAAGGCTGAACGCCGGTCGATGGCAATCAGCGGAAACAGGGCGTCGCCATCCTGGGAAATGGCATTGGCCAGTACCGCGGCAAAGGGGACCAGCCCCTTGGTGAAGAGGGTGACAAATATGATCTGGGGGCCGCAGCCGGGGATAACTCCAATCAGGACTCCGATGAGGACAGCCAACAGGCCCGTCTGGGTGAGGAACTGGGCCATTACGGCTTCGCCCACGGCATGGCTGCCTGAACCCAGCAAGAGGACAAACAACTCATAGGCCAGGTATGCCGCGAACACCCAGGTGCCCACAAAGGCCGTTTCCTGGGCGTTGTGGATCAGAGTCTCCTTGTGGCTGGCCAGCTTCATCTCAGATTCTTCGTGGGTATCGGCGACGAAAAACTTCTTGCTGAACACCATCATAATCACGGAAAAGGCCGTACCCAAAATGCCGAACACAAGGCCCAGATTGGGAATGGCCAGCTGGTTGATATCCACCTGGGCAATGTCTAAGATGCCTAAAAGCAGGCCGATGGCAATAAAGATCCAGTAGACAATGTAGGCATTGTGCGTCAGTTTGTAGCCAAGACTGTCTGTGGGTTGGTGGCCCTTCACCCCGTGGTGGAGGATGATGTCGATCTCATCGCCTTCCGCGTGTCCAATGTGCTGCCACTGTTCGACCCCGATTCCAGTTTCGGTTTCAAAAACGCTGTGGTCCATGTGCTCATGGGCTTCCCGCTCTAGCCTTCTGCGTTCTTGGTCTGCTTCAAACTTGGACACTAGGCGTTCTCCCAGGGGAAAGAGGTCCACAACGTAACCCACAATGATGGCCATAACGAAGGTGAGGGCGGAAACCTGCACGAACTGTTTGGGCATCACAGTAAGAAACACAAAGGCCGAATCACCCATGGTGGCTATGAGCGCGGCAACGACGGTACCAAAGCTCACTATACGCCTGGGAAAGAGGGGCATGAGGAAGATTGCTCCGCCGCAGCCTGGGGTGAGCCCCAGGAGGGCCCCAATGATGGGCTGGAACTTCTTGGAGCGTTCAATTAGCTTTATCAGGCGCCCGGAAAGGAGATAATCCACGTAGCCAAAGAGGAGCAGGACTGCGCCGACAAAGGCGGTCACCTGCACGAAAGAACTTTCAGCGCTTTGCACAACCAAGTCCAACACTTCTGCGAACATCCCTGTCACCCCTGGCTCAAGTTAAGGTCTTCCTCACAGTATAATCCATGGGCTTGTCTAAGGCAAACAGATCACCGCAGCGCTGGAAGGCGCGCCGCGGCAGATCTCTGTTTGGCTTCTGCAAGAGAGGAAACCGCCTCCGCCCGGACGAATAATACTGGGAACCCTTAATCAGCTGTTCTTACTCAGGCAAAAGCAGCCTTACCTATTATCCTTGGCAAGGCTGTTTAAGGCTGTCTATGGAAACAGCAGTTTACTGCTCCCCTTCCAAGAGAGCTTGCACCCGGTCCACCACTTCTTGCGAAGTTGCTGCGGCGATTTTTGCCCAGAAGCTCTCTGTGGTGGAGCTGATAAACTCGCTGACTATTTTCGTACCTCTGTTGTTCCAGACCGTCAGTTTAGGACGATCTCCCTGAACGCGGAGCCGGACGAAAAAATCCCCAGCCTTAAACATGGTGCTCAATGTAATTACCTCCCCTCAGTAATCTAAATACCCTTTCTGCCCTGGATTCTCCTGCCGGGCAGGCAGCTTTTCTTAACAAATAAGACATGCCTCTGGCGCGTAGATTTGCTACACTGGAGGGACAGTAAACTCGAAGGGACGACCACAATGCTGTATGAACTTGGCAGGGCTTCGCTGCTCATTTTCCTTGCGGAGCTGGGAGACAAGACGCAGATTCTGGCCATGGCTTTTGCCCTGCAGTATTCGGTAGGTCAGGTGCTTCTGGGGGTGGCGGCCGGCGCCCTGCTCAATCATGGCGTGGCGGTGCTCATCGGCGCTTATTTGGCCAATGTCATCCCCTTGGCGGCCATCAGGCTCGGTTCGGCACTTTTGTTTTTGGCCTTCGGTCTGTGGAGTCTATGGTCAGAAGAAGAACATATCAACGGAGGTCAGAAGGCGCTGGGCAGTCCTGTTTTAGTAGTTGCCCTGGCCTTTTTCTTGGGGGAGCTGGGGGATAAGACTCAGCTCACCGCCATTGCCCTCGCTTCCAGTTCCGCCTTTCCCGCGGCGGTCCTGGCGGGCACAGTGCTGGGCATGGTGCTTACCAGCTTGGGAGGGATTTATGTAGGCACTAAACTTGGAGACCGCATCCCCGAGCTGGCGCTGAAGCTCATCTCCAGCTTTGTGTTTATAGGTTTCGGCACGTTCCACTTGATCCAGACCGTGCCCGATAGGTTTGTGACTCCCGGCAATCTTCTGCTCTATGCGGTGGTTCTTGGGGCAGCTGTGTGGCCGCGCCTTGCGGCCCTGCGGCGCCGGCGGGCCGCGGACAGCGGCAGCGGTGAGCTTCAGCGCATGGCCCGGCAGCTCCAGGCTTTGGACCGCCTGCTCAGCGAGATCTGCTTGGGCGATGAAAAATGCCGTGCCGAACGCTGCCCAGTAGGTTACTGCAAGCAGCTGGTCAGGGCAGAGCTGAACGGTTCCAAGGCAGCGCGCAGGCGGCCGGTGGTGCAGCCCTACGTGCGGCAGGGGCAGAATTTCGACCGGCGCAAACTGGAGCAGGCGCTGTCCTTGCTGGAAGCCTCAGGTCTGCCTCCGGAGTTGTATGGGGAATTGAAGGGCAATCTGGAGAAGCTGCTGCGCCCCCTTTAATCCTCGCCCAGGATGCGGATTTCCGGTTCCAGGCGCACTCCGAACTTTTCCCAGATCACTGACTGGATGGTGGCGATCAGTTCCAGAAAATCCCGCGCGGTGGCTTCCCCCGTTTTTACGATAAAGCCTGCGTGTTTAGTGGACACCTCTGCTCCCCCGATGCGCAGTCCTTTCAGGCCGGCCTTTTCGATTAACGGTCCCACGTAGTGATCTGGGGGGCGCTTAAAGGTGCTGCCCGCGCTGGGGTATTCCAAGGGCTGTTTGCTGCGCCGCTGGTGCTGTAGATCATTCATTTTCTGGAGAATGGCCTCCCGCTTTTGGGGGACCAGCTCCAATTCTACTTCTGTAACTATGGGGGTACTGGTTTCCTGCTGGAAGCGGCTGTGCCTATAGGCGAAACTCAGCTCGCTCCGGGGCCAGTTTTTTACCACCCCATCCTGGACAAGCTGTACCGAACGGACTAACGGTCCGATTTCGCCACCGTAGGCGCCCGCGTTCATGAAGGCGGCGCCACCCAGCCCCCCTGGGATGCCTACAGCAAACTCCAGCCCACTTAATCCGTGGTGGAGGGCCAGCTTGCTTAGGGAACTCAACAGGCAGCCGGTGGTGGCAATGAGGGCTGTCCCGTCCACCTTGGCTTTGGCAAAGGGTGCGGCGATCTGCACCACTACTCCCCGGATCCCCCCGTCTTTGATCAACAGGTTGGTGCCGTATCCAATCACCGTGAGGGGATAGCCCTTCTCCAGGGCAAAGCGCTGGGCCCGTACCACTTCCTCCAGGCTTGAGGGCTGCACAAAGAAGTCGGCAGGTCCGCCCACACCTAAGGAAGTAAGATTGGCCAGGGGGTAGTTTTTTAGAAACATGCCGCCGCCTCCTGTCTTGGCCGTGATCAGCTATATTCTACCACAAAACACTATTGGGGTCTGTTTAAGTTTATGAACGCGGAAGGATGCAGCCAGAAATCGGCAACCTTGGAACGGCTCCAGGGCACCCCGTTGGTTCTGGGCCAGGCGTTGGCGGGCAGATCTGCTTTGCGCAGCTCAAAGTGGAGGTGGGCAGCGAAAGTATTATTGGGTCCGCGGCCTACGGTACCGATGGGCTGGCGGCGATACACACGCTCCCCCCGATCCACATAGCGTTCAGCTAAGTGGGCGTACTGGGACCAGACAAAATCGGTGGGTGTAATGGCGTGTTTGATCAAAATCACGTTGCCCAAGGCCGTATTCCAGCCGGAAAAGACCACTTCTCCGTGGGCCACGGCATACACCGGTTCACCCTGGTCTCCGTTGCCTGCTCCGGGGATGTTCCAATCTTCCCCTGGATGATAGGAGTTGCTGTAGCTGCTCCAGTCTAGGAAGTCGTATCCCGTCACCGCCCAACCGCGGCCATTACGATCGCCGACGGGAAAATCAAACCCGTCAACCAGCCACAGCTCCCTTTCGTGATCTGGAGGTTCGCTCCCCAGGCGCCCGGGAGGCAGGCAGCCTGTGTGGAGGAGGGCGATCAAGAGCCCCAAAGCGAGCAACCAGCATTTTCTAGTCAAGAAAGATTCCCCCTTTTGTGGTAAGATTATTGTATAGAATCAGGGGGAACGAGGCACGAATGGTCTTTTCTGGGAAGTCGTGCCGCCGTAATGGAGGGCTTTGTATGCGCAAGAGGACCTTTCTCATTCTGTTCACTTTTCTCAGCCTGCTGCTCTGGGCAGGGGCGGTTTCTGCCCAGGGGACGCCCTTAACACTTGGCCCAGGGCAAGACCTGCGCATTAACCTTCCTTTGGAACCGGGGAAGGCCTATGAAATCAGTATGGAAATGCGCACCGCCCTGGAAGGAGCCGCGGTTACCATGACCCTGCAGCTGCGGGGGGAAAACGGCCAGGTGCTGGACTCCCGAATTGCCCAAAGCACCCTGGATCCAGGGGGTGCCTGGACTGTCTTGGGATTTATCCATGTACCTATTCCCCACACGGCCGGACGATGGGAGCTGGTGGTTACCGCGGACCGGCAAGGCCTCTATTACTGGCAGAACCTCAAGGTGCTCCGTTCCTACCAGGACTCCCGGGAAACCATAGCCTACCAAGCGGAACAGCCCCAAGGGGAGCGGGATTTTTACACAGGCCTAGTGGTGGACGCCCGGCACCTGGATGTGCGCCGGGGGATCAGCCCCCGTATCTACAGTGAAGGGGGACAGCTCATCTACGGCGGAGTGCTTGCGCCGCCAGATCTGGTCCAGGAGCGCGGCGTGGTGGCGTATGGCTCAGAGTTGACACCTGAACTGCTCCAGCGCCTGCAGGTGGCCCCCGACGATCCTTATGTAAACCCGCTGGTTGTCAAGGCCATTGGCGTGGCCGATGCGGCCAAGACCGGAGTGTACATCAGTGAGGAGGATACCCAGAGGATCTTGCAGGCCATGGCCCAGTACGATTTTTTTGCGCGGTATGCAGTAATCTTTTTAGTTGAGTAGCAGGCGCGGGCGCCCCGGAGGAAGAACAATTCTAGCCGGAAAGCTTTCGTGAAGATGTGGCGGGAGGAAGGAAAAGCATGCAACAGTTGCTGAAAACACTCCATAAGCGCCTGCAGGAGCTCGATCCAAGCGGGCTTAAGGTGACCATCGGCTTTGATGGTTTCGTGGACGAAATCGTGGAGGCGGTGGACCGCAGGCATTCGTTTGCCGAATACACCCGCATGACCCGGATGGAGCAGTTCGGCCAGCGGATCTTAAAGGCAGCGGGCTTAAGCACCAATATTGAACTGGTGCCCAAGGCCGTCAAGCTAGGGGGCAACGGCCCCATCATGGCCAATGCCCTGGTCAACTGTGGAACTAAGGTCACCTACATGGGCTCTTTGGGCGTACCCAATATCCACCCCGTGTTTGGGGAACTTGTGGATAGGTGCACCGAAGTGTATTCCCTGGCGGAACCTGGACATACCGATGCGGTGGAGTTTGATGACGGCAAGATCATGCTGGGCAAGATGGAAAGTCTGGACGCGGTGAACTGGTCTGCACTGAAGGAAATGGTGGGCCCAGAGCGGCTGAAGGAGGCCTTCACCAACTGCGACTTGGCAGCCACCCTCAACTGGACCATGACTCCCCACCTGCCGGAGATCTGGCATGGTCTACTGGGCCTGCTCAGTCCCAGGGAGGACGGCACTAAACCATTTCTGTTTATAGACCTATGTGATCCGGGCAAGCGCCAGCCCGAGGATATGCTGGAGGCGCTGGACACCATGGGCGAGTTCTCCCGGTTTTACCGGGTGATCTTGGGCCTCAACCGCAAAGAGGCTTCGGAAGTGGCCAATGCGCGGCGGCTGCGCCTGAGCAGGCCGGCGGAAGAAGCGGAACTGGAAGAGATTGTCCGGGCTTTAGGGGAGGATTTGGGCCTGTGGTGCCTTATGGTGCATCCTGTGGCGGAAGCGGGCGCCTACATCCAAGGTCAGTATTACCATGTACAGGGGCCCTTCACCTCGAAACCCCGCCTGACCACAGGCGCCGGCGACAATTTTAACGCTGGCTTTTGCCTGGGATTGATGCTAGAGTTAGAGGTGGACCAGTGCTTGGCCCTGGGTAAGGCCGTATCGGGCTTTTATGTCCGCCAGATGCGCAGCCCAAGCTGGCCTGAGCTGCTGGATTTTGTGGCCCTGTGGGCGGAGAAGCATGGAGAAGAATTCTAGTTGGAGGGGTAGTCAGTGCTGAGTATGCAGACGAGGAGAAGTATCAGTCTAGTCCTTTTAATAGCCCTGCTGGTGGTCACCGGTGTGGTGTGGTCCATGGGTGCCCAGGAGGAAGGCCTCAAGGATGGCGTGTACGTTGGCCGCGCCCAAGGCTTTGGCGGCGAAGTGGTAGTGGATGTGACCATCAGTGGCGGCCGGATCACCGCGATTGCAGTGCGGCCCCACGATGAGACTCCGTTTATAGCCGGACCAGCCATTGAGACTTTGGTGGCGAAGATGATCGAGACGCAAAGTCCCGAGGTGGAAGCGGTTTCCGGCGCGACATACACCAGCAATGCCCTCATAGCCGCGGTGAAGCAGGCGGTGCGCAAGGCTGAAGGATTCAAGGACGGCGTGTACACTGGAACCGCCGAAGGCTTTGGCGGGCCGCTCACTGTGGAAGTGACGGTGGCCAATGGGGCCATCGCCAAGGTGGTTGTGCTGGAGAACAGCGAAACACCCTTTATCGCCGAGGAGGCGTTTAAAAAGCTGCCCGAAGCTATTGTGGCCAATCAGTCCTGGGATGTGGATGTGGTGAGCGGTGCCACCTATACCAGCAAGGCGATCATCGCCGCGGTGGAGGCGGCCCTGACCGAATAACTTCGCTTCACCGCGGCCCACGCGCTGATAGTTCGCTCCCTTCTAGGCCATACTAGGACTAGAAGAAAAGGAGCTGGTTAGTATGCCTAGTTTGTCTGACATGCGCATGGTGGGGCAGAACTGTAGTGCCTACGAGCCGGAAGGCGCAGATGTGGAGCGGAGCTGTGAGACCTGCGTGTACTGGGGTGGCGAAGCAAGGGACTGCATTCTGGATATTTTCTGGGAGCAGCTCACCAATTTAGATCAAACGTAAGGAAAGGTCCTTGGTTAGCCTGGGTTAACCAAGGGCTTTTCTGTTGTGGAAAATGCGGAACAAAAGGTGTATGATTAATTGAGGAGTGAGGGACTAAGTATGGCGCAGATAGGTCTGTTTGATATCGTGGGCCCTGTGATGGTGGGGCCGTCCAGTTCCCATACAGCGGGCGCGGTGCGCTTAGGTTTGGCTGCCAGGCGCATCCTGGGCTCGGAAGTGCAGAGGGCTGAAATCGAGCTGCACGGTTCTTTTGCCGCCACCTACTGGGGCCACCGCACCGACGTGGCCTTGGTTGCCGGCCTTTTGGGCATGACCATGGACGATGAGCGCATCCCCCAGGCCTTCGAACTGGCCCGGGCCGCGGGCTTGGAGTACACCTTTGCTTCCGCCGATTTGGGCGATGTCCATCCCAATTCGGTGCGCATCCATGCTTCCGGTTCCGCTGGGGCCATAACGATGTGCGGGTCTTCCATCGGGGGCGGCCGGATCAACATTTTTGAGCTGAATGGCTTTCAAGTGGCGGTGGACGGCAGCTATTGGGTGCTCCTCACCAGGCACCGGGATACACCTGGGGTGATTGCGGAAGTTACCAAAGTACTGGCCATCCACGGCATCAATATCGCTTTTCTGGATGTGAGCCGCCAAGCACGGGGCTCGGACGCGCTGCTGCTGGCCCAGACGGACGATCCCATTCCCGATTTGGCTGTGGACCATGTGCGCCGCATTCCCCAAGTACTTGCCGTGCGGACACTGCCGTGCTTCTAGGAGGATGAATGTGCAGATCACAAGTGCTGGTCAACTACTAGAACTCTGCAGCCAGGGCAAGGAAAAGTTGGCCCAGGTTGTGGCGGAGTATGAGGCTTTCCGCAGCAATACTTCCGTTCAGGCGGTGCTCGAGCGCATGGGCGCCACCTTGGAGGTGATGCGCGCTTCGGTGGAAAAGGGTCGGGAAGATGAGGGGAAGCTCAGCCGCTTAATTACCGGCTACGGCCGGCTCTTTGCCCGGGCAGAACAGGAAGGGCGCCTTTTGGGCGGCAGCCTGTTTAAGAACGCGGTTTTATATGCCCTGGCGGTGGGTCAGTACAATGCCAGCTTGGGCCGAATTGTGGCCTGCCCCACCGCCGGCAGCTGCGGGGTGGTGCCGGGCGCGCTGTTGGCCGCCGCCGAGGAACTGGGCAGCGGTGATCAGGAGCTCATCGACGCTCTGCTGGTTATGGGCGGCGTAGGCATCGTCTCCGCTGCCCAGGGCCCCATCAGCGGCGCCGAGGGCGGCTGCCAGGCGGAATGCGGAGTGGCTTCCGCCATGGCGGCGGGGGCAGTGGTGGATCTAGCAGGTGGTTCCCCGGAGCAGGTTTTCGCAGCGGCTTCCCTGGCTCTCCAGAGCCATTTGGGCTTGGTGTGCGATCCCCTGGCTTCGCTGGTGGAAGTGCCCTGCGTGACCCGGAATGCCACCTCGGCCGTTACCGCGCTGGCCGCGGCCAATATGGCCTTGGCGGGCATCCCCGCAGTTGTTCCCTACGATGAGGTGGTGGGGGCGATGAAAGCCATTGGGCGGGCCCTACCCGAAAGCCTGCGGGAGACTTCCTTGGGCGGGCTGGCTGCCACGCCCACAGGAAGAAGGCTGGCCCAGGAGCTGCGGGAACAGTACCGGCTGTAAAAGAAAAAACGATTCAGCTCTGCTGAATCGCTTTGGAACAAAAATGGCGGAACCGACGGGACTCGAACCCGCGATCTTCGGCGTGACAGGCCGACGTGTTAACCAGCTACACCACGGCTCCGTGCAGTTGTATTATACCTGTAATTCAGAGTTTAGGCAAGCCAATTTGCAAAAAGGGCTTAAGGAAGGAAGAGGAAAGGATTATGCGGCATCGAGGAGTCATTATTGAGAAAAACGCCCAAGGAGTACTAGTGCAGATCGAGGATCCTTCCAAAACCTGCGGTAACTGCAAGGGCTGCATGCGCCTTCTGCCGCGCCAGAGCTCAGAGGAGTACTACGTGGTCCGCACCAAGGATCCTGGAGATAAGTATCAAGTGGGCGATGAAGTAATTCTGGACAGCGAAATGCGGCCTTACGTACGGGCTCTAGGCGTGCTGTACGCGCTGCCCTTTGGCGCCTTGTTTGCTGGCTACGGTGTGGGGCGGCTCCTTTCCGGGAGCGATACCGTGGGCGGTGTGGGAGCCATCATCGGACTGTTGGTGGGAGCTACCATTGCCCGCTTCATCACCAGGCGCATGTTGAAGGGAGATCCGGAGTTTACCATTGTGGCCAGAGCCTGTTCCTAAGTTGGGGGGTAGAGGCATGTCACTGGTTGTTGCGGAGGTTACCAAACGCTTTCGGGATATCACCGCCGTGGATCAGCTGAGTTTTACCGTGCGGGAAGGTGCCCTGTTCGGCTTTTTAGGACCCAATGGTGCGGGGAAAACCACCACCATGCGGGTTATACTAGGCATCCTCAAACCCGAGGAGGGTCAGGTAACCTGGAAGGGCCGGCCCCTGGACCGCCTGGGCCCAGGCTTTTACGGCTATCTCCCTGAAGAGCGGGGCCTGTATCCGAAAATGCGGGTTGCGGAGCATCTAGAGTTTTTGGGACGCATCCACGGGCTGGACCGAACCAGGGCCCGCCGGGAGGTGGACCGCTGGCTGGAGCGCTTCGAGCTGGGTGCCGTGCGCAGCAAACGTATCGAGGAGCTCTCCAAGGGCAACCAGCAGAAGGTACAGGTGATCGGCACCATGCTCCACGATCCGGAGCTGTTGATTTTGGATGAGCCCTTTGCAGGCTTAGACCCGGTTAACGCCGGCCTCTTGAAGGAGGTCCTGCTGGAAGCCCACGGCCGGGGCAAGACCATCATCTTCTCCAGCCACCGCATGGAACAAGTGGAAGAGATCTGCCAGGACATTGCCTTGATCAACCTGGGCCGCTTGGTGCTCCACGGCAACCTCCGGCAGATCAAAAAGGCCATGGGGCGCCAAATCCTCCGGCTCAGCCTGGAAGGGAACTTGGACTTTTGGGCCAAGATCCCTGGGCTGCAGCTCGTGGCCGAGCGTGCCGACTATTTGGAGTTCAAACTAGAGGACGGACTGGACCCCAACCGGGTACTGGCTGAGGCCATGGAGGCGGGGCAGGTCATCCGCTTCGAACTGGTGGAACCATCCCTGGATCAGATCTTCCTGGAGAAAGTGGGTGCGGGTGCATGAGTGTGATCCCCGTTCTAGTGAAAAGGGAGTTCACCTCCCGGGTCAAGGGAACGGCTTACATCCTCACCACCCTCGTGGGCGTGCTGGTGTTTGTGGGGCTGTCGTTCCTGCCTCCACTTATGGAGCGGCTATCCAGCACCCTGATGCCCAAAAGCATTGACCTGGTGGTGATGGATCACGGGGCCGAACCAAGTCTCTTCCCTTACCTGGTGGAGCTGGGCCAGGCACGGGAAGGCTTAACCATTCGCGATGCCAGCTCCTGGGATGAGCGCGATGCCTACCGGCTGGTGTTGGATGAAGGCCTCTCTGGGCTTTTGCTCATCGATGGGCCCCTAACAACACTGGTCACCCCCGACAGCAAGAACGTGGTTCTGAACGAAGAAATCGAGAACTTGGTCAACCAGGCCGCGACCATGTGGAAGGCTGCCCAGCTGGGATTGACCCCAGCCGAGATGGAAAGTTTGTTTAATGCGGTGGACTTCCGTATTCGGGAAGTCAGGCCCCAGCAGGAAGATGGTACGGAAGTGGACCACGCGGCCCAGACCCAAGCTATGGTCCTCGCCTATTTCCTGCTCTTTATGATCTACATGGCCTTGATCATGTACGGAAACATGGTGGCCTCGGGAGTAGCCGAGGAGAAGAGCTCCCGCATTATGGAAGTGATGATCTCCACCGTGAAGCCCCTGGAACTTATGTTTGGCAAGATTATTGGAGTGGGCGCCTTAGGGCTGGTGCAGTTTGTGATCTGGATCAGCACCGGGCTGGCCATGGCCCTCATGGGCAGAACCGGGTTGATGAGGGCCCTCTTGGGGATGACAGAACCCCTAAAGGCTGTTCCCCTGGACAGCATCCTCTGGTTCGGCCTCTTTTTCCTCCTGGGCTATTTCTTCTATGCTTCCATCTTTGCCGCGGCGGGAGCGCTGGTGTCCCGGGTGGAAGAGGTGAGCCAGGTGGTAAGCCTGCTCATGATGTTTATTGTGGTGGGCTTTTTCGGTGCTTATCTTTCCTTCTTGAACCCCAACAGCGGGTTTGCTGTGACTGCTTCCCTGATCCCCTTCACCGCGCCCATGGTCATGTTCGCCCGGATTATGCTGGCTGATCCCCCCTTGGCGCAGGTGGCTGCCTCTGTGGCCATTATGCTCTGCTCAATCGTTGTGGGTACCTGGATATCTTCCAAGATCTACCGCATCGGCATTCTCCTCTACGGCAAGCGGCCCACTCTGCGCCAGGTAGTTCAACTGTTGAAAGGCTAGGGAAAAGGCATGCGCATCCCGTCCGAGAGCTTGGAGCCAAACTTAGCGGCGCTTTTTGCCGGCCGCACGGCCCTCAAAGGCCGCATCCAGCGCATCACTGGGGAAACGGTGGTGCTGCGCTTGGCCCGGGAGGTAGTGGAACTGCCCCTGGCCCTGTTCAGCGCGCCAGTTCGGGAGGCCCTGCGGGAAGGAATTGCCGTGGAACTGCAGCGGGACCAGGGTACGGTGCAGCTGAGGGTGGTCCCCTCAGAGCCCGTTTCCCCTCAGGAGCAGCCTTCTTTTTCCCCGCAGACGCTGGCAGAGGCCCTGCTGGCCTTAGATCTGAGGCCTACGGAGCCGCTCCAGCTGGCCGCGCAGATGCTCCTGGAACGGGGGTTTCCCTTGCAGAAGGAGTATCTGCTGCTGTTGCTGCCTTGGGCCGAGCAGGGCAGGCTGGAGGAAGCCCTGCTGCTTTTGGAAGCTAGGTTGCCCGTAACTGCTGATTTAGTGGAACTGGTAGGTGAAGTGAAGGAAGGGTTCCCCCTAAGTCGGGTAGTGGAGCAGGGCGCGCCGGAGTTCTCCCCGGAGCTGCAGGAGGCCCTGCGCTATCCCAGCCTGCGCAGCCGGGAAGCTTGGGGGGCAAGACCCGGGGAGGGCAGGGTCTGGCGGGCCTGGGCGCGCCTGGTGGCTTATGAGCATCTCCTGAACTCTCTCCTTACTGCTCAGCAGGAAGGCAATTCCGGGTTTATGCTCTTCCTGCCCTTTATGCTAGGCCAGGATCTGGCCGCTGCCTGGGTACGGGTGTCCCAAGAACAGGAAGGGGAGGAGCACCAGGGTCTGCAGCCCCACAAGCTGGAACTGCTGCTCCCCACACAGTCCTTTGGGCTGCTCCGGGCGGAGCTGGTGGTGTGGGGACAGGCGTTGCGCCTAAACCTTTGGGCAGAGCAGAACTTGCCCCTTTTGGAGGGGGAACTGGCCGAGCTCACGGCGGAACTGGGGGCTGCTGGCTGGCAGGTACAGGGAGTAAAGGCGGGTGAGTTGGAGCAGTGCGCAAGGCAGTCGCTTTACGCTATGATCGGGAAGTAAACCAAGCCCCGGAAGTGGTGGCGGCAGGGCGGGGCTTTTTGGCCGAGAAGATCTTGGAAACTGCCCGCGCCCATGATGTGCCTCTCCATGAAGACCAGGAACTGGTGGAGGCACTGCTCAGGCTGCCCGTGGGCAGTGAGATTCCTCCCGAGCTGTATGAACTAGTCGCGCGGGTGCTGGCCTTTGTGCTCAGGCTGGACGAAGAGGAAAGCCGCCACCAGGGCGGTAACGGGGATGGCCAAGGTTAGGCCGATGCTGCCCGCCATGGCCCGCACCACTTCCGCGGCAACCAGATCAAGGTTGAGCACCTGCCTCCAGCTGGTGTGACTGGCCAGAAAGAGCAGGAGCAGGGGCAGGGAAGAACCCACGTAGGCCAGGATCAGGGTGTTGGACATGGTGGCAATCATATCCCTTCCCACCAGAATGCCCCTGGTCAAGAGGGTGAGGAAGTCGGTTGCAGGATCCGCCTCCTTAATCTGCTCCATGGCGGAAGCAATGCTGATGCCCACATCGAGAATAGCTCCCAGAGCACCGACGATGATGCCGGCGAAGAGTACGCCTTGAAAATCAATGTTGGCGGAGAGAACCTGGAGGATCTGGGCTTCCCCTGAAGAGAGACCTGTAAGGGAGCTGGCTCTGCCCACAATCCAGGCCAACAGCCCCGCAGCCACAAGCCCCCCGACAGTTCCGGCAATGGCCGCGGCCGTCTTCTTGGTGAGCCCGGTTACGAACAGGATGAACAGCACCGTCAGCAGTGAGCAGAGTCCCACGCTGACCACAATGGGATTGAACCCCCGCAAGATGAGGGGCAGGATCAGGGTGAAGATAATCACACCCATGCCTGCGAGGGACAAGATGGCTTTTACACCCTGGGGGCCGCCGATCACGATGACTAAAAGCACAAAGAGTGCCGTGAGCACTGCTAGGGGCCTGGTACGGGAGAGATCGGCCAGGTAGTACTGGGTCTCGGGCCCGGACTCATCGGCCTGCAGGATCACCCGCTGGCCGGACCGGACGTGGAGATCGAAATAGGGGTGGCCGGTTAGGGTATGCAGGATCTGCACCACCTGTCCTTTGTGTGGTCCAGAGAGAATTCTTACCGTGACCAGCTGGTTTTCCCAGCTCGGATCAGCGTAGGGTTGGGGCTCCAAAACTTCAACGGCCAAAACTCGGCCCTCATAGGTGCTGTATTCCCCTTGCTCTTGAGCTGAGACCGCTGCAGCCAGCACCAGGACGAACAGTAGAGCAGCGGCCAGGCCAATGGTCCGCTTCATGGGCTAACCTCCCGGCAGTGAGTTGAGTTCTATTATATCATGGGGCCTGGGCTCCTGCTCATTGTTTTCGGAATCTCACACTGCAAAGTGGCCGGGGCTTGACATGGGGCCTCCGTGTTTGTATAATAAGCATTGTCTAGGCGGCGTAGCTCAGTTGGTCAGAGCATACGGTTCATACCCGTAGTGTCGCTGGTTCGAATCCAGCCGCCGCTACCATAATTCAGCCAACAAAACCCTACAAAATCGTGTAGGGTTTTTCTTTTTGCTTCGGATTTTTTAGATAACTTGAATGTGAGTGCGAATGTCTTCGACGGAAGGGCAGGGAATCTGCTGTTATGCTTGAAGGAAGTAATGGGATGGAGCTGATAGTGTGTCCAGAACAATATCTACTCCTCTGCGCTTCCAAGAAGACGGGTTGGGACTTGGGCAGCTGCTTGCCCGCTGGGCGTATTCCCCACCTGTCTGGGGTTTGCTCGGTTTTCTGCTCGGCAAAAGCGCCATCTTTGGCGAAGTGTGGCCCTTTGGCCTAGCCTTTGCCGCCGTCTGGAGGGGGGAAAAGCGGACCAGGGCAGTACTCCCTGTACTGGGGGTGGCGCTGGGCCTCACTGCCACCTTGGGGCTTTTCGAGGCAGCCCCCTATTATGCCGCCCTGGCTCTGATCTGCTTGGTACCTTGGAAGGGCGGCCGGCTGGACGGTTGGCTGCTGGGCGGCGCCTTCGCTGTGAAGGCGGCGGTGCACTATGGGCTGCGCCCCATGCCCATCGTCTTTATTGTGGCCTTGACTGAATGTGCCTTTGCCGCGTTCAGCTTGGGGCTCATGAAGTCTGTGGTGGCGCGCTGTATGGACAAGCAGCTGGCCCACCAGGAACTCTTCGTTTTGTTTGCTTCCCTTACCCTGCTTCTGGGGATCAACTGGTCTTGGGGAGGGTTTAGCCTGAGGCTGTTCCTCGCCTGCTGGCTCCTGGTCTTAGGGGCGCGCCTGGGAGGCTTGGGTATCTCCTGTGTGCTCGGTCCCACATTGGCCTTGATCTTCCTCCTGTTAGGCGAGCCCACGGCCATGGTGCTGCTTTTGGTGACTGCCAGTCTGCTCACGGGTTTTCTGCACCGCTTCACCTGGGGTTCCTATGCCGGGGTGTTTTTAGCCATGGTATTCTCGGTGCCAGGGCCGGTGGACGAACAGATTCTCCAGTGGTTTCTGGTCCTTTTGGCCGCAGCCTGGCTGGCCGGGAAGGTACCCCGGGAAAGGCTGGATGTGCTGGGCCGCCTTGTTCCCGGCACCGAGCCCTTTCTGCAGCAGGATAAGGGTCATGATGCCCATTTGAAACAGGTGTTTGATCAGAAAATAGACAGTTATCTCACGGTCTTCGAAGAGCTCCAGCAGACCCTGCAGGAGAGCGACCATCCCCTCTTCCAAAAGCAGATGCAGGGTCTGGCTGAGCTCCTCAAGGCCATGAAAACTTCCTTTTCTCCGGAAGCCCACTTCACGCGAGAGCTGGAAGAGCGGCTGCTGGAGCGCTTTGCCGGCGCAGACCTAGCCTATATCACCGCCCTGCAGTGTCTAGACGGATTCGATATCTATGGGGCGCGCCGCACCCCCTGCTCCAGCCGGTCCTTCTGCCAGGAAGTGGCTGCGTTTTGCAGCGGAACCATCGCCTCCCAGCGTTATGCGGTGGTGAGCACCAACTGCGCCTCCGGTACCTGCGGCTTTCAGATTTCCCCCTGTCCCGCCTACCGGGTGGAGATCGGCAAAGCCGCGGTGGCCAGCTGTGATGTCTCCGGCGACAGCCAGGTGAGTTTCGAGATTTCTTTCAGCAAAGTGGCCATCGTGCTCAGTGATGGCATGGGGGTGGGCCCCAAAGCCCAAACGGAAAGCAGCATGACCCTCAGGCTCCTGGAACGGATGGTCAAGGCCGGTTATGATCTGCGCACCGCGGTGTCTTTGATCAACCGCCTTCTGCTGCTGCGCAATCGGGAGGAGATGTTTGTCACCATCGACCTGGTGGTGGTAGATCTGTTCACCGGCCAGTTGGAGTTTGTGAAAGTGGGGGCAGCCCCAAGCTTCATCAAACGGGGGCGGGAGGTGGAGGTGGTCCACAATCATACCCTGCCCGTGGGAGTACTGGACCAGGTGGAGTTGGAGGCTGATAGGAGAACACTGAAGGAAGGCGAATTGTTGATCATGGCCACCGACGGAGTGCTGGAAGCGCGGCACCACACAGCTCGCCGGGAGGAATGGATGTGCTGGAGCTTAAAGTCCCTGGACGATGCTGAAGACCCCGCCACCCTTGCGGAAAGGATTCTGTACGACAGCATCGAGCTGGCCGGAGGCAGGGTGGATGACGATATGATGGTGGTGGTGGCCCGGTTGGTCCCCGCAGAACGGGAGATTGGAGTGTACAGGAGGGTGCAGTCTGGTGGAATGTGATCTCTTTCCTGCCTTTGTGCAGAACCTGGCAGCCATGTCCGTATCCAAGCAGGACCGGGTACTGGTTGCGGTGAGCGGTGGTCCCGATTCCATGGCGCTTTTGCACCTTTTTTGGCGTTGGAATGCCCGCAAGATCGGTGTTTTTCACCTGAATCACGGATTTAGGGAGACTGCGGCCCGGGACGCGGCCTTTGTGCGCGACTGGTGCCGGGACAAACACATCCCCGTGGAGATCCAGGAGTATGACATCAACCGTTACCTGGCAGCCAGTGGGGAGTCGAAACAGCAGGGGGCCCGCAAGATCCGCTACCAGCTGCTGAAGAACTTCGCTGAAGCAGGCGGCTTTCACCGCATCGCCCTGGGGCATCACGGGGATGACCAGGCTGAGACGGTGCTCATGCGCCTGCTGCGCGGCGCGGGGCTGCACGGACTGGGGGGGATCCCCATGCAGCGGGGGATGTTTATCCGTCCCCTGCTTACCGTATACAAGGAGGAGATCCTCCGCTACTGCCACACTTTTGAAGTCCCCTACGTCCAGGACGAGACCAACCTGGAGCCGATCTATCTGCGCAACAAGGTACGCCAGGAGCTGCTGCCCCTTTTGGCTGCCGAGTACAACCCCGAGATCGTACCCCAGCTTGTGCAGCTCGCGGACTTGGCCCGGGAAGATGAGTTAGAACTCCAGGCCAGGGCGGAAGAAATCTGCCGCAGGCACATGCGCTGGCAGAAGGGGCAGCTTATCTTTCCCCGGGCCCGTTTTCTGGAACTGTCCACGGCCATGCAGCGCCGGGTGCTGCGCAGGCTGTTGGAGATTAACCGGGGGCATCTGCGCCAGATCACCTTTGTGCACATTGAAGGGTGGCGCCGCCAGATCCTGGAGAACAGCACTTTCCAGCTGGCTCTCCCTCAAGTTTGGGTGTCCGGCAACGTAGATCATATTTTTGTCGGGACATTTTCGGGTGAATCATGGGAACCTGTGGAACTACCTATACCGGGGCAAGTGCAGGTGGGTGGTTTTACCTTGAGGGCAGAGCTCTGGGAGAAGGACCATCTGCCGCCTAGAACGGCCGACAGCGAGGATTTTGATCTGGCTCAGCTACAGCTTCCCCTGCTGGTCCGCCCCAGGCAGGAAGGGGACCGCCTGCGTCCCTTTGGGGGGGCAGGCAGCAAGAAGGTGAAGGACCTGCTTATAGACGCCCGCATTCCTGTGCAGCGGAGGGATTATCTTCCCCTAATCTGTGATCAGGAGAGTATTCTCTGGATCCCCACCGTCCGCAGGAGCGACCGGGCGCCCCTTACCGAGTCTACACGAAGGGTACTGCGGCTAAATGTGAGTCATTCTTAATTTGTTGTCACACCTCTGCCCTTATGGTATAATTGGATGACGCACTGCTGTTGCCTTGGTATTGGAAAAGGGAGGGCAGAACTTGAACAAACTTCTCCGTGGAATCGGGTTATATCTACTCATAGCCATCATTGCCATTTCTATTGTCAGCAATCTCTATTCACCGGGTAGTGTGGCTAAAGAGCTCTACTACTCCGAGTTGTTGCGATACATCGATGAAAACAGAGTTGCATCGGCCCGCTTAGTGGGAGATCAGCATGTGGAGGGTACCCTCAAGGACGGCACGAGTTTTGTGGCCACCATTCCTGTGGGGAAAATGCCTGATATAGCCGATCGCCTGGAAGCAAAGAATGTCCAGCTGGAAGCGGATCTGCCGCCGCAAGCACCGTGGTGGATGGCTTTGTTACCTAATTTACTGTTTGTGGTGATGCTCGCCTTGGTCTGGCTGTTTATCATGAACCAGATGCAGGGCGGGAATAATCGCGCGCTTTCCTTTGGCAAAAGCCGGGCCCGGCTGCACCATGAGGATAGGCCGAAGGTCACCTTTGACCATGTGGCCGGTGTGGACGAGGCCAAACAGGAACTAATGGAGATAGTGGAGTTCCTCAAGCACCCCAAGAAGTTCAATGAACTGGGTGCTAAGATCCCCAAGGGCGTCCTTTTGGTGGGCCCTCCCGGTACCGGTAAGACCCTGCTGGCTAGGGCGGTGGCCGGGGAAGCGGGCGTGCCGTTTTTCAGCATTTCTGGTTCCGAGTTCGTGGAAATGTTCGTGGGCGTAGGTGCCGCGCGGGTGCGGGACCTGTTTGAAAACGCCAAGAAAAATGCTCCCTGCCTGGTGTTCATCGACGAATTGGATGCGGTGGGACGCCAAAGGGGCGCAGGCCTGGGCGGCGGCCACGATGAACGGGAACAGACCCTAAACCAGCTCCTGGTGGAGATGGACGGTTTTGAAACCAATGCGGGGATTATTGTTATGGCGGCTACCAACCGGGCGGACGTGCTGGACCCGGCCCTTTTGCGGCCCGGCCGTTTCGACCGCAAGGTAGTGGTGGACCGTCCCGATCTGCAGGGACGCATCGCTATTCTGAAGATCCATGCCCGCAACAAGCCCCTGGCTCCAGAGGTCGATCTGGATGTTTTGGCCCGCCGTACGCCGGGCTTTTCCGGGGCAGATTTGGAAAGCCTGCTCAATGAAGCAGCCATCCTGGCCGCCCGGGCCAACCGCAAGATCATTACCATGGCCGACTGCGAAGAGGCCATTGACCGAGTGCTCATGGGCCCCGAGAAGAAGAACCGGGTGATGAGCGAAATGGATCGCAAGGTCTTCGCCTATCACGAGGCGGGCCATGCTGTTGTCGCCCACTTTTCCGAGCATGGGGACCCCGTGCACAAGGTAACCATCGTGGGCCGGGGCAGCGCTGGTGGTTATACCATGATGCTGCCTGAAGAGGAGCGCTATGTATCCACCCGGTCCAAACTGCTCGATGATCTGGTGAACCTCTTGGGAGGCCGGGCCGCGGAAGAGCTGGCCCTGGGTGAGATCAGCACAGGTGCCCACAACGATCTGGAGCGGGTAACGCGCATTGCCCGCAAGATGGTCATGGAGTGGGGAATGAGCGAAAAACTTGGGCCCCTCACCTTTGGCCGGCCCAATGGCGAAGATCTGGTCTTCCTGGGCAGGGACATTTCCCGGGAACGCAACTACAGTGAAGAGGTGGCGGCCCTGATCGATCAGGAAGTCCGGGAGATTGTGGAGTCTAGTTACGAGAAGGCCGCCAATCTGCTCACGGAGCATCGTGACAAGCTGGATTTAGTGGCCGCGGCTCTCCTCGAGCGGGAGACCCTCACCCGCGAAGAATTCTTAGCTTTAATGGAAGGTCAAGAACTGCCTGCGCTCCAGCCTGAAATACCGCCTGTGGTGGAGCCGGCTGCGGCCATCCACGAGGAGGCCAAGAAAGAGACGGCCAAGCTGCGTGGTGAGTTCAGGCGCCCAGGTCCTGATCCGGTGGTTGGAGAAGCGTAAACAGCATAACGCATGGCCAAAAAAAGTGCACCCAGCATTCTGGGTGCATTTTTGGTTCGGGCCCTTCCTCAGCGCAGATAGTCAGGCTTGTTGCCCAAGGTTACCTCCAGCATCTGGACCTGCCCGCTGCGCAGAATGGTGATGAGCAGTTTATCGCCGGCTTTGTGCTGACTCATCAGATCCTGCACATCATCGATGGTGTAGATATCCCGATCGTTAATGCGTCGGATCACATCCCAGGGCTTGAGGCCCGCTTCTTCTGCGGGTGAGCCCTTCACCACGTCCATAACCACCACGCCCTTGTCATCGGGCAGGCGCAGCTGCTGGGCCACGCTTTCGGTAATGTTCTGATACCAGATGCCCAACCAGGGTACGCTCACCCCACCGGTGGTGATCAGTTCGTCCAGCACTTCTTTGGCCACATTGATGGGAATGGCAAAACCGATGCCTTGGGCCTGGGCATGCACCGCGGTGTTGATGCCGATCACCTCACCCTTGATATTGAGCAGAGGTCCGCCGGAGTTGCCCCGGTTGATGGCCGCGTCGGTCTGCATCAGGTTCTTGTACACCTGCGGCCTTCCCGTTTCCGAATTGTAGATGGTGATTTCCCGGCCTTTGGCGCTCAGTACGCCCACCGTTACCGTGTGCTCGAAATCCCGGCCGTAGGGGTTGCCAATGGCGATGGTCCATTCCCCAACCCGGGTGGCGTCGGAGTCGCCCAGGGGCAGGGTGGGGAAGATGTGTCCTTCCTCGTTAAGGATACGCAGTACGGCCAGGTCCAGGGAAGCATCGGAGCCGATAATCTCCGCCTCATACTCCCGTTCCAGCCCAGGGGCATCCACGACCACAGTGATGGTCTGGCCTTCCCCCTTGTTGCCCACTACGTGTTGGTTGGTGAGGACAATCCCCGACTGATCAATAATAAAGCCGGAGCCGGCACTGGTTACCGTCCTCTGGCGAGGCTGGTTGAAGAAAGGATCGTTGAACCAGAAATCGAAGAAGGAACCAAAGGGATCCCAAGTCGAAAAGGGTCTGCGGTAGGTATCCACCGTCTCAGTGGGCCAAGTGACGGAGATAAACACCGTTGCGGGACTGGCCACTTCAGCAATGTCAGCGATCACGTACGGATTATCCATGAACATGGGCAGGGCCCGGCTCTGAACAGTGACTGGTGTTTCTGTTTCAGTCCGGGGCGCTTCTTGAGCCACCAACGTTGTCCGTGGAGACAAATGGGCCACAGCGCTGCTGAGTACCAAGATAACAGCAAGGACGATCAGAACACCCGTGATACGTTTGCGCATAATAATCCTCCTCCTGTAATCACTGGTTTAATTATAACTCTTCTCATTAAGAGTGTACAAGGGAGTGGATCTGTGAGGGAGCAAGTTAACTCCATCCAGTGGGGGAAAAACCTGGTGCGGACTATCGAGATCCACCGCGCCTTGGACTCGACAAACGAATTCGGGAAAAGGCGGATCAAAAGTGGGGGTATTGCCTCGGGCACAGTCCTCTGGGCGCTGGAGCAGACCAAGGGAAAAGGCCGCCAGGGGAGGGTTTGGGAAAGCGACCAGGGTTCCCTCACCTTCAGTTTTGTCTGGCGCTCTCCAGGGGAAAGCCTTCCTTCAGCCTTGACGCTGGCGGTGGGGTTGGGCTTAGTTATGGAACTGGGGCCCCTTGTGCCCGGGCTGAAGCTGAAGTGGCCCAACGATCTCTGGGTGGGGACACGGAAACTTGGGGGAATCCTGACCGAAACCCTGCACCGGGCAGGGGACTTATGGCTCGTTGTGGGCGTGGGACTTAATGTGAACTCTGTGCCGCAAGGGGAGGGCCGGACGTCTTTACGGGAGGTTACAGGTTGCACCTGGACCCGCCTGGGCATTCTCCACCAGGCTGCCTGCGGTTTGGAACGGGGCTTTGCACTGGCCTGGCGGGGAAGTAATCTGCCCCGCCTCTGCCGCGAGCACGGCAACTTTTTAGATCGGCCCCTGCTGGTGCAGCAGGGCAGGCGCTGGTTTCGGGCCAGGGCCCGGGATGTGCTGCCCGACGGGCGTTTGCTGCTCGAAGCGGCCTGGGGGAGGTGGGCCGCGCTGCCCGATGAGATCCGGCTGGTTTTGGATTGAAAAAAGCAGGCAATATGGTAGAATAATTGTTGGGAGAATATGAGTTCCTGGTGGGCTCCGCAGGCTTCAAACCTGTTTGGGGGATAACCTGGGTTATCCTCGGTGGGTTCGATTCCCATATTCTCCCGCCATTTAGATTGAGGGGGGACGTCTGCCCAGAGCGCGGACGTCTCCTTTTCTGATCGTAATACCCTGGGCGTCGAAGTACTCTAGGAAAGCCAACGCGAATTTCCGGCTGGTGCCCAGCCGGTCACGGAAGGCGGCCAGCTGGAAGCCGTTTTGAAACTCCCCTTCTTCAAAGATGATGGCCGCAACTTTCTGGACAACTTCCCTAGTGGTCCAGTGCTCGTTGGCCAGGGGCACCAACACCCCCAGATGGGCGCCCGCGAAAACCAGCTCCTTGGGGTAGCCCAATTCCGCGATGGCGCTTAAGGTCAAGGGCTCATAGGGGTTTTGGGCCAGCAGGGTGCGCAGTTCTTCCAGTTTCTGCTCTTCCCCGGGGGAAAGGGACAGTTCATGGCCTTGGCGCCTGATGTATCCGTCCACTTCCTTCAACTCCGGAATGGCCCCTAGAATCTGATCAAAGAGCCTGGCGGGGAGACCTGTGGCAGCCCGCAGTGTTTCTTTGTGGGGGCCGGGGCTCAGGGGATGGGCCCTGTGGAACTCCTCCACCGTTTCCAGAAGGTACTGGCGGACCTTCTGGAACTGCTGCGGACCCATAACGAATTCTCCCAGCACCAGAAGATCGGGGTGCCGGCTCAGCCCCTGCCTTTTGAACTGCTGTGCAGGCCAATAGGTGCGGTCTTCTGCCTTGAGCAGGCTGTAGGTTAGGGGATCCGCGGAGCATTTGGCCTGCAGGCCCGCCAAATCCAGGTGCGCTTCTGGTTTTTCAAAGGGAAAGAGGTGGCGCAGCCGGTTCGGGCCCACCAAGCGCAGGTTCTGGCCCCGTACAGGGACCGCGTCTTCAATGAAGGTGCCACCGCCTAGCGTTTCCTGCAGCTCGCTGTGGCGGAGAATAAAGCGGTCTTGGAACGAGAAATGGGCGGGGAGCTCCAGCTCCAGCTGGACAAAGCCCGCAGCGCCGGGAGCCAGCTCCCGGGCACCTAAAACCCGTACCTGGGCCAGGGTTTCCAGGGTGCCCACATAGAGCTTAACCATGTGGCCCGTGGCTAGGGGCGCAGGTGCCTGGGGCAGCACCTGCACCCAGGCATTGATCAGGGAAAAGTGGGGGCGCTTGCCGGGAAGGCTCAGGTACATGCCCCGGGCCAACTCCGCCTTTTCCACGCCCGTGAGGTTCACGGCTAGGCGGGAATGGGGCAGCCCCTTTTCCACAGGCTGGGTGTGGGTCTGCAGGCCCCGGATTCTGGCCGGCAGGCCCGCAGGCTGGACCAGAACCTCCATCCCCACCTGGAGGGTGCCCCCAAGCAGGGTGCCCGTGACCACCGTGCCTGCCCCCTTGATGGTAAAGACCCGATCGATCCAAAGGAGGGGATCATCCCCCTGCTCGTCGCGGTCCAGGGTGCCCAAAAGGTCATTTATGGTCTGTTTGAGCACCTCGAGGTTAAACCCAGTGACTGCTGAAACGGGGATAATGGGAGCCCCTGCCAAGGAGGTGTCATGCAACCGCTCCGCGATATCAGCCTGCACCAGTTCCAGCCATTCCGCCTCCACCAAATCGGCCTTGGTCAGGGCCACAACACCGTGCTTGATGCCGTAGAGGGTGATGATCTCCGCATGTTCTTGGGTCTGGGGCATCCAGCCATCATCCGCGGCCACCACCAGCAGCACGAAATCCACCAGGCCTACCCCAGCCAGCATGTTTTTGACCAGGCGATGGTGGCCCGGTACATCCACAATCCCCACAGTGCCCCGGGGCAGGGAGAGCCAGGCGAAGCCCAAATCCACGGTCATGCCCCGGGCCTGCTCTTCCTGGAGCCGATCGGGGTTAATGCCCGTGAGGGCTTTGATCAGGGTTGATTTACCGTGATCGATATGACCGGCAGTACCCATTATGAACATGGCTGCACTCCCCTTTCTAGACAAGCAGCCACGTCCTGGTCCTGTTCGGGCAGGACGGTGCGGGGATCTAAAAGCACCCGCTCCCGGGCAATGCGGCCGATGATGGGCGGCGTGTTGCGGCGCAGCAGGTCCAAGAGCTCCTGGGCCGAAAGGGCTGGGCTGGTCAGGGCCAAAGCCCAGGACGGAATGGTTTCGCCGGGCAGGGAACCACCGCCCATGGTGGAAGCACACTCAACCACTTCCCCCTCAAGTCCCGGTCCCAGCCTGTGCAGCCAGGCTGTGGCCCGTTCGCGCAGCTGCGCCGCGGGTTGGCTGGCCAGGGCCCACAGGGGCAGGCTAGCGTACTCTTTGCGCAGGTACAGCTCGAGCACCGCTTCTAAGGCCAGAAGAGACAGCTTATCAATCCGCAGGGCCCTGAGCAGAGGGTCTTTTTTGATCACTGCTACAAGCTCCCTGCGTCCATGGATGATACCGGCCTGGGGGCCGCCTAAGAGCTTGTCTCCCGAGTAGGTGACAATGTGGCTGTGCTCCAAGGCTGTGGGCACCCGGGGTTCGGGGAAGGGCGCAAAGGAGCCGCTGCCCAAATCTTCGATCAAATATAGTCCATGTGCCTCCGCGAGCTGGGCCAGATCCTCCCTGGGGACACTCTCGGTGAACCCCATGATGGTGTAGTTGCTGGGGTGCACAAGTAAAATGGCTTTGGTCTCTGGGGTGATGGCTTGGGCATAGTCGCTGAGCCTGGTGCGGTTGGTGGTGCCCACCTCCACCAGTCTGCAGCCGCTGGCGGCCATCACTTCCGGCACCCGAAAGCCTCCACCGATTTCCACTAACTGGCCCCGGGAGACAATCACCTCGCGGCCTGCGGCCAGGGCTTTGAGCACCAGGAGCACCGCCCCCGCGTTGTTGTTCACCACCACAGTGTCATTTTTCCCCGCGGCATCTTCCAGGAGCAGGTTGAACAACCTCGCGAGGCTGGCATAACGGCTGCCTCTGGTGCCCTGGGCTAGATCCAGCTCTAAATTGAAGTAGCCCCTTCCTAAGTCCTGCAGGCGCTGGAGGGCCTGGTCAGGTAGGGGGGCTCGTCCTAAATTGGTGTGAATCAGCACCCCCGTGGCGTTGATCACCTGCTGAAAGCGGTTCAAGCGGCACCGTTTCAGACGCTGGACCACGCGGGATCTGATTTCCCCAGGGCCAAGACCCTGGGGGAGTCTGGCAAGTTCCGCCCTGATGGCATCCAGCTCCTGCCTGATAAGCGCGGCCACCTCTGGGCGGGGAAGGTCCGCGGCAGCTTCCTGTACTGCTGGATCTGCCAGGAGTTTGTCAACGGCTGGAATCTGCCTGAAGAGGTTGGACATTCAGCTCGCTCCCTTGTCTACTGCTGAGTAATCTATACGACAAAGGCAGCGGCCAACCCTCTTCAGGAGCTGGAAGCAGTGTTCTTCATATACGCTTTCTGGAGGATTTCAAGGCCGCGCTGGCGGGCTTCGGGACTTAGTCCCTTCTGTTCACTGATGGCTTTCATGGCGGCAGCAATGAGTTCAGCCTTTTCTTTCTTGCTCAGCTGAGTCATGCTCAATCCCTCCTTGGCCAGAATTACTGTATAGTATGTCCAACTGGGCCCAAGTTATGCAAAAAAATGGAGAACAATCCAAAAAGAGATCAGCACGGCCGCCAGATCCGTGAGTAAAACCACCGCCAGAGTGTGGCGTGTGCGCTTGATGCCCACAGACCCGGCATAGACGGTGATCACATAGAGACTGGTTTCTGTGCTGCCCATGACCACGGAAGCAAGCCTGCCCAGAAAGGAATCGGGGCCGTGGGTTGTAAAAATCTGGGCCAGCACGGCCAGGGAACCTGAGCCGGAAATGGGGCGGATCAGGGCCATGGGCAGGGCCTCTGCTGGAAAGCCTAAGCGGCTGGCCAGGGGCGTGAGCACCTGGATGAGCCGGGCCATGGCCCCCGAATGCTGAAACACTTGAATGGCCACCAGCATTCCCACTAGGTAGGGAAGTACCCGCACCGCCGTAAGCCAGCCTTCCTTGGCTCCTTCCACAAAACACTCGTATATGGGCACTCTGCGGCTGAGCCCCCAGGTGGTGATGCCTAACAGCAGTAAGGGTATGGCCCAGCGGGAAAAACCGTGGACAGCCAAGGTCATCTCCGTACCCTCCCCCCGGTGAACCTGCGCAGGACAGCATCGAGCACCACGGCTGCAACG
>Ga0116169_1000919_pt1 | contig 27431 bp, 18 predicted proteins | sample AD_UKC130_MetaG_FD_89796 | JGI IMG/M metagenome (GOLD analysis project Ga0116169, IMG submission 89796) | Active sludge microbial communities of municipal wastewater-treating anaerobic digesters from Canada - AD_UKC130_MetaG | ecosystem: Engineered > Bioreactor > Anaerobic > Digestate | place...
AACGAGCGCAGCACTTTTATGCTGAAATGGGCGATGGGTCGCCATTTGGAATAGATCCACAAAAAGACGGTACGAGAAAACCCGTAAATCACGGTCTGAGCCACCAGTGACCATACGCCGTATCCTTTGATTGCCATCACGATAGCAACACATGCACCAATGCTCAGAGCAGCAATATTTACTTTTGTCAGCCCTTTAAAGTCGGCTTTTTTGATCAACAAGGTTTGCTGAATGAGGCCGGGTGCAGTGAATACAAACGAGAGAAACAGGATTTTTGAGACCGGTTCGATGCGTGGTTCGTGAAAAATACGTGCAAGAAAAGGCGACACCAGAAACAAAATGACATATAGAACGAGACTGAGGGCAATATTGAAATAAAAAACCGAACTGTATTCCTTCTCGGAAATGTCTTTTCGATTTATTAACGCACGGGCAAAACCACTGTCGATGAGCAGCCCCGAGAATGCTATGAAAACGGTTAATGCGCCAATTATCCCGTACTCTTCGGGAGCCACAATGTTCATCAGCACAATACTGCTTGCCAGATAAATGAGTTGTTGCCCGAATTTGTCGAGAAAACTCCAGAAAAGCGAGGAGACGGTTTTTGTTTTTAGTGTTGAATTTTTCATTGAGCAGTTTCAAGCTGTTCTATTTGCAAAAATACGTAACTTTTTTAATGTTATGGAATTTATCTCTATTTTTGAATTCGAATGAAAGGACTTTATGTGTTTTTCTGAAGAAATAAAGGCGTATGCTTTATCGTTGGGTTTCGATGCTTGCGGCATTTGCCCAGCCGGCGATAGCGGAGAGGAGGAGCATTATATGCAGTGGCTTTCGGAGAAATGTCATGCGGGTATGGATTATCTGGAACGCCATATCGAAAAACGACTCAATCCGGTTTTATTGGTCGAAGGTGCCCGATCCATTATTTCGGTTGCATTGAATTATTACCCACATCAAAAATTGCCTCCACATGTTCCGCAATTTGCTTACTATGCCTACGGAAAAGATTATCACAAAGTGATGAAAGATAAGCTGGAAGCCCTTTTCCGATTTATTCGACTTCATTTTCCTGAAGTGCGGGGTCGTTGTTTTGTGGATTCTGCTCCCGTATTGGAGCGTTTTTGGGCAGTCAAAGCGGGTTTGGGTTTTATCGGGAAAAACACGTTGCTCATTATTCCGCAGAAAGGATCGTATTTCTTTTTGGGCGAGCTTATTATCGATAAGGAGCTCGATTACGACGAGCCTTTGAAACTTTCGTGTGGCAACTGCCGTAAGTGTTTGGATGCTTGTCCTACCGGAGCCATCGAAAAGCCGTATTGGCTCAATGCCAATAAATGCGTTTCTTACCAAACCATCGAAAATAAAGGAGAGATAGAGCCGGCAGTCATTCCCTGTCTGCAGAACAATGTGTATGGATGCGACATCTGTCAACAGGTTTGTCCTTGGAATCGTTTTGCTGTTCCCCATTGTACGCCCGAATTTTTTCCGTCGGATGATTTTTTATCGCTCGACTTTGAGAAACTAGAAAAAATGAATAAAGAAACCTTTCGGCGGGTGTTTCGTGATTCGGCGGTGAAGAGGGCAAAATTTCAAGGGTTGAAACGAAATATCGAAGCGTTGCGCAAGTCTGCCCAAAAATAGCAATCGGTTTCCTGAAATTGGGATAAATCGTTATCTTTGTACACACTAAAAAATGATGGAAGATACTTTCGATATACGCAATAACCGTGAACTACAGGAAACAGAACGCGAGTTTGAAAACGCCGTGCGGCCGTTGACATTTAACAGTTTTAACGGGCAAGACAAGGTGGTAGAAAATCTGAAAATTTTTGTTCGTGCTGCCCGTATGCGTGGCGAATCGTTGGATCATGTTCTTTTGCACGGACCTCCGGGATTGGGAAAAACCACGCTGTCCAATATTATTGCCAATGAACTGGGAGTGGGCCTTAAAGTTACTTCCGGTCCCGTTCTCGACAAGCCGGGCGATTTGGCAGGGATTCTCACTTCGCTCGAGCCCAACGATGTGTTGTTTATCGACGAGATTCATCGTCTTCCGCCTGTGGTCGAAGAGTATTTGTACAGTGCAATGGAGGATTATCGAATCGATATCATTATCGATAAAGGTCCCAGTGCACGTTCCATTCAAATCGAACTCAATCCGTTTACCCTTGTCGGCGCCACTACCCGAAGCGGTTTACTCACCAGTCCGCTTCGTGCACGTTTTGGCATTAACCTCCATTTGGAGTATTACGATACCGATACGCTTACCGGTATTGTGTTGCGCTCGGCAGATATTTTACAGATTGCGTGTGCCAATGATGCAGCGAGAGAAATTGCTTCGCGAAGTCGCGGAACACCTCGCATTGCCAACGCGCTTTTGCGCCGCGTGCGCGATTTTGCCCAGGTAAAAGGTTCGGGAGAAATCGATAAGGACATTGCCATGTATGCGTTGGAATCATTAAATATCGATCGTTACGGTTTAGATGAAATCGACAACAAAATTTTACTTACCATTATCGATAAGTTCAAAGGCGGACCGGTGGGTATTACCACAATAGCCACTGCCATAGGCGACGATGCCGGAACTATTGAGGAAGTGTATGAACCTTTTTTGATTAAAGAGGGATTTATTAAGCGTACGCCGCGCGGACGCGAAGCAACCGAGCTGGCTTACGAGCATCTCGGAAGGAAACGTGCTGAAAAGCAAGGCTCCTTGTTTTCCGATATATGACCCGATCTATTCGATGATAAATGATCAAAATTTACTGAATATCATTTTCAGATTAAAATCTTCAAATGATTTGCTAAGAGTTACCGCTGAGGGAATCATCAAATTATAAAAATTTGTAGGAATCTGATACGTTTGACCGTAATAGTATGATTGTGTTGTAAAGGTAATATCCACAGGAATCAAATAGTAAGTCAAGTCGGGAATTTCTCCATCGTTAGCTTCCTTATAATGATTGATTAACGCTGCGATGTTAGAAAAATCGTAGGAATATTCTGTTTTGTTAAAACTTGCGTAAAAAGAGGTTATGTTGTCCGGCATTTTTCTTCTTTCAAAGAAACCGTTCAGCGAGTCTTTGTTGATCAATAATAGATAGTCAGGCGGACTCAGTTTGAATTTCAGGTTTGTTTGGTCATCGGGAACAGCATATATTTTCAAATTAGCCTGATTTAACGCTTGCGTTTGCAGTTTTTTTGAAATTCGAGAGAATGGAAAAACAATCTCTGTATTTACTCCGGCCGGACTTTTTATGTAGGTTTCCGTTTCCGTTGGGATCAACAATTGATCATTTTTATTCTTGATAGAGTTGATTTGTGTTACCTCTGGAGAAAAGTTCAGTCGTATAAAATCGGTGAACGTGGTATCGGCACCGGTAGTCGAGCTTTTTCCGGGATAATGGTAATGGACGAAAAATAAGGTATATGCAACTTTAATTATGGTTCCTGAACCGAACGATGTTGTGATGTATAAACCTTTGAAGAAATCTTTAAATGTTTCAGTATCGATCAAACTGTCCGGATTATCCAGCATCCTTTGCCCAATCGAATTGGGTAGGTTTACGACAGCCATTCGATAATCGGTTTGTTTTTTTTCTTCTTCCGACAGTTCTACATTAGCTGCAGTAAAAAGTGTTTTACCCAATGGAGTAGAAGAAATGTATGCTTTGGGATCGAAATCGGTATAGTAGTATTGTGGTAATGTTTTTATGACCTCATGTACCGACACTTCTATTGGAGCGAGCGAGTCGCCCACCCATGAATCGAAAAAAAGCGATAATCTTACCGAATCGATAACCGCTCCGGGCTGAAAAGATTCTCCTTCGGGATAGTAAAACTCGCCCACATAGTCCGATTTTATGATTCCAAAAAGAGGATCGACATATTCGCCAAGTATGGGATTTTTTGTCTTTGCAAATATTTTGTCGACCTTTATTGTGGAGGCTTGCAGAGCAAGCGTGTCTGTGCCTATCGTTATTCGATCATTTTCGGGTTGAATGGTCAATCCTATTTCTTTAATTGCATCGTCGCACGATGCAATTATTATCATGCACGAGATAAAAAACAGTTTATATAGAGATTGGAACTTCATCCGTTTTCAAAAGTTTGTTTTTTAACTGCGCAAATATCCGAAAAAATAACGGGATAAAAAAGTGATAGACGTAAAAATTATTGGTCAATTTTTTCGTAGAAGCTTTCGATTGCCTCTACATTTTTGTCAAAATCTTCCTCGTAACCCAGGAATTTGATTTTTTTATCGGTAATATAGTTTTTTATTTCGTCCGATATTTCTTCGCTTCCCTGAATAATACCGTCTGAATAATCGATTGCTAATTTGGTCAGCGTATTGAAGTCGAAAGTGCCGCGTTTGGCTAATGCTTCGATTTCTTTGTCGCCGATAGCGTCAAATTTCAGTTTGTTCAGGAAATTGGGACGAAACGGCTTAGTGAAACCGTTATTGTAAACCGAATAAATTACTTTTGAGTTCATAAAACAGGGATCGTCGGCATACCCTTTTTTGATGTACAGGGGTGCCAGAGCCGTCATCCATCCATGACAATGAATGATATCGGGTATCCAACGGAGTTTTTTAACAGTTTCCATCACGCCGCGGACAAAGAAAATGCTGCGTTCGTCGTTGTCGGCATATTCTTTACCGCTTTTGTCTACTACAGTTCCTTTTCTTTGGAAGAATTCTTCGTTATCGATAAAATAAACCTGCATTCTCGCCGGTTGAATGGATGCTACCTTAATAAGAAGTGAGTAGTCGGTATCGTCAATAATGAGATTCATCCCGGAGAGGCGGATAACTTCGTGCAATTGATTGCGTCGTTCGTTAATATTGCCATATTTAGGCATAAAAGTACGTATTTCATGCCCTCTTTCTTGTACAGCTTGTGGTAATTGTCTAGCAGTAAGTGAAATTTGTGTTTCCGGTAAATAGGGATAAATTTCTTGTGCAATAAATAAAACTTTTTTCTGACTCATTTTGGCTATATATCTAAAATTCAGTACAAAGATAATAAAAAAATTCGCATAATAACAAAATAAATCAAGATTGTTTTTTTTATTATCTTATTTTCAATGGTTTATCATTTTTTATCTAAAATGATAATAAATAAGTGGAGGATATTTTGAGAAGAAGTTTCGTTATGTGCTAAAAATTTTGTTGCTTTGCATGTTTTTCTGACAACGTATAAAAATGGAAGTTATAGAGACCGTTTATGCACTTGATCGGTTTCTTCGGCCTTTCAGGGATGAGGGGAAATCGATAGGTTTGGTACCGACAATGGGATCACTGCATGAAGGACATGTGGCGTTGGTGAAACAATGTGTCGGCGAAAATGATGTTTCTGTTGTAAGTGTTTTTGTTAATCCCACTCAATTTAACGATAAAGAAGATTTTCGTCTTTATCCCCGTAACTCGGAAGCCGATTGCAAACTGCTCGAAAGTTTAGGTGTTGCCGTTGCTTTTGTTCCTTCGGTAGATGAAATGTATCCCGAGCCGGATACGCGTGTTTTCGATTTCGGAATGCTGGATAAAGTTATGGAAGGCCGTTTTCGCCCCGGGCATTTTAATGGTGTGGCGCAGATTGTAAGCAAATTGTTTTATGCTGTAAAGCCGACCAGAGCTTATTTTGGCGAGAAAGATTTTCAGCAACTAGCTATCGTGCGCGAGATGGTGCGGCAATTGGCTATCCCGGTAGACATTATTGGTGTTCCCATTGTTCGCGAAGAGAGTGGTTTGGCCTTAAGCAGTCGCAATTTGCGATTATCGGATGAGCAACGTCAAAGGGCTGCCGAAATATATCGGAGCTTGCGTCTCAGTACCGATTTCGTCGGTAAAAAAAGCATCCGGGAAACCATTGATTTTGTTACAAACCGAATAAACCAAATTGAAGGTTTACGCGTCGAATATTTTAATATTGTAGACGGAAACACGTTGCAGTCTGTTTCGGATTGGAACGATTCTGCATATATTGTAGGGTGCATTGCCGTGTTTTGTGGTGATGTGCGATTAATCGATAACATTTCGTATAAAAATTAGAAAAATCAAATGATGTATATTGAAGTATTAAAATCGAAAATACACCGAGCAACCGTTACCGATGCCGATCTCAATTATGAAGGCAGCATCACCATCGATGAAGATCTCATCGAGGCAGCCAACTTGATGGTTAACGAAAAAGTTTCTGTAATGAATATCAATAATGGCGAGCGCTTCGAAACTTATGTGATTCCCGGGGAAAGAGGATCGGGAACGATTTGTTTGAATGGCGCTGCTGCACGTAAAGTTCAAAAGGGCGATATTGTGATTATTATGAGTTATGCCATGATGACGCCCGAAGAAGCCAAAACATTTGAACCCACTATTGTTCGGGTAGAAGAAAACACGAACAAAATAAAAAAGTAACATGTTGAGATAATCCGTTATTAGAACGAAAATAACCGCAAAAACCGTCGATTGTGTTTTACAGTTGTCGGTTTTTTTATTTTCTATAGATGGAAAATAGCTATCTTTACCGGCAGTTTTTTTATTCCTTATAAATAGAGATATATGAAGACCCCGAAAGAAGAGATTGAAGAATTGCGAAGGCAAATTCGTGAGCACGATTACAATTATTATGTTCTTGCACAACCCATCATTTCCGATTACGAGTACGACCGGCTCATGCGCAGACTGCTGGAACTGGAAGCTCAATACCCCGAATATTACGATCCCAATTCGCCTACCGTGCGTGTTGGCAGCGACATCACCAATGAGTTTGAACAGGTGGAACACCGCTACCCCATGTTATCGCTGCAAAATACTTATTCGCCCGATGAAGTGACCGATTTTTTCAATCGGGTAAAACGCACGTTGAATGAAGATTTTGAAATTGTGTGCGAGCTGAAATTCGATGGGGTCTCCATTTCCTTGATTTACGAAAACAAGCAATTGATTCGTGCGGTGACGCGGGGCGACGGTATCAGGGGAGACGATGTTACCAATAATGTGCGTACCATTCGTAGTATTCCTCTGGTTCTTCACGGGGATAATGTTCCTTTTTCCATTGAAGCACGGGGAGAAATCATCATGCCGTGGAAGGTTTTCGAAGAGTTGAATAAAGAACGTGAAGCTCAGGAAGAGCCGCTTTTTGCCAATCCCCGTAATGCAGCTGCAGGTACCATCAAGTTGCAAGACTCGCGCGAGGTTGCCCGTCGCAAGCTGGAATCGTTTATTTATTATCTTTTGGGCGACGAATTGCCTAGCGACAGTCATTTCGAGAATTTAAACCATGCATGCAAATGGGGGTTGCGCGTTTCGGAAGAGATGAGAAAATGCAGTACAGTGGAAGAAATTTTCGAATACATTACATATTGGGATGAAGAACGCAAAAATTTGCCTTTTGCCATCGATGGAGTGGTTTTGAAAGTCGATTCGCTGAAGCAACAGGAGCGTTTGGGTGCCACTTCAAAATTTCCCCGCTGGGCAATAGCCTATAAATTTAATCCCGAAAGAGCTTTGACGCGGCTTTTATCGGTTACGTTTCAGGTAGGGCGTACGGGAGCAGTGACCCCTGTGGCCAATTTGGAGCCCGTATTGTTGTCGGGCACTTTGGTGAAGCGCGCCTCGTTGTACAACGAAGATATGATCAATGCCCTCGATCTACATATTGGCGATAGGGTATATGTAGAAAAGGGGGGAGAAATTATTCCCAAAATAACAGGAGTAGATAAGTCTGCCCGCACCGGAGAAGGCGAAAAAGTGCAGTTTATCAAATATTGCCCCGAGTGCGGTACTCCGTTGGTGCGCGACGAAGACGAGGCTATTTATTATTGTCCGAACATCGAAGGTTGCCCGGCACAAATCAAAGGCCGTATTCAGCATTTTGTTTCGCGCAAAGCCATGGATATCGACATGGGACCCGAAACCATCGAATTATTCTATAGCAAAGGTTTGATAAAAGATGCCGCCGATTTGTATAACTTAAAGTTTGAAGATCTGGTAAACCTTGAGCGATGGGGCGAAAAAAGTGCCAGAAACTTGTTGAAGAGCATCGAAAAATCGAAGTCGGTTCCCTATCCGCGGGTTTTGTATGCGCTTGGTATTCGTTATGTGGGCGAAACGGTAGCGCAGAAGCTTGCCCAGGCTTTTCCGTCCATTGATGCGTTGGAACAGGCATCGCTCGAAGACCTCATGGCTGTTGACGGCATAGGCGAGCGTATTGCCCAAAGTGTGAAGGATTATTTTGCCAATCCTACGTTTCGTGATTTTGTGCAACGATTACGCTCTCACGGATTGCAATTTTCACTGAATCAAGAAAATCTTGAACCCAAAACCGATAAGTTAAAAGGCAAAACGTTTGTGATCAGCGGCATATTTAAATTGCATTCGCGAGACGAGTACAAAGCTCTCATTATACAAAACGGTGGCAAAGTCAGTAGTTCGGTATCGAAGAATACCGATTATATTCTTGCCGGCGAAAATATGGGCCCTGTCAAGTTGGAAAAAGCCAATCAGCTCGGCATAAAGATCATTACCGAAGAAGAATTTCTTAAAATGATTGAATAAGGAGTTTATTTATTATTTTAATTACCTTAATTACCTTAATCATTATCATGATGTATGCGATATAAGATGCTTTATTGCCCTCGTTTTATCGTTGCTCTTTCCGGTTAAAAAGCCATTTTCGTTTGTATTCTTTCTGAAAATGTTGTAACGTAGCGATGGGATGGACGAACAACATGCGAGGACCCGAAAAGCGCATCACTTCTTTGATACGTGTTCTCATATCGCTTCTATAACAATGAATGGGGCATGTATTGCAGGTAGGCTTGTCTTCGCCGTAAGGACAATGTTTGAGCCGCGATAAAGCATAGGTTTTTAGTTCGTTGCAATCGTAACACAAAGCATCCTTCTTGCCGTGTTTTGAGCGGCAATACATATGAATCATGATGATTACAACTTTCTTTTCCGATTCGTTCATGCGGTATTGTAACAGAAATTAAGGCAAAAATAGTTTGTTCTGATTTTTCGTGCAAATTTATTTATCTGTCAGTTTTTGCAAGAGTGTTTATGAAAACTTCCGGATTTTCAATAGCCTTCAAATCCCATTGGTGCGATTAAAAGCATTACGTGAAAAACCGTTATATTTGCTGCATGAGTGAAGCGATAAATAATCGGACCATAGAAATTCTCCGCCCCGAAACATCGGAAATAAAAATTCTGTAAATCGCAAGTACCACAAAGACGTTGTTCGTTTGGGCGTGCAGGATTTCACTCGCCGCCCGATGCACCAGGAACATCTTTCCCGTCAGTACACCACCAACCTTCGTAATATTCTCGTGGTCGAAATATAAAATTTTCAAAATCCTAGAACCTTACGATTCTAGGATTCTATTTAAATCATTAAATTTTGACCCGGAAAGAGTGTGGGCATGCTCCAGATTATTTATATTGAATTCCGGTAAAAATTTCACTTGATAGCAGCAGAGACAATCTAATCATTTCTTCTGTGCAAGTTCAGAAGGTTCGCTTTCCATATTATCAGAATTTAATGTTGTAACACAATAGTAACCCGAGGAAGAAACCGGAATACTATTTTGTTTGGTAATGGCATATACTCGACCTTCCTTCTTTAAGTCGTTAAAATGATATACCACTGATCTTGCCTGATTTGGAGCACTCCACTTTAAAATGCCATTTTCTATTCTCACATTTTCCGGTTTAGAAGGAGAAGGGGCAACGCTTCTTCCCAAAAACGGTATAACAGAAGGATATTTAAAAATATCAGAAAGTTTATCGGTTATTCCTATTTTATTCAGCAAAATGTACTTCGCACTATATAAAATATTACCAACCACCTTCGGGTTTCTTCTGGTTAAATTAAATTGATTCTCTAATTCTGCAGTTGATTGAAAAGCAGAGGGAGCACTCGGATCTCCAAATCTATAATAACCATGCCCAATCATCAATGCTGCATTATAATTGTATTGAGCCCACCAATTTAAGCGTGATCGGAAATCATTATATGCATTTCCTATTTCGTAATATAATTGTGGTATAACAACATCGATCCAGCTTTTCTTACACCATTTAGTCACATCGGCATATAATGTATTCAAATTGTATTCGTTATTTGCAGTTGGAGAAATAGAGAAAACAACCTCAGGTTTTGTTTTCACAATCACATTATAAATCCCTTCTACGGTTTTATCAACATTTGCTCTTCGAAAATCCCCGATAGATGAAAATCCGCTTCCATACTTTTCATAGTCGGCATTATCCGACACCATTTGTCCGGCTGACGAAGGATCCGGATAAAAATAATCATCAAAATGTATTCCATCAACATCGTATTTGGTGATCACATCTTCTACAATATCGCAAAGACGTTGCCTTACTTCGGGAATAGCCGGATTATAAATTTGAATTTTCTCGTGACTTACAACCCATGCCGGGTCTATAGAGGGATGAAGCGGTGGATATGAAACACTATTGTTGCTTCTGGTAGCTATTCGGTATGGATTCATCCAAGCATGAAATTCTATCTCTCTTTTGTGCGTTTCATCTATCATAAATTGTAGAACATCATATCCCGGACTCCTTCCTCTTTCACCTGTAATAGAAGCACTCCAGGGCTCATAAGGTGAATCATAAAACGCATCTCCCATTGGTCTGATTTGCACAAACACCGCATTAATATTCAATTCTTTAAATCGGTCAAGATAGTTAATAAATTGTTTTTTCTGAGCTTCAGTAGCATATTCGCCTTGAGGCCAATCCAATCCCCAGGCAGTAACAATCCAAACGCCCCTCATTTCTTTTTTGGGGAAAAGAAGCGGCTCTTCATCCGGAGGGGTTTCAGGTATTTCTATCTCATCGGTTTCTTTATTACAAGAATAGAAAAATAAGGAAGTGAAAAAGAGGATCGTTATATAGAAAAAAAGTTTCTTCATGATGTGATTTTTTTGTTTAAATACAAAAAACCGGATAAGCTTGATTTTCTAAAACTAACGAGGTGAATTTTTATTGATAAAAATAAATAATTCAACACCATTTAGATATCTAATTCGCTTATCCGGTTTTTTAAACTACATTAAATTAGTCTTCCAATTGTTTTTTTGGAAACTCAAACAACACAAAACCTGCATCAGTGCTAGCGGTATATAACATAAGAGTTTCATCGTTTCCTTCAGCATCTTTTATTACATGCCATCCGGTTTGCGTGGAAGGAGAAGCATTAGTAGGGCCTAAAAGAGGATATTGGAAAACAGGACTTTTGTCGGCCTGCTCATCAAAAATCTTCAAGGCATCGATTGTGTTATCTCCTTTTGTTATGTTATAAACATAAAACACAGTGGCATCAGATCCACTTCGGGCAGCGGTGGTCATTATCAAGTAACGTTCTTTGTTAAACGTAATGACTCTTGCATCTGAACCTCTTATTGGTACGGCATTTGCGCTAAGTTGGTATTTAATAGCGGCATTTTCATCTGCAACCATGATAGGAGCTTCATAACCTGTGAAAATATAATCATCGGTATTATCCACTCTATTAAAAGACATACAAAAAGTAACGCCTTTTTGTGATGGGAGTACCACCGGATCTGAAATAGTAGTATAATTGGTAACTTTTAATCTCAAAATTGTGGTTACTGCATTGTCTCCAAAATACATATATCCATTTCCATTTTCATCAAGATTTACCGACATATTATCACCGTGACGATTACCTGCCCCTTCAATCTCACCTATATTAATATTGGCAATTGTTTGTGGGGGTTCAGCCGGATCAGTCCAATGATATATTTTGAATGGCGATACTTTACCGCCGGACAAATTAGCAATATAGATATGTCCGGATATCATTGCACCACAATTCACCGGGAATGTTCCTCCTGTTACACCGGTTAAATTAAGGGAAATGCGCTTGTTGCTGTCGCTGAAATCAACAAGTTCTTTTATATTATCCACCTTCAATAAATGGGATCCCCACTCGTGTCGTGTTACAATGAGAACATGGCTGCCATCAAAACCGGAACCTCTTGTCGAGGCAGAGCTAAAAGTGGGATAAACCGGCATGCCTAACTCATTATTTGTATAATCGAAAATCTCGGGCTTGGTAAAATCTGCACCAAAAACCGGTACCCTTAATCGCAGAGTTACAAAATACTCGCGAAATCTTGGGCCATTCACAACCTTAATTACAATTGTTTTTTCGGCTTCTCCTTCTGCAAACGGAAATTCGTAATACTCTTTATCCAGTGTTGCTCCTTCCGAAAGTTCCACTTCGAATTTAATCGCAGAAAGGTCAGTTTCAGGATCGATTCGGGGGAATGTTACTGTTTTTTTGTCTTCATCAACAGTTCCTTCCACTACCATGTTTCCATCAGGACCGGCATTCACAATTTTAATGGATTTTAATACCACTTCATATGGAGAGTCAACATTTTTGGGATAATCATCCGAACATGCAACAAAAAACCACACCATCAATGAAGCTATCAAAATCCCATATTTTGCATTATTTATATGTTTCATCTGTTTTCATTTTTTAATTAATAGCGTTTTGACTGAAAATATCTTCTTTTTAATCAATTTTGAGGCCAACCTTCTGTTTGCTTAAGCTCGTAACCTCTTTTTGCATAATCATCCATTTGTATTTTACCCACAGGAGCTAAATACGGATTTACATTCACCTGGTTCAGGAATGGCTGACGGCCTATTGTTGATGTATGTTTAAAAAAGCCATTCATTAGTGATTTGTTTGTGCCGTCATACACAATGATTTGACCATCTAAAGTAATCACAGATATTTTCCCTTTGTTGCCATCGTTCAACTCTGAACTCAGTTCTTCAGGAAAATTGACCCAACCACCCGACAATAAATCGATATTTGCATCCGTATCCATGTAATCTAATTTATACCATCTCCTCAAATCTTCATAACGAGAATGTTCAAATGCAAATTCCATGCGTCTTTCTCTTCTTATTTCCCACAAAAGAGGAGAAACCCTTCCATCGCGATTAGGATCGTTTGGCAAACTACCCAATTGCAAGGGTGCTGTCTTTTTTACACCTTTTTCTATTGCTTTAGGAGCTAAAGGTCGGTTTCTAATCTTATTAATGGAAATATCAATTTCGTTTTGGGTTACCGGAGTTTTGCCCATGGTTTCCAATTCGGCTTTGGCCTCAATCCAATTAAGAAGAACCTCCGCATATCTTAATACCGGATAATCCGTCTTATTGTTCGTGCTGGTAAATTCAAATGGAGGTGTACTTCCGGACTCAACCATTTCCGCAACTTCACGCGGTAAAAATTTATTAATATAAAAATAAGAACTTTTACTTCTTGGATGAGGTTTATCGTAAAATGTTGCTTCAAAACGAGAGTCTCTCGTTTTTATCAAATTGGAAATATTGAATTTATTTGCGTCAAGCAAGTCGGAATTTTGCCAAACATTTCCATCGTTACAAATAAACGATTTAATCAAAGATGTTGTTGGTCCAAAATTCAACGATTCTGCCAAGTTATTATTAGAAGCTATACAATGAGTAACACCTACGGCAGGATCATAATGCCTATATAAAATGCAATCCTTGTTTCCTCTCAAATTATCCGATGTAAAAAGAGATCTGAAATCCGTAACTATATCATATTTTCCACTGTTTATTATCATATCGCCGGCCTCAACTGCAAAATCTAAAAATTTCTGTGCTCTTTCGTTATTTTGGTAGTAATATCTCTGCCAACATCCTTCATATAAAGTGATCCGAGAAATGAACCCCGCAACCACATATCTGTTAACATATTGATCACCATCGTTCAATCGAACATTCTTCAATGCATATTTAAAATCGTCATAAACGGCATCCATTACCTCGTCTCTTGGCGTACGTGGTTTATATAAATCATCCAGATCAGTATCGCTAACCACATGGTCGTAATAAGGAACATCACCGTATTCAAAAACCAATTGGGCATATCTAAAACCTCGGAAAAAACGGCCCACACCTTTCCAATGGGCCAATGCTTCTTCCGACAAAATATTTTTCATTTTATTTTCTACTCTGTCCAGCATAATATTAACGGAGCGTATTATTTCCATATTCCATATTTTGCTGTTGGGTACTGCTCGCGTAAAATCTGACTGGCTACCCAACCAAACCACATCATCGCTAAAAGTATACCCCATCAATGGAGCGTTGGTTGTAGTCCAAAGATGGCCGTATCCGACAAAAAAATCGGGATAAAACTTGTTAGCATACAATCTTACTTTATCTTCACTAGTCCAAACTGTTTCATCATTGGCAACGGTCAATGGAGGTCTATCCAAAAAATCGTCACATCCTATGAAAGAAAAAATAAGAAAAAATATAATCAATGAATAATTGTATTTCATAATTTTTGTATTTTAATTAAAGGGTAATTTGAATTCCAAACGAAGCTGATTTAAAGACAGGATTTTGTACTCCGGTTCGACCTAAATTATAATTTCCATCTGTTTTCAACGTTGAATATCCGGAAATCGTCTCAGGATCTATGGGTAATCCTCTTAATTTGTCAAAGGTAAAAGGATTCTCTAAAGACAAATAAATTCGTGCATGAGATAAATATATCTGTTGTGCAATTTTGGGAGGAAGAGTATAACCAAACGTTATATTCTTTATTCTCAAATAAGCCATATTTAATATGTATCGGGTTTGTTTTCGCATTACGAAACCTTCATCACTCCCACCCAAGTTCCATGCTCTGGGATAAAAGGCATCCGTGCGATCTTTTTTCCAAAAATCCTTTGCAATTGCCTGAGGCATTCCTCCATCTTTAGCATGGTAGCCCGGAATAGCCAATTGGCCTCTTCCCCAGATTTTTCTTTTACCGACTCCTTGCAAGAAAAGAGAAAAATCGAAAGATTTATAATCAGCCCCTGCTCTAAAACCATATTCATATCGAGGTGTAGAGTTTCCGATAACAACCCTGTCTCCGGGATCGCCAAAAGTATTTTTTCCCGGTGTAATATATCCATCGCCATCTACATCCACAAATTTAACATCACCCGGACTTACCAATAAGATTTGATTTCCATCTTCAAAATAAGTCTGATAAACCGGATTATTTCCTGCCAACATATTGGTTCGTTTTGCAACACCCTCATAAATAATTGTGGTTTGCAAAAAATTCCCCTCTTCATCATACAGGAAATCATCTTTTTGATACAGACGATCAGTTACATAACCATATATATCTCCATATCTTTTACCGGTTGCATAGGTATCGTCTACTCTTCTGTTTTCGTATGGTGTAGCCCAATCGGGACCTTTTGTTATATCGGTGATTGCATCTGCCAAATTGGCGTTCAAACTAATCCGAATGCCATTATCAAAACGATGACTGAAATCTACCGCAACTTCCCATCCACGCGTTCTCAAGTTACCAAAATTTCCTTGAGGAGCACCGGCACCGTATGTTGCAGGAAGAGATTCGCCGGGAACAATCATATTTTTCGTATCCCGCTGGAACCATTCAAAAACTAACCCCAATTTATTATTAATGAATCTCAGATCCACTCCAAAATTAAAGGTTTCAATATCTTGCCATGTGATTCCTGCAGATATGGGTCGAGGTGTTCCTAACTGGAAAAACTGTTCACCTTCGCCAGATAGCCACGAATTTTTAGTAATGCCCATCGTTGCCAAATATAAAGAATTAGGTACGGACTGGTCACCAATAACTCCCCACGAAGCGCGCACTTTTGCAAAACTTAAAATAGGATCTAAGTCGGCCATAAAACTTTCATTGGATACAACCCATCCTCCTGAAAACGAGGGATACCATCTCCATCGTAAATCGCTTGGAAATTTAGAAGTTGCATCGTAACGCAAATTGGCTTCCAGTAGATATTTATCCAAGAACGAATAATTTGCTCTTCCAAAAAAGCCCACTTGCGAATCCCAGTTTGCATCACCGCCAACGGTTTCTGTACCAACAGCAAAATTAAATTGAGGATTGTCATTATCTATCAATTCGCTCTTTTTAGACCAATGACTGTTCCATTTATTGCTGATAATGTTTGTTCCCAACATGAATCTTAATTTATGTGTATCCTCCAGATTCAAATCATAAGTAGAATAAGCGTTGACCGTGTGCATTTCGGAAGTGTAGCTGTTTTTATAAATATACGTTTGATCTTTCGTAACATATTGAGTGACGGGAAATCTATATGCAGGTACGCCGTCTGTTTGGGCAACATTGCCTTCCTCGTCCACATATATTTGATTACCCATTTCGTCTACCCACGGTATGGGAGCATACCAATGCCATGCTCCGGTAAAGGTTGGCAACGAAGACGTTTCCGAATTTACTCGACTTGTATAAGCATAATCAATTTTTAAATCCCAATTAGGCATAAAATCAATAGTAGCTCCGGCATTTAAATTGGTATATCTGTTTTTTTTGACCAAATCATGCGACTTTTTTACATCAAAATAAGGATCTCTGATATCTTCACCATGTTCCTGAACACCGGTAGGGAACAATCGACTCCAACGATATAGGTATAGCCAAGGGTCATTTTGAAATCCGTACGGTGAATTCGGATATCGTTTAGTAGCATCAGAATACATTGCCCCCCCCTCTTAAGGTTAAGAAATCGGTTATTTTTGTCGATAAACTTAAATTTGAGGTGTATCTTATGAAATCATCGTGTTTCGCCGGTTTTGTCATACCCTCTTGATCGAGATAACCAAAGCTTATATTATAATCGGTATCTTTTCTTTTTCCATTTAGCGAAAAATTATGAGTTTGAGTAAGTGCATTATCTTTAACCATTACACTTACCGGATCATAAATTCTATAACCGTATTTATCTACTCCGTCATATATCCAATCTCTGTTATAAACAACAGGATCGTTTTTTCCTACGATTTTACCGTATTTTTCCTGCCATTCTTTTACTTTTTCGAAGCTTTCTCTACTTACGCGCCAAAAACCACCGGCAGGTCCGCTACCTTTCATGTTTTCATGAGCTTCCAAGGTATATTCAAGTCCGTCAATTCCTGCAATATCGATTTTTTTGAAAGGTGTTTGCCAAGAGAAGTTCGAAGAATATGTTATTTCGGTTTTTTCGGTTCGAGCTCCTTTTTTTGTCGTAATAAGAATAACTCCAAAAGCTGCTTTTGAACCATAGATAGAGCTAGCCGCAGCATCTTTCAATACAGAAATAGATTCGATATCATTGGGATTGATAAGTTGAATGCTAGGCACTTCAACGTTATCTACTAAAATTAAAGGATCGCTTGATCCTGCTATAGAACCTATGTGGCCTCGAATTTTCATTACCGGATCTGATCCTACTTCGCCGGTTGGAACAACCACAAAAAGTCCCGGTACTGTACCTTGTATTCCACGGCCAACATCGGAAATAGGTCTGCTGCTTAAAACCTCATTGACCTTTACTGTCGACACGGCACCCGTCAAATGTTCTTTTCGCTGTGTACCATATCCAACGACCACTACCTCTTCGAGTGCTTTGGTATCTTCTCTTAGAATAATTTCAAAAGTGCTTTTGCCTGCTGTATTGATTTCTTGTTCCAAATATCCGACGTAAGAAATGCGAATTATTGCGTCGTTTCTAACTTCGAGCGAGAAGTTGCCGTTGATGTCTGTAACGGTACCATTGGTAGTGCCAACTTCGATGATATTGGCTCCAATAATCGGTTCTCCTTTTTCATCGATGACTCTTCCCCTTATGGTTTTCGTTTGTTTCGGTTGAGGGGTGGGAGATGGTGCGACAACAATTTCCGGCTTCTTTTCATTGTCGTGATAAACTACCACCTGCTTATCCAAAATTCTGTATACCAGTCCGGTTGAAGAGAATACATCATTTAAAACCTCTTCGATATCTTCGGAATTTGTCGAAACATTTATTTTTTTATTTAGTTCATTTTCGGCATTGTCGGAAAATACGAAAATAAAGTTGCTTTGTTTTTCTATTTGTTTGCATACCTCTCGAATGGTAGCCGAACGTAAGTTAAGCGTAAGTTTGGTTCCTTGCGAATAACCATCTTCGGCGTACGTGAAGAATATGCCAAGAAATAAAAAAAGTGCCGTAATCTTCATTATTTTTAGAATTCGATAATAATTATCAAGGGAAATTGCCCCCCTAATAGCATTTTTATTCATATCTTTGTGTTGATTTAATGATTGTTGTAATAAATAAGAATTAAATTTTCTGCCGGATGGTATGTGGGGTATCGTCCGGCTTTTTTGTTGTTTTTTGAATTTTATGTAATTATAGGCGTTGTTGTTTTAAAAAAGTTTATTTTTTATTGAAAATATAGATTTGATTATTTTGTTTAACATAGCGAGTAGAAGAAAGAAGAGCTACAGTTGTCATCACATTGTCAATATCATCGGATAGGTATATTTTTCCTGAGCAGGTACGTTTTTGCAGGTTTACATCCTGATCAAAATTGAATGAAAGGTTGTAGTAACGTCCAATTTGCTTCAGTACTTCGGTTATCGGAGTTTTATTAAAAGAGAGATAACCGTTTTTCCAGCAGACAAATTGTTCCACATCTACTATGCGTTTGGTAAACTCCCCTTTTTCGGAATAGATTGCCTGTTCTTTGGGCGAGAGTTTTATTTCATTTGTTCCAACAGCAGCTTGCAGCCCTACATTTCCTTCTACCAATACAACATAATGAGGCGAATTATCATAAGTAGACACGTTGAATTTTGTTCCGTATACCTTTACACTGAAGTTGGATGTCTGAACGATAAACGACTTATTTTTTTCGGGGGCGACCTCAAGGTAAATTTCTCCTGACAACAAACGAATTTCTCGATTCTTTCCGGTAAATTGCGTTGGGAATTCCAATACCGATCCCGAATTCAACCAAACGTTGGTTCCATCGGGAAGGTTCAATTGCGAGCGTTTGCCGTAAGGAACAATCAGTTTATTGAATGCTGTATCCGCTATTTCGATCTGTTCTTGGCGGTTATTTTTTGTTTGTATAACCTTTGCTTTACCTTTTTCATCGATTTTCACTTCAATATCGTTTTGATATTCGTGCGATTTTTCCCCCGAAATGAATTGGATATCTTCACTTTGCAGCAGATTGCCGATGATTAGTTCACGATTATCTGCTTTGGGGAGTTTTTTTTCGAAATTGAAATAATTCAAACCGACGATGAGGAGCGCTACGGCTGCACAAGCTGCCACACTGTATCGAATGATATGCCTGATTTTAGTTTTTTTTCCTTTTCCTTTTCCTTGGATAGTAGATTGAATTCGATTGAACAACTCAAGGCGATCGGAATCCGATAGTATATTCTTATTCAATACAGTAGTTTTTAAATTTGCAATTGCGCGCTGTATTTCTTCGTTCAAATCGGGATTTTCCCGGATGAAATCATCCCAGTATTTATTCAACGCTTCATCCGGCAATAATTGCCAGCGAAGAAATTTTTCGTCTTTCAAAAAATCGGTATATCGGGAATAGAAATCGGACATCGTTTGCTTAGATGTTTTTATATATAGACGATGAAGTTGTTTTTTTATCCCCTTGTTTTCATAAAAACTTCAAATTTTAACAATTGAACTTTAAAGTAGAAGCAGTAAAATGATCCATGAACCGTATTTCTCGCGAAGTGTTTTCATGGCTTTCGACAGCAGTTTTCGACAACCATGAATGCTGATGTTCAATATTTCGGCAATTTGCGTGTATTCGTATTCCTGAATATAGCGGAGATATACAATTTCGCGTTGTCGGGCGGTCAGCGATTGAAGCATGTTTTCGATTTGGCTTTTGATAGCGGCTTGTTCTTCGGCATCGATGAAGTCGTCTTCGATGGATACAGTGATATTAAATGGAAGTTCATCCGGATTTTTAATATCCGGTAGGCTGAGATTGCGTTTTTGTACGCGGTAAATATCGTATAGTCTGTTTTTCAGTGATTTAAAAAGGTAAGATTTTATGTTCGTAACCCGGTTGAGCAGTTGCTCATCTTCTGCTAATTTGCAAAAAACATCGTGAATAGCGTCCATAGTTGCTTCTTTTGGGAATCCAAGATACGACGCATACGTGAATAAATCATTTACATAGCGATTATACATATCGGCGATATCGTTCGTATTTTTCATTCCCTTCAAAAATTTTTTCTAAAAAAGCAGGTTTTTTTATTCGTCATTATTACGTTGATTCACCCTCAAAAATATACCACTTTAAGATAATTTCCAAAAAATCAATTTAACTTTTTATGACAAATTAACAATAGTTGACTAAGAAACTTTTTTTGATAGATAGGTTTCTTGTTGCGCGGGAGATACGGAATTGAACGAAAAAACCGTTATATTTGCTGCATGAGTGACGCGATAAATAACCGGATTATATTTAACGAATTATGAAAATAGGTATAACAGCAGATTTGCATTTAAAATCGAAAGATGAGACTCCGGAAAGATACGATGCTCTTGGCAACATCATTTCCGATCTCCGCAGCAAAGGTATAAACCGCCTCGTTGTGGCCGGAGATTTGTTCGACAGGGAACGATACAATTATAGCGACTTCGATGCCTTTTGTAAGCAGCATCAGGACATCGTTTTTTATATTACGCCGGGAAATCACGATGTCGGGATAGAACAACGATTTTTTGGGGCAAGCAACATTCGCTTGTTTACCACCCCCACGCTGGCTGAAATCGACCGCATTCCTTTTCTTTTTTTGCCCTACACTTCCGGTTCTATGGATGAGCTTTTAACTTCATTTTTTGTCGATAAGGAATTGCCGGCTAAGTGGATACTGGTTGGGCACGGAGATTATCTGGAGATAAACAAATCGGCCGACGAATACGAAAACGAGTATTACATGCCGCTGTCAAATAAACTCATTCGAGAGGTGAAACCGTTGAGAGCGTTCCTCGGGCATATCCACAAACCTAGCGACACCGGCATCGTTTCCTATCCCGGCTCTCCCTATCCGCTCAATATCAATGAGACGGGGAAACGCCGATTTTTGATTTACGATGCCGATACCGATAACATAGAAAACAGGTATCCCGACGCGGATGTCATTTATATGATTGAGAAATTATTGATTATCCCTACCGAAAACGAAATCGACGATACGTTAAAAAAAATCGACGCCACGATAACAAAATGGGAATTCACCGATGAAGAATTATCGAAGGTAAAGTTGCGATTGATTTTAAGGGGATTCACTAGCGACAAGGGAGCATTGATGGATGCCGTCACCCGGCAGATTCGGCAAAAAGGGCTGTCTTTTTACGATGCCGAGGGTCCGCAGAGCGATGCACTGAATATCGTAATCGACAAAGAAAGGGAAGCAATTATGAATCGGGTGTTGGAAAATATAAACCGCTTGCCCAATTTCGCTTATGCCGACAACGACGCGATCATCGAACAAACATTGCATTTAATTTATAAAGGTTGAACAATTATGGCTATACGGATTGAGCAGATTAACATAGAAAATTTGGGGCCTATTCAACGAACATCTCTCGATTTTGACGATATCAATCTGGTTTACAGTAAAAATGAAGGCGGCAAATCGTTGTTGGTAGAATTTATTGTTCGTTCCCTGTTCAGTAAAAAAGCACAATGGGGTTATAACAGGGAATACGGGCAGGGAAAAATCATTGTTTCCGGCATCGATGACAGTACCAAGAATTACTCTCCCGGGAGCAAAGACAAGTTGGATAAATATTTCGAAACAAACTTTCAAGACCTGCCACCGTCTTTAGCCAAGCTGTTAGTCATCAAAAGTGGCGAGCCCAATATCAGCGAAAAACCCGAAGGCATCGATACCAATACACTTAAAGAGCTGCTATTTGCTAAAAACATGTTGGACGATATCGACAAAAACATCTCTGCCACAGTGAAAAATGCCACCATTGATGAGGGAAGCATCACCATCAGAAAAGCGGGAGAAGGCAGCGATTACATTCATTTTCAGGAAGCTCTCGAGCAAATCGATAAAACGATAAAAAAATTGTCGGAGGAAAATAAAATAAGCGAAGAAAGAAAATTAAAAATCGAACTCGATAAACTCAAAGAGCAAAAAGAAGCCCAGATCAAAGCCAAGCACCATAAAGCCTGTCTTTTGGATAAACGCAAAGAAGAACTGGAAAAAAAACGAGCAACCTATCCGGCGGAAGAGTTGGAGAGAATAAAAAATCGAATCGATCAGTATAAGAGACTGAGCGAAAAAAACGAGGAATACATTGACAGAATCAACGAGCTGAACGACGCCATGGAGCCGCTGGCAGGGGTACGACAAGCCCATGACCGCCAACGCAAAGCAAAGCGGCACTTGGCTTGGAAGTTGGATCAAAAGATAGACCAAATTAAGCGTAGGGTGAACATCGTCACGGACGATGAGCTCGGCAAGCTCGATAATAAAATCACCAGTTATAACGAGAAAATTATTGAGCGCAATAAAAAATCAGACGAATTATCGGCGTTAGAGAAAAAAGAGCAAGCATATGGTCATGTGCAAAGTATGAAAAATGTGTATCAAACGTTGGTGCAAAGTACACATAATCAGAAAGTGGGCTTCACTATGTTATTGATTGCACTTGTGGTGTTTATTGTGGGATTGACCGTTTCATTTGCCGCTCAAAACTATATTTTGGGCTCTGTTTTAATGGTAGTGGGCTTTGGATGCAGCGTATACTTTTCATTCAGGTTGCGAAAACAATTGAAACATAAAATGCACAGTGACGAATTGGAAAAGTTGGAGAGCGACTTCAGGGAAAAATTCGATGCCGAGCTCCATTTGGCCGCCCTGGACAATATCATTAAAACGCTCGAAAAAGAATTGGCCATCCAACAGCGGGTGCAGAACGAGCAAAACGAGTTGGAAAATACCATCGGCAGATTAAGAGCGGAGATTGAGAGCGGACTGTTTCAACTCTTCCCCCAAACAGTGAATCAAGAAGAGTGGGGAAGGGCTTTGAGTGAATTTAAGCAGGGCAGAAACGCTCTCAAAGCAGAGCTGGGAAAATTAGAAAAGCAATTGGCCGGTCTCAATGTAGATCCCTCGGATTACGATCCGGATGATCCGGGCGAAGAATACAGTGCACAAAAACTATCGGAGCTGGAAGAGAAAGTGCAGCAACTTAAAAGTTTAGAAGAGGAAAAACAGCGAATAGAGGCGCAGCTGGAAAGAAATAAAAAGGAGTTGGAAGAGGTATCTGAGCAAATTTCCGAGTATTTTTTCCATTTACTCCGCAACAGGGTGGGGAAAGACGATTGGGAAAACAAGCTCAACGAGCTGATAGAGCAAAATACGCGCATTACGAATGAAATCAACAACCTATCCGGCGAACTCACCGGACTGGGTGTGAACCCTGCTCATTATATCGAAAACGATCCCGGCATCGAATACGATGCCAACAGGCTTTCGGATATCGAAAAAGAAATCCAAGCGTTGGAGAACAAACTGAAAGCGTTGGAAGAAGAAAATAGGGCGCTCAAAGGCGATGTTGCCAAACTTGTGGATGCTTCCATCAACGACGATTGGAACACCATCATCGAAAAATTGTATGAAAAACAAAAAGAAACGTTGGAGCAACTGAAGCAAAAGGAAGCATCGATAGTGGCCGGTATTTTGGTTCATCAAACCATTGACGAATTTCAAAGTAAGGAAGACGAACGCCTGCAAGCGACCATCAATTCGCCCGATTTCTCGCGCACCTTATTGCATATTACCGGCCGATACGATAAGTTGATGCCCGATGGCGATCGGATTATGATCGGCAGCGATATGGGCGATTTCGATATGAAAGACCTTAGCACGGGAGCCAAAGAGCAAGTGCTTTTTGCGCTGAGGGTATCGTTGGCTAAAAAAATAATGGACAACAGCGCCTTTTTTATTCTTGACGATGCTTTTCAGCACAGCGACTACGATAGAAGGCCCAAACTCATCGATCAACTCTTTGATTTATCGGATGCCGGTTGGCAGATTATCTATTTGACGATGGATGACCACATTAGAAATTTGTTCCTTGAAAAAGCCTCGCATCGGAATCATTTTAAACAGATTGTGCTGACGTAAAAAAACAGAGCAGCTTGTGCTTACAAACTGACACCATTCATTGCACAACGTCGAGAGTTAAAAACACAAACCAACTATGATAATTTGTTTGCCATTTACAGGCACAACGATTTAATCAAAACGAGAGTGTACTTATGTAGGAGATTATAGTGTTGAAGGCGAAAGCAACCGGGAAATTTTAGTCCTGTTCGGATTTTCCGAGGATGCGACACCCTATTTTTATCCTTTTTCGGAATTTCGGAGAGGAGGGGGGCAATGTTTTATCTTTTGTCAGAAGATGGGATGAGGGCGAACAAAAATTTTATCCCCTATCGGAAAATCCGATATACACATTATGTTACTTTTTGTGTAAAAATAAGTATATTTTGGGGGTAAATTTACCTCATTTGTTAAAGAATATGGTTAGAAAATGGGAAAAACAGTGTTTTTATGTCCGTCGGAAAATCCGACGGAAGATAAAAAAACTTTTCACTCTCGTCGGAAAACGATTTTTTATGTCTTTAGAACGTTTTTTACCTGCTATTGTTCAGGTAATCAGTAGTTCGGAAGCAATCGTAGAGTATGCGTAGCACCCGACAGAGCAAAATTCGGGTGATTTACATCTATTAACGCTAAAAATATTTATTTTTGTAAATTCGTAAAATTAAGCTTTTTCCGTCGGGAAAAAGAAGGAAATCTTTGAAACCCGGAAAATCAGGAAAAGGGAGAAAGGGAGAAAAATGAATGAAAATAATCCGGGGAAAAGCAAAGAAAAATTGAATCGGGGAATCCTAAGTTCAAATTAGTTTGTTACAATTGAAGAATTGTTTTTACTTTTACATGATTTTTTTAATTTCATTTTATTACACACAATGGCTATTACTAAAGAACAAAAATTTTACCAAGCATTACAAGATGTTTTCATCGGTGCAAAAATTGAAGGACAAGGCGGTTTTGTTAACTTGATGAAAATAAAATCGAATTACTATCGCGACATCGAAAAATTAATCAAAGAAGACATTGAAAAAGCTTTAAAACAATATCCTGATTTCAGAAACGAGCTTTTCGATAAGCTGTATTCTTTCTTTAGTCGTTATTTCAGTGAAAGTGGTTCCATCTATTTTAATTCGACACCCTTTCACAACAATGTTTACGAGAAAGTATATAGCGATGAGAAAGATGTCATTTTGTTTTGGAAAACGCGGATGCTTTACTATGTAAAAACCGATCGTATTTTTAGAAGTTTGGAAATTGAATCCGATGGATTTAAATTTTTCTTCGATGTTTCGACGTTAGAACACAAGAAAGCCAATGAAAAGCGTTCCTTAGTTTTTCAATTAGCAAATATTCGCCATGATAAAACCATTGTTTTTGATGTTGCTTATTCCGAAAGAGGCAGAAAAACAAAGAAAGACCAAATTCTTAGAACATTAAGAAAAGAAAATATACCTATTGACGAAGACGTTTTAGAAAAAGCATTTAGAATATTTGAGAAGCAGAGCGAGGTCGATTTTTTTATCAATAAAAATGCCAAAGCCTTTTTACAAGAACAGTTTAAGCTCTGGAGTTACCAATATTTCTGGGATGGAGCCGCACAATGGACTGCCAATAGAGTAAATCAGTTGCAGATACTTAAAGATATTGCTTACAAAATCATCGATTTTATTTCTCAGTTTGAGGATGAATTGGTAAAAATTTGGAACAAGCCAAAGTTTGTAAAAAATGCAAACTATGTGATTACGTTGGACAAAATAAAGGATTTGACTCTGATCGAAAAGATGATTAATCACCAAAATATTACTCAACAGATAAACGAGTGGCATGAATTGGGAATTGTGGGTGAGGATTTTACTAAAGATGAAGTTTTTGAGTCTGACTTAATGGGAAAGCATGTAAATAAAGAATACAAACATTTGCCCATTGATACGAAATATTTCAAAGATTTAGAACTTGAAATTTTGAGCCGGTTTGAAGACTTGGATAAATCTTTGGACGGCTGGCTAATAAAAAGTGAAAATTACCAAGCACTGAATACCATACTACCGAAATTCAAAGAAAAAGTACAAACCATTTACATTGATCCACCGTTTAATTTGGATTCTTCTGATCAATTTCTTTATCGTACCAATTACAAAGATGCGAATTGGGCTACTTTGCTCGAAAATCGTTTGCGACTCGCAAAAGACTGGTTAAATGAAAAAGGGAGTATTTTTGTCCGGTGCGATTCAAATGGCAATTGGATTGTGAGATTTTTAATGGATGGAATTTTTGATGGCAACTTAAAGAATGAAATTGCAGTTAAAAGAACTCGCACACTGAAAGGGGAAAGTGGGAGATTTCATACCGCCTGGGAAGCTTTGTATTTTTATGGAAAATCTGAAAATGCTCTTTTTAATGGATTTCGAAAATTAAAACCCGAAAACGAATGGAAATGGGTGGAAATGCATTTACCGGGCACAAGAAAAGATGAAAATTTGCTTTATAGGGATTTTTTTGGGGAAAGAATAAAAGCGCCTAAAGGTAGAAGATGGGCCTTAAGTCAAGAGGCTTTAGACGACGCGATTTCTAAAGGTCTTGTTAAAATGGATAAACAGACGAAAATGCCAAAATTTCTTACTAAATGGGAAACATTAGGTTCAAATTGGACTGATATTTCTGGTTATTCTCCAACCCATGGATTTACTACTGAAAATTCAGAGGAATTACTACAAAGAGCCATAGAATCTACATCTAATGAAAATGATTTAGTAATGGATTTTTTTCTGGGTTCAGGTACAACTACGGCGGTAGCGCATAAACTCGGTAGAAAATGGATAGGGGTGGAAATGGGGGAGCATTTTTGGACAGTGGTTTTGCCACGAATGAAAAGGGTTTTGGCATATGATAAATCCGGTATATCAAAAGAGGTAAAAGAATATCAAGGCGGCGGCTTCTTTAAATATTACGAGCTTGAGCAATATGAGGAAACGCTGGCTAATTGTAAATATGAAGAAGAGGGCGATTTATTTCAAGTGCCCGGCAGATCTCCCTACGAAGAGTATGTTTTTCTAAAAGACGAGAAATTACTAAAAGCAATGGAGATTGATTATGAAAATAAAAAGATAAATATAGACCTGTCTAAACTTTACCCAAATATAGATATAGCCGAAACCTTGTCTAATCTTACCGGTAAGTGGATTAAAAAAGTAAGCGACAGTGAAGTGGAATTTGATGACGGAACTATTATGGATACAACGAATTTGGATTATAAATTAAGAGTCCACTTTAAAAAGTCGATGACTTTAATTTATTGTTTTTATTTTGTTTTTTGTTGATAAAACGCGCTTAAAATCTATTGTTATCAGATAAAAAAATCGTATATTGTATCCCGTTAAAGAT
>Ga0116169_1000922_pt1 | contig 27374 bp, 30 predicted proteins | sample AD_UKC130_MetaG_FD_89796 | JGI IMG/M metagenome (GOLD analysis project Ga0116169, IMG submission 89796) | Active sludge microbial communities of municipal wastewater-treating anaerobic digesters from Canada - AD_UKC130_MetaG | ecosystem: Engineered > Bioreactor > Anaerobic > Digestate | place...
AGAGCAAAAATGAATGCAGGAGATAGAGTAAAATTTCCTTTTGCAAAAAAAGAGATGGAAGGTATTGTGGAAAAGGTTTTTGAAAAGACAGTTTATATAAGGGCTGATTTTCCAAAACACAAAGGGAAACTCATAAAGAGAAAGGTAAAGGATATAAAATCATAATAAAATAATAAGACATCTTTTTAGTCGCAGGTTTTCCTGCGACTATGTTTTTATATCCCTTTAACCCTACCCTTTTTACGAGTATATACCACATTCTCAAGAAACTTATTTTTATTGTTCCTTTAGCCCCTTTTTCTTAGAAAATTAAAATTTTTGAATTGATATTGGTTAATGGAGAAGGGTTCAAATCATTGTCCATATATTTCAAAGGCCAAGAAACGCCTTCTTTATCTCCTCAGTCTCAAGGAGTTCCTTTGCCTTTCCTTCCTTAACGATTCTCCCTGTCTGGAGCACATAGCCTCTATCAGCAATCTGCAGGGATTCAAATACATTTTGCTCAACGAGGAGTATGGTCTTGCCCATATCCCTTAATCGTGATACTGCCTCAAGCATCTCGTCTACGAGCTTTGGCATAAGCCCTAATGATAGCTCATCGAGCATGAGCATCTTTGGACTGGACATAAGACCCCTTCCTATGGCAAGCATCTGTTGTTCCCCACCACTTAGGGTGCCGCTTATTTGAAGGCGTCTCTCTTTAAGACGAGGAAACAAGGTGTAGACAAATTCTAAATTCTTCCTTTTCTCCTCTTTATCATTTATTATAAAAGAGCCAAGCTCGAGATTATCTTCAACTGTTAAAGGCCCAAATATAAGCCTTGCTTCAGGTATATATGTTATACCAAGCCTTACTATATCAGGCGTTGAAAGCCTGTGGATTTCTCTTCCTTCAAAGTGTATTGCCCCTTTTGTGGGATGAAGTGCGCCTATTATTGTCTTAAGGAGTGTTGACTTCCCTGCACCATTTGAACCAACAACAGTTACAAGTTCACCCTTATTTACCTCAAGGGAGATATTATGGATTATAGGTATACCGCTGTAGCGGACCTCTATTTCAGTGACCTTTAGCATATTTTTCACCTAAATAGGCCTTTATTACCTCTTGCTTTTTAACGATTTCCTCAGGTGGTCCTTCGGCTATCTTTACACCACTATCAAGGACAAGCACCTTTTTTGACACAGACATAACCATTTCCATAATGTGCTCTATAAGAAATATTGTCATACCCTTTTCTGCATTAAGAATCTTTAATAACCCCACCATCTCCTCTGTTTCTGTATGGTTTAGGCCCGATGCCACTTCATCGAGCATAAGTAGCTTAGGTTTTGTTGCCAGCGTCCTTGCAAGGCCAACCTTTTTCTGCCTTGCTATGGGTAACTCATTAATATGGTATTCTTTGATATCTAAAAGTCCTAAAAATTCGAGTATGTCTAATGCATGGGACCTTGCTTCATCTCTTTTATCAGTCCAGCTGAAAGCGCCTACCATAACGTTTTCAAGGACTGTAAGGCCTGTTGTTACCTTCATAATCTGAAATGTCCTGCCTATACCCTCCCTTGAGGTTTGATAAGCCTTAAATCCTGTTATATCCTTTCCATTGAAAATAATTTTACCTGAATTGGGCCTGTAATAACCGGCAATGCAATTAAAAAGAGTGGTCTTGCCAGCGCCATTTGGCCCTATTAAACCTACAATCTCACCCTTTTCTATTTCAAAGGAGACATTGTTATTTGCCACAAGCCCGCCAAAATCTTTGGTTAAATTCTTTACCTCGAGAAACGGCAAACTATCTCTCCTTTTTTCTAAACTGTTCAATGATGCCCCATATGCCCCTTGGTTGATAGGCAGAGACAATCATTATTAACATGGCATATATCATAAAGTCTATTCCACTTAGACCTTTGTGACCGCCCAACCAGCTTCCTAAAAACCTATCAAGGGGGACTAAAAATGCAGCACCAATTATTGGGCCCCACATTGATGCAGCACCTCCCAGCATGGCCATAAGTGCAATCTTTATGGTTAAAGACAACTCCATAACAGAGGCAGGGTCTATATAGAGGTTATACACAGCCATAAACCCTCCTCCCACTGCAACAAAGGCAGATGCAATAGAATATGCCTTAATCTTACACCACCTGATATCAATACCCAGGCTCTCTGCTGCATCCTCATCGTCTTTTATCATTCTTAGCTGAAAACCTAACTTTGACTTACGAAACCAGTTCATATAAAAGATGGCAATGTAAAAAAGCACCATTATAAAATAATAATAGTATGTGTCTGATTTAAACTGCATGTATAAAAAATCAGGGTGGTCATGTATTGGGAGTTCTATACCCTTTGCTGCACCTACAAGATTCCAGTTATCAAATATATCTTTAAGGACCAAAGAGGTACAAATGGTGGCTATGGCAAAATAGTGACCTTTTAACCTGAAAAGGGGATAACCAATGATAAAAGAATAACCAAGGGCAATTAATACACCTACAGGCATTGATATCCAGAAAGGAACTTTCCACCATACCATCATCAATGCCACTGTATATGCCCCTATGCCTACATACTGTGCCTTGCCTAATTCTACCTGCCCACCGTATCCACCTATTGTATTCCATCCCATTCCAAAAAGGGAAAAAAGCATGAACTGAATCATTACAGTCTTTACAAAAGAACCCACGCCTAACCAGGGGAACACCAAAAGAAATACAGTAAAAACATAAAAACAGACCCTCTCTACTTTTGAAAAATCACTAAAATCAAAGGCATCTTTTAGTTTTTCCATCCAAACAACCCCTGTGGTCTCACTACAACAATAATAAAATAAGCAAGATAGACAATTGTAAACTTGAAATGGGGTCCTATAAAGTCTGACCCGATGAGCTGGCCAAAAACAGGGAATATCATCACAAGGATACCTATGAGAAGACCAGCAAAAAATACACCTTTTATGCTCCCAAACCCGCCAAGGGCAACACAGGCAAAGGCAATCATTACAAACAGTATCCCTACCATGGGATAGGCGTAATAGAAATTTACAAGGAGACCTCCGGCAATACCTACAGTGCCACCGCCTAATGCCCATGCTAAGGCATTCATCCTGTCTGTTTTTATGCCCATGTATGTGGCTGCCTCTTTATTTATGGCAGTAGCCTGAAGGGCCTTTCCTGTCTTTGTTTTATAGAGGAAATAATACACTAAAGCAAAGGATAAAAGGCTTAAAAGCCCTGCTGCAAGCTTTGTTCTATCAAATATAAAAGGACCTATGGAGTAGCTTTTACCAACAAGAACACCTTTATCAATCATACGATAGTCTGCACTAAAAAGAAACATGGCAAGATACTGTAAAAACAGCATGAGCCCAAACGTTCCAAATAATTGGGCAATAGCAGGACCTCTTAAGAGATATCTAATCAACCAGTAATATGATGCAAGCCCAAGGAGAATACCTAATATGGCTGACACAGGAAGTGCAAGAAGGGGATCAATACCAAAAAAGTAGTTTGTCCAATATACAGTATACATACCGAGCATTAAAAATTCACCGTGGGCAAAGTTAACTATATCCATAACCCCGAATATAATGGTAAGACCAAGGGCAACAAGGGCAAATAAAAGCCCAATAAGTATGCCTTGTAATAGTGCATCAATTACAAACATCAACATATGGATATTCCCTTTTTTAAATTGAATTTAATAATAAGGCAAGGGGGTTACCCTTGCCCTTACAATCTGTTTTTTATTTCCACCCAGGGAATGGATAGATAAAGTTTGCCGTTGCAAGCTCAAAGGGGTATACTATCTCAAGACTTATGCTACCGTCAGGTTTTTTCTGATACTGTCCTATAAGACCCCTTCCTAAGATATTCTGACCTTTAGAATCAAATTTAACCCCAGCCCAAGGCATAACAAGTTCGTTTTCCGGAATGTGTATTTCATTACAAGCCTTCTGTATAGCCTTAGGGTCCGTTGAACCTGCCTTATTTAAGACATATGCCCATGTCTGGACGCTAACAACAGATCTTGCTGTTGCACCTGTTAAGTCATCTCCGTATTTTTTCTTGTAAAGGGCATTTAACTGTCCTGCTACCTTTTTCACCTTTGTTATCTTATCAATAAATACTGTCCTTGTTAGAACACCGTTTATGTCTGCACCTAATTGCTTGGCAAAATCTGCCATCTCAAAGCCAGCATCCTGTCCCCAGAGCAAATTTGTATTTGCCTTCATAGCCTTTAGTGTTCTTATCATGAGAAGCGCATCAGATAGATATGAAGCGAAAAGCATTGCATCAGGTTTTACAGATACTAATGCCTTTGCCTCAGATGTAAGGTCAGGGGAGTTTGCATTGTAAAGAATACCTTTTTTGATTGTGAATCCATACTCCTTTGCATATGCTTCTAACGATTTTGCAACCCCTGAACCCCATTCTGTGTTTTCACAGGCATAGGCAAGATTCTGGAGTTGGGACCTGGGAACTGCCTTAACACCTTTTACCTTACCCTCTGTGAGACCCTTTAAAAACTCAAAGAGGTCTCTATTAAAATAATTATCATGAGGCGTTGTCCTCCAGAACCATTTAAAACCCCTCTCTGTAAGGTCAGGTGATGTAGATGCGTCGTTTATCATAGGGATACCATATCTCTCTGCTACTGCGCTCACAGTCTTTGTAACAGCACTGTTATATGCACCCGTAAGTCCAACAACCTTATCATCTAATATAAGCCTTTTTGCCAGGTCAGCCCCACGATCTGGTTCTCCACGATGATCAACAAATATAAGTTTAATCTTTGCATTGCCTAAACTCGGTATACCTCCCCACTGGGCCATCGGCAGATCTATACCAGGGGTCTTGTTGTTTATAATATCAACGGTGAACTCTGCAGCCCTCTGGAGGTCCCTGCCTATTGTTGCCATTGCCCCTGAAAGCGGATAAAGAACGCCGATTTTAATCTCCTTCTGGGCATAAGCAGGTGTAATTATTGCCATAGATAATAATAAAACACACAAAAATAAAATAAATCTTAATGATTTCATAACCCCAACCTCCTTATCTGTTTATAAATACATTACACTAATTCTATTTATTTTTTAACAAATTTTTTATTGATTTTTGTTTTAATATCCATAGGGTCTCTGCCTCTTCTATGTCAATCCTTTTTAATATCACCCCATCTTTTGGTTTCAAGTGGGCAAGCAAATCCTGGTCTACCTTTGCCACAGAGGCAATCCTTGCATATCCACCTAAAGTTCTCTCATTAAGGACAATAACAGGCATACCGTCACCGGGAATCTGTATGGTCCCCGGGAGAATACCTTCTGATATAATGCTTTTTTCTACCCCTTCTTTAAATTCAACAGGATTACCCTCAAGGCGTATACCTATTCTATTTGATTTTGTTGACACCGTATATCTTAAAAGGTCTTTTTTACCAAAAAATTTTTCTATTGCATCATCAGTAAAATATTCTATCTCAGGACCATCTATTATACGGAGTGTGTGGGGTGGGTCCATACTGGGTATGGCATCTTTTATAATAAATCTATCATCTACAGGTATTATATTACTGAATCTTATTAAATCCCCTTTTTTTAAAGGCCTTCCATCTAAACCACCAAAAGAGCATTCTAAATTTGTTGTGTAACTACCCATGATACACTCTATGCCCATCTTCCCTGAGAAACCTATATAATATCTAAATCCACTGTTAACCTTTTTTATCTTCATTATGCTACCTTTTTTTGCCTTGATAGACCGCCAGGATGTAAAAGGTGTCTCATCGAGCACGCCTTCTACCCATGCCCCTGTTACTGCAAAGACCATCTCTTCATGAAACTTGATGGAAAGCATTGCTCCTATTGATTCTATAACAGGTGAACCATCTTCATTCCCTGTAAGAAAGTTGACAGCCTTATATGAAAAGATATCTAAGGCAGAAGAGCGAGGGACACCTATGTCTGAAAAACCATATCTTCCTGAATCTACAATTATTGACTGTAGGCCGGGATTTATAATCTCAATCATACAGGTATAAACTTTACCCTATCACCGTTTTGAAGGATACTGTACGGTGGTTTGTTATAGTCAAAAAGCACCATATCTGTCCTTCCAATAATCTGCCATCCCCCAGGGGATTCGAATGGATATATGCCTGTCTGGAGTTGGGCAAGGCCCACAGAACCTGCTGGGACACAGGTGCGCGGTGTTTTGAGTCTCAGGACAAAGAGCCTTTTATCCAATGTGCCAAGGTATGGAAAACCAGGGATAAAGCCAATTGTATAAACTGTATAGACAGTGGATGTATGAATCTCCACTATCTCTTCAAATGACAGGCCTGTCCATTGGGACACAAATTCCATATCAGGACCATACTCACCTCCATACCTGACTGGTATTTCAATCTCCTTAGGCGCCAAATCTTTAGGATATGTGGTATCAACATCAAACCCTTTTATTATGTCAATGAGGCTTTTAAAATCTATTACAGTGCTATCAAATTCAATAAGACATGTGTTAAAAGAAGGTGTTATGTCAATGATGCCGGCAATGCGTTTTAATTTTAGACTGCGGTAAAAATTTATAACCCTGTTGTTGATATCCTTATCTATAGTGCGACCGAAAATTATCCTTATTCCACATTCACCGTATCTTAAACATTCCATATAGTGTTTTTAGTAAAGTCTATAAAGATTCTGGTACTGATTTACATAAATGCTGCCATAGGTTTGACCTCAATGCCCTGTTGTGTTATAAAATCCTTTATTTTCTTCGCTGCCTCTATACTCTCCTCATTGTCTCCATGGATACAGAGTGTATCTATGGTCATAGGTATCCATCTGCCGTTTATACTTTTTATGCCCTGCTCCTTTACCATATTTAATGCCCTTTGGGCAATAGTATCAATGTCGTGTATTACAGCATCCTTATATTTCCTTGGCAGGAGTTCGCCTTCGTCTGTATAATTTCTATCCGGGAAGGCTTCAAGGGCTATCTTTATCCCGTGCACTTTACACCTCTTTTTAAATTCTAATGCCTTTTTTGTGCTTAGGGTCAAAAATATAATATCTCCGAATGCCTTTCTTAAGGCATCTACAACCTTTAAAAAAAGCCCTTCTTGTCTGACCATGAAGTTATATAATGCACCGTGGAGCTTTACATGTTGAAGACCAACGCCATAGAGATCAGTAAAACCTTTAACTGCACCAACCTGATATATAATGTAATTTATTAAGTCATCTTCTCCGATATCCATAAAGCGTCTGCCAAAACCCATAAGGTCAGGATAGCCTGGATGGGCACCACACATCACATTATTTTTTTTACATAGATTCACAGTTCTTGTAATGACACTTGGGTCAGAGGCATGAAAACCACAGGCAATGTTTGCAGATGTAATATAAGACACTACCTTTTCATCGTTTCCAATCCTGTAATCACCGAATGATTCACCCATATCACAATTTATATCAACCACATCAACCATGGATTTTATATTAACAAAAAAAAATCTCCATGAAAACATTTTTTATAAGACAATTAGATATAACTTTCTGTGTCATAAATTGGTGAGGCCTATGAGTTTTTAGATTTACATTCCACAAAAGCAATGATATTCTTATGGCCATGTGATTTAAAAAAACAATGTTTTCAAAGAGTCATTAACAGGAGGTCCCATATATGGAACTTTTGAAGGCGATAAAGGAAAGAAAAAGCATAAGGGCATTTAAACCTGATATAATACCTGAAGAGACACTGAAAGGGATTTTGACTTTAGCTACCTTAGCCCCTTCTGCCATAAACCTCCAGCCATGGGAACTATACGTTGTGTCTGGTGAAGAAAAGGAAAGATTGAGCAGAAGGCTTTTAAAATCATATAGAGAAAAACAGATATCCTGTAGCCCAGGGAATGTAAAACTCCTGGAGGAAAAATTTACAAAAAGGGGTGTAGCCTCATTTGAACTCATGAACCCTTATCTTGAGAGGTTAGGGGTGGAATTCAACAGATTCATAAACGAAGGGAGTTGTAATTTCTACGGTGCACCAACTGCCATAATAATATGCCTTGACAACTCTTTTTCAAAGGCCCGATTGGTGGATATAGGCATCTTACTCGGATATATAACACTTATAGCCTATGATTTTGGATTAGGCACATGTCCCATTGGACTTATTTCTGCCTATGAAGATGATATTAAAGAACTCCTTAATATCCCTGAAAATAAGGATGTTATTATAGGTATAGCTATAGGATATCCTGACTGGACAAGCCCTATAAACGAATTTAAAACCCCGAGGGACAGCATAGAAAGTTTTGTCAAATGGATTGAATAACCAAAAAATATCCATATGATTTTTCGGTGAATTTTCATATAGTTAAAACAAAAGTTTTTTTAAAAATATTTTTTTGTTTTCTATATGTTTGAATTGACAAGGAAAAGATAAAAATGTTAAAAGTAACATCTGATTCTAATCAAAAGAAAAGAGGTTGATTTAAATTGAAAGAAGAAAATCATGTTGACCTGGAGATATTAAGGCATAGCACATCCCATCTCATGGCCCATGCCGTAAAAGAACTCTATCCTCAGGCAAAGGTTGCCATAGGCCCTGCCATAGAAACAGGTTTCTATTATGATTTTGACTATGAACCAGGCTTTACAGAAGAAGACCTTGCCAAAATAGAAGATAAGATGCACGAACTTGCAAAGATGGACATACCCATTGAAAGAAGGGTAATAAAAAGGGCTGATGCCATTGAGATGTTCAAAAAAATGGGTGAAACCTACAAGTTAGAATTGTTAAATGAAATTCAAGATGATGAGGTAAGCATCTATACACAGGGTAGTTTTACAGACCTCTGTAGAGGCCCACATCTAACATCAACGGGTAAGATAAAGGCCTTTAAACTACTTAACCTTGCCGGTGCATACTGGAGGGGTGATGAAAAGAACAAGATGCTCACCCGCATTTACGGAACCGCGTTTCCAGATAAGGAATCCCTCGATAAATACCTCAATTTCCTCGAGGAGGTTAAAAAGAGGGACCATAGGCGTCTCGGCAGGGAGTTAGATCTATTCAGCATCCCCGATGAAGTCGGACCGGGTCTTGTAATTTACCATCCTAATGGTGCACTTTTAAGATACCTTTTAGAGAATTTTGAAAGGCAAGAGCACCTAAAACGGGGTTATAAGTTCGTGGTTGGACCCCATATGCTAAAACTCGATTTATGGAAAAAATCAGGGCACTATGAAAATTACAGGGAAAACATGTATTTTACAAAAATAGACGATATTGAATACGGTATAAAACCCATGAACTGCCTTTCCCACATCATGGTATATAAATCTTCCATAAGGAGTTACAGGGAACTGCCCCTTAGATATTTTGAATTGGGCACTGTTTCGAGACATGAAAAGTCTGGGGTGTTACATGGACTTTTGCGGGTCAGAGAATTTACCCAGGATGATGCTCATATTTTCTGTATGCCAGAACAATTACATCAAGAAATCATAAATATCATAGACTTTGTCAGAGACACAATGGCAATATTTAATTTTGAATACGAGATGGAGATAAGCACAAGGCCTGAAAAGTCAATCGGCTCAGATGAGGACTGGGAGAGGGCAGAAAGGGTATTAAAGGAGGTGCTCCACAACCAGGGCATTCCCTATGAAATAAACGAAGGTGATGGCGCCTTTTACGGACCTAAGATAGATGTAAAACTAAAAGACGCCATAGGCAGAAAATGGCAGTGTGCCACAATACAGTGCGACTTTGCATTGCCTGAAAGATTTGACCTCTACTATGTGGACAGTGATGGAAAAAGAAAAAGGCCTGTTATGCTACACAGGGTTATACTTGGTGCCATAGAGAGGTTTATGGGTATACTTATTGAGCATTACGGTAGTCGTTTCCCTGTATGGTTATCACCTATCCAGGCCATATTAATGAATATTACTGATGAACAAGGAGAATACTGTAAAGTCATCTATTCAAAGATGATGGAAGAAGGTATCAGGGCAGAACTCGATTTAAGAAATGAAAAATTGGGTCTTAAGATAAGGGAAGCAATAATAAAAAAGATACCTTATATTGTTATTGCAGGGAAAAAAGAGATGGAAACGAATACATTGACTGTTAGATTGAGGGATGGTGGCGAATTAAAGGACATAGATGCCACAACCCTTATAAACAGAATAAAAGAAGACATCCAAAACAGGAGGTGAGTTTTATAGGAAAAGATATTAAAGACATAAATATTAATGAAAAGATAAGGGCAAAAGAGGTTAGGCTTATAGATGAAAATGGAAAGCAGTTAGGCATTTTCCCCACTTCAGAGGCCGTAAGGCTTGCAAGGGAACGAGATCTCGACCTTGTTGAGATCTCACCAAAAGCAGAACCTCCTGTTTGCAAGATTATGGATTTCGGTAAATATAAATACCAACTTGCAAAAAAGGCCCAGGAGGCAAAGAAAAAACAGACCGTTATCCAGGTTAAAGAGATAAAACTCGGTTTGAAAATAGAACAACATGACCTTGCGTTCAAGATAAACCATATAAGGGATTTTTTGAGTGAAGGCAACAAGGTGAAAGTTGTTATCATGTTTAAGGGAAGAGAGATCTTTCACGTGGATATGGGAGAAAAACTTGCCCAGAAGATAATAGATTCCATAAAGGACGTAGGTAATTTAGAAAACAGACAGAAATTTGATGGTAGAAATATCGTAATGGTATTTGCTCCATTATAATTTAGGAGGTAATAGTATGCCAAAGCAGAAGACACATAGAGGATTTGCAAAGAGGGTGAAAAAGACTGCCACAGGTAAACTGAAAAGAAACAAGGCATACCATAGCCATCTTCTTTCAGGTAAATCACCCAAGGAAAAGAGAAGGCTTTCAAAGGCGGATACGATTCATCCATCAGACTTAAAACGGGTAAAAAGACTCGTTCCTTATCTTTAAAAATAACGAATTATGAGAGGTGTTAGGATATGCCAAGGGCAAAGAGAGGTTTTAAGGCAAGAAGAAGAAGGAAAAAGATATTAAAGCTTGCAAGGGGTATGTATGCAAGCAGAAGGACTACATACAGTGTAGCAAAAAGGGCAGTATTTAAGGCATTAAAATATGCATACATCCACAGAAGGACAAAGAAGAGGGAATTCAGGACGCTATGGATAACAAGGATAAATGCCGCATGCAGGTCTTATGGAATACCTTACAATAGGTTTATAAATGGTCTTAAGCTTGCCAATGTCGGCCTTGACAGAAAATCCTTAGCCGATATGGCAATAAACGATCCCACAGGTTTTGAGGCTTTGGTGTCAAAAATAAAGGCTGTATTAGATACAAAAGAAAAAAGAATCAATGCTTAGTTTCTCCAATTTGAATAAGGTCCATTGAGATGAATGAGATAGAAGAACTCAGGTTAAAGATAGATGGCAAGCTTGTGTCCATTAATAGTTTAGAGTCATTGACCAGTGTCAAGGCAGAACTCCTTGGTCGAAAGGGTCTATTTGCAAACCTCATTGATAGAATAAAGCTTTTGAGTAAAGAAGAAAAGAAAATCTATGGCCAGAGTATAAATGCCTTAAAGGTGTATACAGAAAACAGGTTAAATGAGATAAAGATTGGTCTTGAACAGAAACAAAAAGAAATGGCAGATAAGGCATCATGGATAGATATCACATTACCTGGAAAGGCGCCTTTGGTAGGTAAAATCCATCCCATTACAAAGGTGATTTCAGAGATTATAGAGATATTCGTATCATTAGGTTTCTCTGTTGTAGAAGGCCCTGAAATAGAGCTTGATTATTACAACTTCGAGGCCTTAAACATACCCTCAGACCATCCTGCAAGGGACTTACAGGATACATTTTATATAAAAGAGGGTGTTGTGTTAAGGACGCACACATCACCTGTAGAAATCAGGGTTATGGAATCCCAGTTGCCCCCTGTGAGAATTATATCACCAGGTGCTGTATACAGGTGTGATAACGATATTTCCCATACCCCTATGTTTCATCAGGTAGAGGGCCTTATGGTGGATAAAGGCATAAGATTTTCAGACCTGAAGGGCATTCTGACGATCTTCATCCACGAAATGTTCGGAGAAGACATTGCCTTGAGATTCAGACCAAGCTACTTTCCTTTTACAGAGCCTTCTGCTGAGGTTGATATCTGTTGTGTAATATGTGGCGGAAAAGGTTGCAGGGTATGTAAAGATACTGGGTGGCTTGAAATACTCGGTTCTGGAATGACTAACCCCCAGGTATTTAGAAATGTAGGTTATGACCCCGAAGAGGTTACAGGCTTTGCCTTCGGTTTAGGCGTTGAACGTATTGCCATGTTAAAATACGGTATAGATGATATAAGACAATTCTATTATAATGATTTAAGGTTTATATCACAGTTTTAAGAGGTGTAAAAAGTGAAGGTTCCCCTTGAATGGCTGAGAGAATTCGTAGTTATTGATATAGAGCCTTATGAACTTGCCGACAAATTAACAATGAGAGGGCTTGAGATCGAATCAATTGAAAAGATTTCCCCTCAATTTAAAGGTGTAGTTGTTGGTCGAATAAAACAAATAGAAAGGGTTACAGAATTAGATAACATATCTTTATGCATCATCGATACAGGAAACAAAGATGTATCGGTTCTGTGTGGTGCAAAAAACATAAAAAAGGGTGATAAGGTGCCCATTGCCTTACCCGGTGCAGAGCTTCCTGGTATGCCCGTAATAGAAGAAAAGACCATAAAGGGCTATAATTCTGTGGGCATGTTGTGTTCTGAAAGGGAATTGGGGCTATCAGATGACCACAGTGGTATATTTATCCTGCCCGATGACTTTACAGTTGGTAAAGAATTAAGGGAAGAACCAGGTTTAGACGACATTGTTTTAGACATCAACGTAACGCCAAATAGAGGGGATTGTCTTTCTATATTCGGCATTGCAAGAGAAGTGGCAAGCATATTAAACCAGAAGGCAAAGATTCCCATATTTGAGTTGCCCAAGGATAGAAAGGGAAAGATAGAGGACTTTATATCCCTTAAAGTATTCGATTTAGAGGCATGTCCGAGATATGTCTTAAGGATGATAGAAAATGTTGATATTGTCCCTTCTCCTTACTGGATGAGGCGAAGGATTCAAAGGTGTGGAATGAGACCCATAAACTCCATTGTAGATGTAACAAACTATGTCATGCTTGAACTCGGCCAGCCCCTCCACGCCTTTGACTATGAAAGACTAAAACAAAGAAGGATAGAGGTAAAACTGGCAGAAAGGCCCATTACATTTTGCACCTTAGATGGTGAAGACAGGGCCCTTGAAAAGGGTGATTTACTGATATGTGATGGAGAAGGACCTGTTGCCATTGCAGGTATTATGGGAGGTGAAAATTCAGAGATTACTAATGCAACGAGGATAATAGCACTGGAGAGTGCCTATTTTAATCCTCTGTTTATAAGAAGGACGGCAAGGCGTTTGGGTCTTAAATCCGAGGCATCACTCAGGTTTGAAAAGGGCATTGACCTTGAAAACGTCGATTTTTCAGCACAGAGGGCCATTGCCCTCATGCATGAAATAGCCGGTGGTGTAGTAATAGATGGAAGCCTTGAAATAAACGATGCTAAAAAGAGGGAAGGAATTTTTGTAAGTTTTGGAAAGATAAACGAGGTTCTGGGAACAAACATAGACCATAGCACAATATTAAATGCCTTAAGGTCAATTGACCTCCATATAGTAAGGGAAGAGGAAAAAGGTTTTGTTGTTTCTGTGCCGTGGTTCAGACATGACATAAACGAGTACATGGATATTGTAGAAGAGGTGGCAAGGATTTATGGTTACGATAATATCCCTGTAACAACACCGAGGTCGCCTGTTGTTCAGTTCAGAAAAAATAAGAAAAATAAAATCGTATCAAAGGTTAAAGAATTCCTGGTGTCTTCAGGTTTTTTTGAGGTTATAAACTTTGCATTCTTAAGCGTAAAAGACATTGAAAACTTTTTCATATCTGACGGAGATGAAAGGTTTTCCTATGTGCAGATTTTAAATCCCATCTCAAAAGAATATGGCATAATGAGAACCTTTATGGCCCCAAATGTTATTAAAAACATTGCCTATAACATAAACAGGGGCATTAAAAATGCAAAACTTTTTGAGATAGGTAAGGTATTTCATCCTATTAAAAACGAAAAACTTCCAAGGGAAGATATACACCTCTTTCTTGCATTAACAGGAAAGGAAAGGGATTATTACTGGAAGGAACAGTATAAAAATTTTGATTTTTTTGATATAAAAGGTGTTGTGGAGGGCATTGGAGAACGTTTTGGTCTAAACTTTGTTTTCCAAAAGACAAAAGAACCTTTCTTAGAAGAAAAATATTCGTCAGATGTCTTTTTAGAAGACGTAAAAATAGGCTGGATAGGGGAGATAAAAAAGGATGTATTAACTCTTTATGAAATTGAACAAAAGGTATATGGTGGAGAGGTTAATCTAATGCCCTTTATTGAAAAGGCTATACTGGATTTTAAATACAGGTCCATACCCAGATACCCCCAGGTGGTAAGGGATTTTTCATTTTTTGTGGATGAAAGCATCCCTGCCTCTACCGTTATAGATAAGATTAAGGAAATGTCGCCTCTAATCATTTCTGTGGATATATTCGATATGTTCAGAAAGGAAAAAAGAAGTATATCCTTCAGGGTTGTATTTCAATCATTTGAAGAGACCTTAAGGGATGAAACTGTAAATGAAATTCAGGAGAAAATAATAAAAGAAATAACAAAAATAGATGGTATTTCATTGAGGGTCTAAGGAGGAGAAGATGACAAAAATAGAGATAGTGGCAAATCTGTATGAAAAACTCGGGTATTCAAAAAGAGATTGTGCCAATATTGTGGATACCTTTTTCCAGATTATTAAAGACTCCCTTGCAAAGGAAGAAAATGTAAAGATATCGGGGTTCGGTAATTTTATTGTAAAGAAAAAAAAGGAGAGAAGAGGTAGAAATCCACAAACAGGGGAGGAAATAAAAATCGCCGAGAGAAAAGTGTTAAATTTCAGGCTAAGCCAGGTTTTTAAAGAGGAATTAAACAGTAAAAAATAAAAAATGGCCCAGGAACTCCCTGAGAGGGTATTTTATAGGATAAAAGAGGTATGCAACCTAACAGGTTTAAAACCTCATGTCCTTAGATATTGGGAACAGGAATTTAAAGACATAAAACCTATAAAAAGCCCTAAGGGACAGAGGCTTTACAAGCGTAAAGATTTAGATACCATAATCACTATAAAAAAACTGTTATACGAAAAAAAGTATACAATAGATGGCGCAAAAAGATTTTTGTCAGATAAAAAACGAGTTGTTGATGAGATAAAAGAAGATTTAATGGAGATAGTTAGATTGCTCCAAGATAAGCAATCACCTCTTTAGGTTCGTGTTTCTTTTTGAATTCACCACCTATAGTGAATTCAGGAAAAGGCTTTGGCACAAAGGAAAGAATAAAGATTATCAAGATTATAAAGGCAAGTATCTTTCTCTTCCTATCGAGTTCTGTTATATTATCGAGAGGTATGGGGTGTTTCATACCAAATATTAAAAGAAGCACAATAAGGGCAAGCCAGCCCTGACTAAAAAACAGGGCATATGTGCCAAGGCCAAATATTACAAATAAGTATATCTTTTTGCTATTTTCTCCAAAAAGGGCATATACAATATGGCCCCCGTCGAGTTGACCTACAGGGATAAGATTAAGGGCAGTTACAAAAACGCCAACCCAGCCTGCATAGGCAAAAGGATGCAGGATCAAATCATACCCCCTGGGGATTTCACCTATCAATAAAGCCTGAAACAATTTAAATATTAAAGGATCCCCGAGCTGCAAAAAACCAAGCCCTTCAGGGACAGGACCAATAGTGGAAAGCCTTATACCTATATAAATAAAAGGAAGGGATATTACAAAACCTGCAAGAGGTCCTGCCACGCCTATGTCAAAAAGGGCCTTTTTATTTATGATAATACCCTTCATCTTTATTACAGCCCCGAGAGTGCCAAAAGGAGAAAGGGGGAACGGCAAAAAATATGGTAGTGTAGCAGGTATGCCGTATAACCTGCTTGCCATATAATGTCCCATTTCATGACATAAAAGGATTGTCATCACAGATATACTGTACAAAAACCCCCCTGCAAAATATGTAGAGGCAAATGTAAGGATAAAAAGGACTATATGTATCATATAATCTCTAAAAGCCCGCTTTCCAACTTTAGTCTTCTGTCTGAAATAGAATCTCTTTTTAGACCGAGGTCTATTTTTGTTAGGCCCTTTAGTAAAGAAAGAAGCTCTTCCTTTTTGAATTGCCTGCTTATTTCCAGCAATTTATACGCATAATAACTATTTTGAAAGGGCAGGTAATGCCTCCTTTCTATGGGTTTTATCTCAAAGGTGTCCTTCCATCTGTTAAAAAACCTGACAAAATCACTATATTTCCCGTATCTTGGTATCCTTTCTTCTATTTCCTTTGCATGTAAAAGATGCCTTGTTTGTCTTAAAATATAACTGTGTATAATCAATATGGCAGCATCCAAAGGGGTATTCATCGTATTTATGAGGTTGTCTATAATCTGTAATACCCTCTTTTTGTCTTTTTTTGAAAAGGCATCAAAAAGCACTATGAGATTGTCCTGGTGTGTTTCAGATGTAAGGGCCATTACATCCTTTGAATCTATCTTCTTTTTTTCCCCAGTATAATTTATAAGTTTTATCAATTCAGGCTCTATTACAGATTCATCCCTGATTTTTTCTTTAAATATTTCAAAGGCATTAAGGGTCATCTGTTTGTTGTATCTTTTAAGTAAATTTTTAACCTTATTTTTTATCCTTTCTTCTGTATCTTTTTCGAGGACTATAACGTCTGCATCTAAATAGTCTTTTTTAGTTATTTCACCGGAAGTGAAGTACAAAATTACAGATGCCTTGCCTTTTAAGGATTCAAGGTGGTTTTTTATTTCTTCTATCATCTTTTCTTCCGGATCTATAATCGTGAACACAACATTATCTTCGAAGAAAAGGCTCGAAGCCCTTTTAATTATTTCTCCCTTTGCATTTTTATCGGAAAGGATTATGTTTTTTGGCGTATCGGAAAATCTTTTTGCAAGCTCGTTGATATCCTCATATACTGTATCTTTGTTACCAATAGCTATTAGAATGTGTTTCATTTTTTAAGATTACTACATGGCTGTATAATTTTCAACAGACAGGTTGACTTTTTGCGGGTATGGCGTTTATATTATTATCGGTGTTTGAAGAACTGATAAAAAAGCACGGGTTGGTAATTTTCCTTATTGCCCTTTTATTATCCATTATATTTTATGAAGGCGGGCTTTTAAATTATATAATGATGAAAATAGAACTTGCAAGGATCGTTAAAAAAACAGAAATGATAGAAAAAGAGAATAAGGTATTATCACAGGAAATAGAAAGACTGAGGAAAGACGAAAATTATCTCGAAGAGGTCGTAAGAATGAAATACGGCCTTGTAAGGGAAGGAGAAAAACTATATAGGATAGAGAGATGAAATACGAAGGCGCCATTTACAGACCACCAAGCGAGGCAGATAGCCTGATTTTACAGGTCACAGTAGGATGCTCCCACAATAAATGTACTTTTTGCGGCTCTTACAAAGACAAAAAGTTCAGGGTAAAATCCTTTGAAGAAGTAAAGGAAGATGTGGAAGAGGCAAAGGAATACGCTAAATTTATCAAAAAGGTTTTTATTGCCGATGGTGATGCCCTTATTATTCCTCAAAAAAGACTTATACCCATAATGGAACTTATTAGAGATGCATTTCCAAGGCTCGAGAGGATAGGTATATACGGAAATACAAAATCAATACTAAAAAAATCAGTAGATGAACTTAAACAGCTAAAAGAATTAGGTTTAGGTATTGTTTATCTTGGTGTTGAATCAGGAGACCAGGTAGTACTTGATAGGGTCTGTAAAGGCACCACCCTCGATAAAACCGCAGAGGCTGCCAAAAGGATAAAGGATGCAGGTATTATTCTATCGGTGACGGTGTTGTTAGGCCTTGGCGGTGTGGAAAGAAGTAAGATACACGCTGAAGAAACAGGTAAATTTCTTACGCGAATTGACCCTGAATATGCAGGCGCATTAAGTGTTATAATTGTCCCTGGAACCCCCCTTGCAGAACAGGTGAAAAGGGGTGAGTTCAAGGTCCCAACCCCTTATCAGCTCTTAGAAGAACTGGAAATCATGATAGAGAACACGAACCCAACACATATGTTTTTTGCCTCGAACCATGCGTCCAATTATTTACCTGTTAAGGCATGGCTACCTGAGGAAAAGGAAAAGATACTTAAGGCCATAAGACATGTCCTTGATAAAAAAGACCCTTCTATGTTAAGACCGGAATTTTTAAGGGCACTTTAAGGATGGAAAGGCATATGGAAAATAATAGTAGATTTTATGAAGATGAAGAGGGATTTGTTCACGTCCCTATCAGGGTAAGATATGCAGATACAGACAAAATGGGTATAGTGTATTATGGAACATACCCCATTTATTTTGAAATTGGCAGAAGCGAATACATGAGGCAGAAGGGGTTTACATACAAGAGCCTTGAGGAAATGGGATATCACCTGGTGGTGGTGAGGATGGAGTTAACATATTATAATTCAGCAGAATACGATGATAATCTTGTGGTAAGGACAAAGATTTTCGAATGGAAATCAAGGGGGCTCACCTTTCAATACAAAATATACAGGGATAAAGATATAATTGTAGAAGGAAAGACAATGCACATATGCACAAACTCTAATAAAAAACCCGTCATAATCCCAAAACAATTACAAGAAATATTGAGGAATGCAGGCTGAGAGAAACATCCTCGTTGTTCGTCTCAGCTCCCTCGGTGATGTTTTAATGACGATACCTGCTGTTTTTTCCATTAAAAATACATACCCATCATCAATTATTTCCTGGCTTGTGGAAGGTTCAGTTTCTGATTTTTTGTCCAATCAATCAAAAATTGACAGGGTCATTAAATTTCCCAGAGGTGAGCTGGCAGCTTCTTTTAAAAAGGGAAATGTAGCACATACCATAAAGACCATGAAAAATTTTTTGAGAGAGTTAAGATCCGAAGAATACGATTATATTTTAGATTTTCACGGCATTATAAAAAGTGTTATACTGTCAAGGCTTTCTCGGGGGAAACAAATCATAGGTTTTGGAAAAAAGTATGCAAAAGAGGGAAGCCATTTGTTTTATGATGTGGTAATAGATGGAGAAGACAAAAGACTCCATAAAATAGACAGGAATATGTTATTATCAAGTTACCTTGGTGTAAAATCAATTATGCCAAAAATAGAATTAGATGTGCCTCCAGTGTATCATGGATATATAGAGGATTTTTTTAATACCCAGGGATTATCAGGGGATGTCTTTGCAGTCAACCCTTTTTCCAGCCCTGGTAGCGATTTTAAAAGGTGGGACATTAAAAAATTCGGTCTGCTTATAAAGAAGGTCGTCGATGAATTAAAGGTCAAGGTTTTGATACTATGGGGACCGGGGGAGTTCAAAGATGCACAGAGGTTAAAAGATGAGGCAGGCAGGCATACATACCTTGCATGCCCTACAAATATTTCCCAATTATTCGCCTTACTTAAAAGGACAACACTTTATATAAGCGGAGATACAGGGGTTATGCATTTAGCTGCCTTTGCCGGAACACCTGTAATTGCAATATTCGGTCCCACAGACCACAAAATTAATGCACCCTATGGTTCCCATTGCACTGTAATCAGAAAAGATGTGCCCTGCAGTCCATGCAAAAATAAAAACTGTCAACAAAGGAAATGTATTGAAGACATTACCGTTGACGAGGTATTCAATGCCGTAAAAGAAACATACAACAAAGGAATGGTTAGATGAAAAAAATCCTCTTCATATACCCTAATCTTTATGCCCAGATAGGCTTCAACTATGGCATTTCATATATATCAGGCCTTTTGAAGGCACATAATATAGAAACACATCTTTTAAATATAAATGAAAAACTGGGTTATCCCCTTGACCACGAAAGAATAAAAAGGGATGTCCTTTCTATAAAACCTGACATAATAGGGTTTTCAGTGCTTACAAATCAATTTAAATATGCTATGGAAATGGCATCACATATAAAACAGTATTACAGCGCCCCGATCTTATTCGGCGGAATTCACCCTACCATGGACCCTCATGGCACAATGGTTGATAAAAATGTTGATGTTATCTGTATAGGAGAAGGAGAAGAGGCAATACTGGAACTTTTGCAAAAAGGCGCACCTGCATCTATAAAAAATTTAGGATACAGAATAGATGACAAAATCATCTTAGAACCCTTAAGGCCATTTATAGATATAAACAAGCTACCTTTTAAAGATTATACCATTTTTGACTTTCAGCAGATGATCGATGCAAAGGACGGTTGGGTAGGGCTTATGGCATCAAGGGGATGCCCTTTTAGATGCACCTATTGTCTTAACCACAAGATAATGAAACTATACAAGGAAAACGGACACCTTCCGAAATACTACTTAAGGAGATATTCAGTAGACCAGATTATATATGAAATAGAATACATACTGAAACATTACAAACGGGTTAAAATGTTTATCTTCGATGACGACATCTTCACCTTTGATAAGGCATGGTTAAAAGAATTTTCTGAAAAATATCGGGAAGTAACGAATATAGGCTTTGTCTGCAATGCCCATGCAAGGATATTCGATGAAGATACGGCTGCCTATCTTAAAAATGCTGGATGCAAGATAGTAAAGTTCGGTCTTGAAAGCGGTAGCAATAGAATAAGAAAAAATGTCCTCAACAGACACATGACAAACAATGATATAGAAAACGCCTTTAATATTGCCCATAGATTTGGCTTACATACATCTGCCTTTGTCATGATAGGTTTGCCCCATGAGAAAAAAGAAGATATGTTAGAGACTGTTAAGCTACTGGCAAGGATAAAGCCAGGAAGATTTCGCTGGTCCCTGTTCTTTCCTTTTATAGGCACGAGGGCATATGATATTGCAAAAGAGGCAAACCAGATTGATTTCAAAAAGATACAGGAGCTGGATAATTTTACAGATGATACGTGTATGGATTTGGGAGAAGAAGAAAATCTCCTCGTGGATAAGATAAAAAGCCAGTTCTGCCTTTTTGTTAACGGTTACGGTAATATGGACGGCAAAGAAAAATATCTTTCCTTGATTAAAAAAATAGAAAACATGGATAGGGCTTTATGGGGCAGAGAAAAGGAAAAGATAAAGGCCTATGTATACGAAATCGATAAAGAGATGAAAGAAAAGGGTTTGCTATATTATACAGTAAAATATAATCCTTTTATGGGGGTAAGAAGTGACTGGGAAGACGATAGTCTATCTTCCTAACTGGCTTGGCGATATGGTTATGGCAACCCCTTTTTTGAAATCGTTAAGACAATCTTTTCAGGGCGAAATATGGGCCATAGGGAAGACTAAATCCATAAGTCTTTACAACGGTATGAATCTTTTTAATCGATTTATTCCCTATGATAAAAGAGGTGTTGTTTCTTTTTTTGATATTGTCTCTGCGTTAAAAGAGATAAAATTCGATTTAGGATTAATACTACCCCATTCTATGAGATCTGCCCTTTTATTTTATTTAGGTGGCGTGAAGGAAAGGATTGGTTATGACCGGAATAAAAGAGGGATTATGCTTACAAAAAAGGTAAAGGAAGACGCCTTTTTGAAATCAACAGTTGAACATTATTTAAAGATTCTCGATATATTGAGTATAAAAAGTCAAGAAACAACCCCTGTATTAGTCGTAACAGAAGATGAAGAGAATAGATACAATGAAAAATTCGGATACCATAAAGAGGCATATGTTGCCTTTATCCCTGGAGCACATTATGGACCATCGAAAAGATGGCCTGTTTCCAATTTTGTAAAACTTGCCGATCTTATTAATGAAAAAATGGATTTTAAAATCTATATTCTACCAGGCAGAGAAGAGATAAGGCTATTAGAAGAAATAAAAAATCATGTAAAGGAAAAAAATAATGTAGAGATAAGGCTTCTTGATGTAGGGGAATTAAAGGTGTGTCTTTCAAAGGCAACTGCTGTTGTCAGTAACGATACAGGGCCAAGGCATATTTCTGCTGCATTATCTGTCCCTACTTTTGTTATATTCGGTCCAATGGACGAAAGGTATACAGACTATCCTTCTCAATGCACATATAAGTTTATAAATAACATACCCTGCAGACCCTGTAACAAAAAAGATTGCGACAAAAAACTCGAATGCCTCTTAGGTATTACCCCTGAAGAAGTATACAATAAAATGGAGGAGACCATTGGCAGAAATAGGATATAAAAGACATGGAAAGATTTCAGATTCCCTTATATTCGATGTTATAGATAATTTTAAAGGAAAAAAAATATGTGTAATAGGTGACATAATTGCCGATGTGTTTATCTTTGGAAAGCCTTATAGGTTATCAAGGGAGGCACCTGTAGTTGTTATAAAGTATGAAAACGAAATGGTTTGTCCTGGAAGTGCAGGTAATACAATAAATAATTTGTTGACCCTTGGGGCTTATGTTTATCCCATAGGTATTATAGGAACAGATTCCACTGGAAATAGATTGATGGAATACTTTTCAAGATTCAATAACATCGATTTAGACGGTATTGTAAGACAAAAAGGTGAAACAATAACAAAGACAAGGATACTCGCAGGCGACACCCACACATCAAAACAACAGGTCATAAGGATAGACAAAGACCCTGGACTGAAAGTATCTGAAAAATTAAAAAAAAGACTATTGAAAAAAATAGATGATATATCAAAAGACATGGATGCATTAATCCTTTCCGATTACGGTCATGGAATGGTTGATAAAGAAGTCATAGAGCACCTAAAGGTTACTGCAAAAGATAAAATTATTGTTGGAGATTCAAGGTATAATCTCAAAGATTATAAGGGCATAACAATGATTACCCCCAATGAGGCAGAGGCATATGGGCTATGTTCTTTTGAGGAAGGTACAGATATAGAAATGGTAGGTAAGAAAATCATGAGTTTCATGGATTTAGATGCCCTTTTGATAACAAGGGGCAACAAAGGGATGAGTTTATTCTTAAAAAATGGGAATAATTATCATATACCCATATCAGGCACAGATGATGTAACAGATGTAACAGGTGCAGGGGATACAGTTTGTGCAGCAGTTACCCTTTCCCTTGCAAGTGGCGCAGACTATTATATTTCTTCTTTGATAGCAAATTTTGCCGCAGGCGTAGTGGTAATGAAAAGGGGAACGGCAACTGTCTCCCCCGATGAATTAAAAAGAAACATAAAGGAATGGTTTAAGACAAATGGGTGAATATATAAAGGACATCAAAATCCTCAAAGAAATAATCGAAACAGAGCGCAGTAAAGGTAAGAAAATCGTATTCGGTAATGGTTGTTTTGATATACTCCATGTGGGTCATATAAGATATCTCAAGGCAGCAAAAAAATTGGGAGATTTACTCATAGTAGCCATAAACGACGATCAATCAGTTGCAAAACTCGGCAAGAGAAAGAAGGTTGTTACTCCAGCAGTGGAAAGGGCTGAAATTTTAACGGCCATCGGGTGTGTTGATTATGTAATAACCTTTAGCGAACCAACGGTGGAGAGGCTTCTTTTAGAACTAAAACCTGACATCCATGCAAAGGGCACAGATTATACAGAAGAGACTGTTCCGGAAAAGGATATAGTTCTATCATACGGCGGAAAGGTAGCTATAGTGGGAGACCCCAAAAATCACTCAACAAGCGATATAATCAAGACAATCCAGAATTTATATGAAGTTGAATAGGATAGATTATCTCTTTAACAGCAATTCAGGCAAAAGCAGTGAAATTTTAGGTAGATAGGTAATAGTCAATAAACATCCTATAAATAAGGCAATAAAAGGTAAGATCGCTTTTGCTACTTCAACAAGTGTCTTTCTTATGATTGCCATGGATACAAAGAGGTTCAAGCCAAAGGGTGGCGTTAAAAATCCACACTCAATATTTATAATCATGATAATCCCAAAATGAACAAAATTAATATCATAGCGCGTTAGTGTATCCACAAGTACAGGAGAAATGACTATCACCGCAGTAACTATATCCATAAGCGCACCTATGAGAAGTAATGCAAGATTTATCCCCAGAAGAAAGACCCATTTACTTTCAACATGACTTATAATTATCTCTGCAAGTTTTTGAGGCAGTTGTTCAACGGTTAGTAACCATATAAATGTCATGGCACAGGATAAGATAAATAAAAGGCACCCTGAGAGTATGGCCGAATCCCTACATATGTTTAAAAGCTTATTAATCTTTAATTCCTTATAAACAAAAAGTTCTACAAACAGCGCGTATACCACAGACACCGCAGCGGCCTCGGTGGGTGTAAACACACCTCCGTATATGCCGCCTAAAACGAGAATTGGTAAAAACATTGCCCAAAGACCGTCTTTCATGATCTTTATACCTTCTTTAAAGGTATACCTTGTTTTAGAATACCATCCGTATTTTTTTGCCATGATGAAAGAGTATGTCATAAGGCACAGGCCTATAAAAAGACCTGGTAAAAATCCTGCCATAAATATTTCTGCCACAGAGATGTTCATAACTAAGGCATAGAGTATCATGGGAATGCTCGGAGGAATTAAAATACCCAAAGAGCCTGAAGAGGTTAGAAGACCGATTGAAAACCTCTCATCATAACCCTCTTTAATCAAGGCAGGCATCATTATGCTTCCTATGGCTATAACCGTTGCAGGTGAAGAACCGGATATGGCAGCAAAAAATATACAGGCCATAATAGAGGCCATGGCAAGGCCTCCGGTAAATCTCCCTACGAATAGCTTCATAACATTTACAAGACGTTCTGATATGGCACCTTCTGCCATAATGTTCCCGGCAAGGATAAAAAAAGGAACTCCCAAAAGGACAAAGTTATCAAGCCCGTTGAATAATTGCTGGATAAGGGATGTAAGCGGGGTCTTTGCTATAAAAAAAAGATAAATGGCCGTAGTAGAAACGAGGGTGATGGATATGGGTATACTTAAAGAGAGAAGGACAAAAAAGCATAAAAACAGTAAAGTGAGGTTCAATGAGTCTCCTTTTTTCTAACCTTTAGATAAGGCTCGTTATGTAGAAATTTTTTAAAATGTTTATAAGAAAGGACAAAAAACCTAAATGACATGGTAATCGAGAAAAGAGGTATAGCCAGATAAGGTATATACATGGGTATCTGCATGGAAGGACTTTTTGTACCGAATTTTATAATAGACTGAATGTGCCTTATCCCGAAATAAATAAAAAGTATAACAGCAAGACCTGATATAAAATATGCTATTGTCTTTAAAAGGTGGCTTACTCTGTCAGGTGTATATTCTGTGACTGCCTCCATGGAAAAGTGCATGCCATACTTTACACCTATGGATGCACCGAGATATGTGGAGAAGATTAAGGCATAGTTAGCAAATTCCTGAAACCATGGGAATGAATAGGATACAGTATAGCGAAGAAACGTCTCGACAAAGGTAAGACATGCAAGACCGAGTAGTATTATCCCGCATAACCCTTCTTCAAATTTATTTAAACCTTTTAAAAACTTTTCCATTTTAAAAAAAGGGGGTCTATATTAAGACCCCACCTTAAAAATTATCTTTACTTTGAATAATATTTAATCTTATTCATATAAAAATCATACCATTCAGGCCCAAAGATGCCTCTATATTTTTCGAGCACTGGCTTTACTGCTTTTCTAAACTCATCAAGTTCTTTTTTCGATAAGATTATAACCTCTACCTTCTGCTGTTTTGCCTTTTCTATGGCCTCTATTCTGTTTTTTGCATTTTCTTCCCTATTCACCTTTATCTGCACATCTGCTGCCTCTTTGAATATCTTTTGCTGTTCCGGTGTAAGGGAATTCCAGAATTTTTTGTTCACAATGACAGGGCACTCTGTAAGTATGTGATTTGTAATAGTGGCATATTTATTCACCTCTGTAAACTTCATCATTATTGATGTATAAATGGGATTGTCTTGACCGTCTATAACCTTTTGCTGCAAGGCATTGTAAATTTCAGGAAAAGGTAAGGGAGTAGGGTTTGCCCCTAAAGCCTTAAAGGTATCGATAAAAATAGGGCTCTCTATGACCCTTATTTTAAGACCCTTTAAGTCTTCGGGCTTTCTAATCGGTCTTTTAGAATTTGAAATATCTCTGAACTCGTTTTCAGTGTATCCGATAAAAACAAATCCTTTTTCATCACAAAATTTTGCAAATCTTTCTTTAACCTCTTTATCGTCAAGGACCTTATATGCTACCTCCCTGTTTGGGTAAATAAAAGGAAGTTCTATAATACCTATCTGGGGTACAAAATTGGACAGAACACCAGATGTGACCGCTGTCATGTGGAGGGTGCCTGACTGAACCTGTTCTGTCATAGAGCGCTCACCACCTAATTGACCAAGAGGAAATACCTGAACTTCAATCTCTCCCTTTGTATGCTCTGTTACATATTTTGCAAAGGCAAGGGCACCTTTATGCTGGGGATGAACAGGAGGACCCACATGTCCATATTTTACAACAATCTTCGCATCTACCAACGTAAAGCTACTTACTAAAAAAGCTAAAACAAAAAAACTCAATAAAATAGTTCTTTTAAGCATATTACCCCCTTTAAATATTATTTTAGAAAATTTTTATATAAAATTTCGTTTGTGTCAATAAAAAATCCTTATTTTCATTGACATGGGAAGGCTATATCGAATAAGATTTTGTTATGAAAGAATTTTTTAGAGACCTTTTTTTAGATCTATACGAGAACTTTACCGATATTTTTCTCAATGTAATAGTTATGATCGTGGTTATGCTCGGTGGTTTTATTATAAGCTGGTTTGTAAAAAAACTCCTTGCAAAGATTCTGATGATATTTAAATTCGATAAATGGGCAGAGGATGTGGGGATTGTAAATTTTCTTAAAAAAGGGGATGTTAAAACCCTGCCTTCTGTAATCATAAGCAAGATAGCATTCTGGATTTTTATAGTGATATTTTTCTCCTTTGGAATGAATTTTATCGGCATAACCCAATTCAGTGAGTACGCCTCGAAGATAACGGCAACACTCCCAACCATAGTAATATCAATCTTAATTGTTATAATGGGTATTATATTCAGTAATTTTATAGGGAGGCTAATCTTTCTTGCCTGTGAAAATGCAAACCTGAAATACGGGGATGTTATAACAAAGAGCATCCGTATCTTCCTCATAATCATTACCTTTGGTATTG
>Ga0116169_1000932_pt1 | contig 27238 bp, 21 predicted proteins | sample AD_UKC130_MetaG_FD_89796 | JGI IMG/M metagenome (GOLD analysis project Ga0116169, IMG submission 89796) | Active sludge microbial communities of municipal wastewater-treating anaerobic digesters from Canada - AD_UKC130_MetaG | ecosystem: Engineered > Bioreactor > Anaerobic > Digestate | place...
CGGGGCCGGCCGACGCCGGCGGCCTGCGCACGCTGTATTACGGCGGCGGGCCGATGTACGTCAGCGACCTGGTGAAGGCGCTCGAGCGCTTCGGGCCGCGCCTGTATCAGCTGTTCGGGCAGGGTGAGAGCCCGATGACGATCACCGGCCTGTCGCGTCACGAACACGAGGGCGACGGCGGTCCGGCGCACCTCGCGCGGCTCGGCTCGTGCGGCACGGCGCGCACGGGTGTCGAAGTGAGGGTGGTCGACGCCGAGGGCCGCGATCTTCCATGCGGTGACGTCGGTGAGGTCATCACCCGCAGCGACTGCGTGATGGCGGGCTACTGGAACAATCCGTCGGCCAGCGCCAGTGCCCTGCGCGATGGCTGGCTGTGGACCGGCGATGTCGGGTCGATGGACGAAGGCGGCTGCCTGACGCTGCGCGACCGGTCCAAGGACATGATCATCAGCGGCGGCTCGAACATCTATCCGCGCGAGATCGAGGAAGTGCTGCTGCGCCATCCGGCTGTGCTCGAATGCTCGGTCGTCGGCCGTGCGCATCCCGACTGGGGCGAGGAGGTGCTGGCCTTCATCGTCACACGTCCGGGCATGACCGTGGCCGGCGGCGAGCTCGATGATCTCTGCCTGGACAATATCGCCCGCTTCAAGCGGCCCAAGGGCTACCGCTTCGTCGACGCGCTGCCCAAGAACAATTACGGCAAGGTGCTCAAGACGAGCCTTCGCCAGACCCTGCAACAGGAGACGAATCATGCGTGAAGTGGTTATCGTGGGGATCGGCTCGACGCCGTTCGGTCGCCATGCCGGGACTCCCATCGAGCAGCTCGCCGTCAGTGCGGCGGCACAAGCCATCGTCGATGCCGGCGTGGACCGCGAGCGGATCGGCGCGCTTTATCTGGGGAACTTCATCAGCGGCCCGCTCAATGGCAAGGAGGTGCTGGCGGGCATCGTCGCCGACCAGCTCGGCCTGCCCAATATCCCGTGCACCAAGGTGGAAGGCGCCTGCGCCTCGGGTGGCATCGCATTCCGCCATGCCTGGATGGCGATTGCCAGCGGTCAGTGCGATGCGGCGATCGCGGTGGGAGCCGAGACGATGACCCATGCCACCACGGCGCAGAGCACGGCGGCGCTGAACTGCGCGATGGACAACGAACATGACGGCCCCAGCGGCCTCACCTTTCCGGGACTGTTCGGACTGGCCTGGCGCGTTCACGCCCAGCGCTATGGCACGACCCGCGCGCAGGTGTCGGCGGTGGTGCGCAAGAACAAGCGCAACGGTCTGCTCAATCCGCTGGCCCAGATGGGGGCCGAACTGACCGATGAACAGATCGATTCGTCGGCCACCATCTGCGATCCACTGCAGCTCTACGACTGCTGCCCGACCAGTGATGGTGCTGCCGCGGTGGTGCTGGTCGCCCGCTCGATGCTGCGCGAGGTGACCGGTGTGCCGGTGGATATCCTGGCCGCGATCCAGACGCGAGGCGCCTCGCGCATCGCCGGGCATCCGGACCTATGCTCGTTCGACGCAACGGTGTCGGCGGCGCAGCGGGCGTTCCAGGCCGCCGGCGTGGCCGCCGCCGACGTCGATGTCGTCGAGTTGCACGACTGCTTCTCGATCGCGGAAGTCATCGACAGCGAAGACCTGGGGCTGATCCCGCGTGGCCAGGGTGCCGCATGGGCGGCCGAGGGCCGCACTGCGGTGGATGGCGATGTCGCCATCAATCCGAGCGGCGGTCTGCTGGCCAAGGGGCATCCGGTCGGCGCCACCGGCCTGGGCCAGCTGTACGAGGTGGTTCAGCAGTTGCGCGGGACCCATCCCAATCAGGTGCCCGATGCACGCATCGGCATGACGCACAATCTCGGCGGCACCGGCGTGGCCTGCACTGTCAGTCTGCTGCGTGCCGCTTCATGATCGGCGACTGCCCGGGCGGGCCGATGCCATGCACCTTTCTTCAAGAGAGACTCCGATGAGCGAGACGCTCGTTTTCCCATCGCTGCCGATGGTCCGATGCGCGCGTTGCGGGCGCATCGACACTTCCATGCGCAGTGTGTGCGCAGGCTGCCTGTCGTCCGATCTTCGCCCCGAGCCTGTCGCGGGCGTCGGCCGGGTGGTCAGCTTCACGACGATCCGCCGTGCGCCGACCCAGTTTCGCGACCAGGCCCCCTATGACGTCGTGGTGGTCGACCTGGACGCCGGCCTGCGGGTGACTGGTCGGCTGGCGGCCGACTCGAGACGGCCGGAGATCGGGTCGCGGGTCCATGCGATTCGCGCCGAGCGTGCGGATACACTTTTTATGGTGAGCGAACAGGCATGAGCGATATCCGATACGAAAAGCATGGCCGCGTCCGTCTGATCACCATCGATCGGGCGGACAAGATGAACTCGCTCGATTTCGCCGCAAACGATCGTCTGGTCGAGGTCTGGCGTGAGTTCGATGCCGATGATGAGGCGTATGTGGCGGTGATCACCGGCAGCGGGCCGAAGTCCTTTTGTGCCGGCGCGGACCTGAAGACCTACACGATGGATTTCGCCCGGCGCCCGGCGCCCGAGTTCCGGTCGCGGTTCACCAACGGCCCCGGTTTTGGCGGCATCACGCGCAACCTCGATATCTTCAAGCCGATCCTGGCGGCGGTGAACGGCTTCGCCATTTCCGGCGGCTTCGAGCTGGCGCTGGCGTGCGACCTGCGGTTCTGTTCTCCCAATGCCGAGTTTGCACTGCAGGATGCCAAGTGGGGGTTCCATGCCTGCGACGGCGGTCTGATCCGCCTGCCCCAGGTCGTCGGCCTGGGGCACGCGATGGAGATCATCCTGTCGGGCGAGCGGGTCGACGCCGACCATGCTTACCGGATCGGACTGGTCAACCGCATCGTGGCGCAGCACCAGCTGCTCGATGTGTCGATGAAGTATGCACAGATGCTCGCCTCGCGCTCGCCGCTCTCGCACAGGTTCGCCAAGGAAGTCGTCAAGCGCACGGTCGGTATGCACATGGACGAGGCGCTGCGCCTGGAGTCGCGTTCGTTCCACGATGTCGGGATGACCGACGACCTCGCCGAGGGCACGACGGCGTTCCGTGAGCGCCGTGACGCGCGGTTCAAGGGAAGCTGAGCGCCCATGTCGGAAACCGGCGCTGCCGCCTCGACGGTGTCGTGACCATCGCTTAACGTGATTCACCGGCGCACGGCCTGTGTGCCCAGCCGCAGTGCGCGCGCGGCGCCAACAAACCATTCAAACGATCGGCAGGAGACAGGCATGAAACTTCATCGAATCGGACTCATCGCCGCGAGCATGCTGGCGGCCTTCGCGGCCCACGCCGAAAACATCAAGATCGGCGCGGTGCAGGGTTTGAGCGGGCCGCCCGCCATCGTCGACTTCGGCGAGTCCTATCTGCAGGGCAACCAGCTGGCGCTGAAGGAATACAACGCCACCTCGCCCAAGCACAAGATCGAATTCATCGTCTACAACGACGAGGCCAATCCGCAGCGCGCCGTGTCGCTGGTGCAGCGGCTGATCAGCAACGACAAGGTGTCGGCGGTGATCGGCACGGTCAACAGCGGCAACGTGGCGGCGTTTGCGCCGATGCTGCAGCAGGCGAAGATTCCGCTGATGGCCGGCCCCGCCATCGCCACCGACATCACCGCCAAGTTCATCGACCAGAATCCCAGCTACATCTTCCGCTGCTCGATGGTCGAGAAGTTCCAGGTCGACTCGATGCTCGATTGGGGCGTGAAGAAGTTCAAGAAGATCGCGCTGCTGCATGGCACGGGCGGCTACGGCATGTTCGCCGCCGGCGAGATCCAGAAGGGTATGAAGGCGCGCGGCATGGAGCTGGTCGCCGTCGAGAGCGCCGCGCCCAATGTCACCGACATGACGCCGCAGGTGCTCAACCTGAAGAACTCCGGCGCCGAGCTGGTGCTGATGTTCCACGACAGCCTCGAGCTGCTGTACCGCGCGATGCCGAAGGCGAACTACAAGCCGGTGGTCGCGGGCAACTGGGGCCTGTCCTCGCAGATGGTGCTCAACATTGTCGGCCAGGAGGCGCTCGAGGGCACGGTCATGGGTCAGGCGCTCGATCTGGGCGACGCCAAGGCCGCCGCCTTCAATGCCAAGATGAGCAAGGAATTCGGCGACAAGTACCGCTGGCCGGTGGTTGCTGCGCTGGGCTACGACGGAATGCGCATCCTGCTGCAGGCGCTGGACCGTGCCGGGGGCGATCCGGCCAAGATCCAGAAGGCGCTCGAGACCACCACCGGCTTCAAGGCGGTGTCGGGCACGCCCGAGAAGCCCTTCGGTCCCAAGGACCATGAGTGCCTGGACGCCGAGAACGTGTTCCTGGGCGTGTGGAAGGGCGGGCGGGTCGTCAAGCTGCGCTGAGTTCTCCTTCCCATGAAATCGGCCGATCTGGTCCAGCTGCTCATCAGCGGTATCGCGATGGGCAGCATCTACACGCTGATGGGCAAGGGCCTGCTCATCACCTTCCTGACGACACGCGCACTGAATTTCGGCCAGGGCGACTTCCTGATGATCGCCTCGTTCCTGTCGATGACGCTGCTGCTGGCCGGCGTGCCGGTGATCGTCGCCGTGCTGATCGTGGTCGCGGTGCTGGTGGTGCTCGGGGTGGGCCTGGAGCGGCTGGCGATCCGGCCGCTGGCGAGCATGACGGCCGGCAGCGCCAGTTCACTGGCCTGGATCCTGACCACGATGGGGTTCGGCATGCTGCTGCAGAACACCGCACAGCTCGTCTGGGGCAAGAGCCGCTTCTATTCGCCACCGCTGTTCTCGGCCAAGCAGAAGGAGGTGGTCGAGATGATGGGCGCGCGCTTCTATCTCGAAGAGCTGATCGTCGCGGTGCTGGCGATGGTGGTCGTGGCGGTGCTGTACTGGTTCCTGTTCCGCGCGCGCTGGGGCAAGGAGGTGCAGGCGGTGTCGTTCGACAAGGCGACCGCCTCGCTGCTGGGCATCGATGTGCGCCGGGTGGTGGCGACCTCGTACGCGATCATGGCGGTGCTGGCGGCCGTCAGCGGCATCCTGGCCGGGCCGCTCACCACGGTGCAGGCGCACATGGGGCTGCTGTTCATCCTGAAGGGTTTCGCCGTGGTGTGCATAGGCGGCTTCGTCAACCCGGTCGGCATCCTGATCGCGGGACTGGGCTTCGGCATCGTCGAGGCGGTGTCCAATTACATCAATTCGGCCTTCGGCGACCTGTATCCGTTCCTGATCGCGCTGCTGTTCCTGATCGCGCGCCCGTCGGGGCTGTTCGGCGAAATGAAGACCGACGTCCGCTGACCCATGAGACATCTGCGCTATCTGGTCGCGGCCGTCGCGATCGCGGTCTTTCCGCTGGTTTCGCCCAACCCTTATTTCATCAATCTGGCCCAGGATGCGGCCATCGTCGCCATTGGAGCCATCGGCCTGAACATCCTGCTCGGTCTTTCCGGACAGCTCTCGCTCGGGCAGGCCGGCTTCCTGGCGCTTGGCGCGTACGGGTCGGGCGTGCTGTCGACCAATCACGGCTGGCCGCTGTGGGCCACGCTGCCGGTCAGCCTGCTGCTGTCGGCAGTGGCCGGGGGCGTGATCGGTCTGGTGGCGCTGCGCACCCGCACGCACTACCTGGCGATGGTCACGCTCGCCTTCGGCTACATCGTCGAGATCCTGTCGCAGCGCTGGGTCGGCATCACGGGCGGTTCGATGGGCCTGATCGGTGTGCCGCAACTGAACTTCGGCGACTTCGGCAATGGCGCGACCTACTTCTTCTGGGCCGTTGCGGCCGCACTGCTGCTCGTGCAGATGATGAACGACTATGTGATGCGCAGCCGGTTCGGCCGCAGCCTCCACGCCATCAAGGAGAGCGAGAGCTTTGCGCTCACCGTGGGCATCGATGCGGCCCGCTGGCGCAGCCTGGTCTTCGTCGTCAGCGCGGTGACGGCCGGTCTGTCCGGATTCTTCTTCGCGCATCAGGCCGGCTACGTCAGCAGCGATGCGTTCGGCCTGGACCGCAGCATCGCGCTGCTGATCGCGGTCGTGATCGGCGGCCTTGGCAGCGCCTATGGTCCGCTGCTCGGGGCAGTGATCCTTGTGATGCTCAATCAGCTCACTGCGGGCCTGTACGAGGTGTCGTTCTACATCTTCGGCGGCATCCTGCTGGTGGTGATGCTGTTCTTCCCGGCCGGTGCAGTGGGCGCAGTGCAGCGGCTCTTTCGCCGCAGGTCATCGGCAGTTCCGTCTTCAGCCGACGTGCCGGCAAAGTCCGCACAGCCGACATCGGCCACTGTTCCGGCCGCGGCATCGGCCTCGCCCTCTGACGCACCCATCCTGGAGCTGCACGAGGTCACCAAGTCGTATTCGGGCGTGGTCGCGGTCAGCGCGGTGTCGCTCAAGGTGATGCCCGGCACGGTGCACGCAGTGATCGGCCCGAACGGTGCGGGCAAGAGCACGCTGATCAATGTGATCAGCGGCCTGTACCAGCCCGACTCGGGCACCATCCGGTTTCTGGGACGCGACATCACGCGGCTCAAGCCCCATCGGCGGGCCAACCTGGGCCTGACCCGCACTTTCCAGAACCTTCAGCTCATCGGCACGCTGACCGTGGCCGAGAATGTGATGCTCGGTCTGCAGCGCGGGCGCAGCTTCGTGCCGGGCTGGCTGCACTGGCTGGTCAGCGACTCCGAGGAGCGCGCTGACCGCGCCGAGGCGACGCGGCTGCTGCGCTACTTCAACATCGAGCGGCTGGCCGACAGCCTGCCGGGCGATCTGCCCTACGGCCACCGCAAGCTGTGCGAGCTGGCCCGCGCGCTGGCGCAGAATCCGACGATGCTGTTTCTTGACGAGCCGATCGCCGGCCTGAACGAAGGCGAGGCGCTGGACATCATGGCCAAGATCCGCGGCCTGAAGGCCCTGGGCGTGACCGTGCTGCTGGTCGAGCACAACATGAGCTTCGTGATGGAGCTGTCCGACACGGTCACCGTGCTCGACTACGGCCGCAAGATCGGCGAAGGAGCGCCCGCGGTCGTCAAGCGCGACCCGGTCGTGATCGCCGCCTACCTCGGGACGGAGGACGCATGAGCCTTCTGACCATCAAGGGGCTGGACGTCGGCTTCGGCGGCGTGACGGTGCTCCACGGCATCGATCTGGAGATCGCCGCCGGCTCGCTGGTGGCGATCGTCGGCGCCAACGGCGCGGGCAAGACCACGCTGCTGCGCGCGCTGTCGCGCCTGCTGCCGCTGCGAGCCGGCAGCATCCGCTTCGACGGCCAGGAACTGGCCGGGGTGGCGCCCCATCGGGTCACGCGGATGGGTCTGGTCCATGTGCCGCAGGGCCGGCAGATCATTCCGACCCTGAGCGTCGAAGAGAACCTGCTGATCGGCGCCGGCAGCCTGCCGGGCCTGGGCCGCGCCGAACTCGACAGTCGGCTGGCCGGCGAGTACGACCGCTTCCCGGTGCTGCGCGAGCGGCGCCGCATTTCGGGCGGATCGCTGTCCGGCGGCGAGCAGCAGATGCTGGCCGTCTCGCGCGCCCTCATGATGCGCCCGCGCGTGCTGATGCTGGACGAGCCCTCGCTCGGCCTGGCGCCGCAGATCATCACCGGCATCTTCGGTGCCCTGCGTGCGTTGGCCGCCTCCGGTGTGACGGTTCTGCTGGTCGAGCAGGTCGCGTTCGCCGCATTGAAAATTGCCGACCATGGCTACGTGCTGCAGACGGGACGCATTGCCATGTCGGGTCCGCCCTCCGAACTGCTGAAGGATCCGGAACTGGTCAGCCGCTACCTGGGCTAGGTACCGCGTCCCAGCCTCACCACACCGAGTTGCCGCCATGAATATCGTCACCTTCCTGCATGCCGCTGCACGCTGCTTTCCGCAGGCGCCCGCCCTGTCGTTCGGCGACCAGCTGATTCATCGCTACGCGGGCCTGCAGCAGCGTGTCGCCCGTCTCGCCGGCGGGCTGCGGGGGCTGCCTGGCGTGAAGCCCGGCGACCGGATCGCGCTGGCCATGAAGAACTCGCCGGAATACATCGAGCTGATGTGGGCCGGCTGGCATGCAGGCCTGTGCATCGTGCCGATGAACGCCAAGCTGCATCCGAAGGAGTTCGCGTTCATCCTCGAGAATTGCGGGGTCGGCTATTGCTTTGCGACGCCCGATCTGACGGGGGCACTGGCCGATGAACTCAAGAGCAGCGCGGCCGGTACACGGATCATCGACTCCGAAGGCGCCGAATATCGCGCGCTGGCCGCGTCCGAGGCCATCGGCCAGCAGCCGGTGGCCCCGGAAGATCCGGCCTGGCTTTTCTATACCAGCGGCACGACCGGCCGCCCCAAGGGCGCCACGCTGACGCACCGCTCGCTGCTGGCGATGACACTGCGTTACTACGCCGATGTCGATTCGGTGGGCACTGGCGACTGCATGATCCACTGCGCACCGTTGTCGCATGCCTCGGGGTTGTATTCGCTGCCGCACATTGCCAAGGGGTCACAGCAGATCATTCCGGCCAGCCAGGGTTTCGATCCGCCCGAGCTGTTCGCGCTGCTCGAGCGCTATGCAAGCGCCACCTTCTTCACCGCGCCGACGATGGTCACGCGCCTGGTCAACGATCCGGGCGTCGGCCGGGCTCGCATCGACAGCATCAGGACCATGTTCTACGGCGGCGCGCCGATGTATGTCGAGAACCTCAAGAGCGCTCTGGCCACGTTCGGGCCAAGGCTGTGGCAGGGCTACGGACAAGGCGAGACGCCCAACACCATCACCTGCATGAGCAAGGCGATGCACGTCGATGACGGACATCCGCGCTTCGAGCAGCGCCTGGCCTCGGTCGGCGTGGCCCGCAGCGGCGTCGAAGTGCGCCTGGTGGACGAGGTGGGCCGCGACGTGCCGGTGGGTGAAATCGGCGAGATCATCTGCCGTTCGGACGTGACCATGTCGGGGTACTGGAACAACCCTCAGGCCACGGCCAACGCGCTGCGCGAAGGCTGGCTCTGGACCGGCGACATGGGTGCCTTCGACGAGGACGGGTTTCTCACCCTCAAGGACCGTTCGAAGGACGTGATCATCTCGGGTGGCAGCAACATCTATCCGCGGGAGGTCGAGGAGGTGCTGCTGCAGCACGCCGGCGTGCTCGAGGTGTCCGTGGTCGGTCGCCACCATCACGACTGGGGCGAGGAAGTGATCGCCTTCGTGGTCGCCAAGCCGGGGCAGGTGGTGGGCGACGACGAGCTCGATCAGCTCTGCCTCGACAACATCGCCCGCTTCAAGCGGCCCAAGCGCTATGTGCGGATCGCCGAGCTGCCCAAGAACAGCTATGGCAAGGTGCTGAAGACCGAGTTGCGCGCCCGCCTGCCGCGCGACTGAGGTTCAGCGCGCGGCCGGCGCGATCGACGCGCCTTCAATGCCGTGGCGCCGCAGCGAGGCGGCGACAAAGCCTTCGGCCTTCATGGCTTCGACAAACTGGTTCAGGTAGTCGGCGCCTGCCAGGCGCCCGCGCGGCGTGCCCATCGCCTGATGGATCGACATGAAGCTCTCGGGCAGCAGTCGCGTACCCGGATGGCGCCGCGAGTCAGCCTGCAACTGCTGCTTGACGCCGGCGGCGACCTCGATCCCCTGGGCCATCATCCGGTCGGTGACTGCCGGTGAAGTGTCCGCGTGCACGAGCGTTGCGCGCCGGATCTCACGGCTGAGGTAAAGATCGTAGGCGCTGCCACGGCCGACCACGACGCGCACGCCCGGCTGGTCGACCTGGTCGTTGCTGCGGATCGGCGACGACTCGCGCACGAGGTAGGCGCCCTCGATCACCACGTAGGGCGGGCTGAAGGCGATCTCACCCGCGCGCCCCGGGTCCACCGCCAGGAACGCGATGTCCCAGGCCGAGGTGCGCGCCGCGGCGGAGACGCGCCCGGCCGACTCGAAGAGGACGAGCTCCACCGGAACGCCCAGGCGCCGGCCCAGTTCGCGCGCCAGGTCGACCGACACACCGCGCGGTTCACCGGTGGCCGGATCGCGCTGGGCGAGGATCGGATTGCCGAAGTTGATCGCCGCCTTCAGGCGTCCGCCAGGGGCCAGGTCCAGGCGGACGGCGGGGCTGACGTCGATGGCTGGGTGCGGCGCCCCGGCCGGCGCGGCGCCGCCGATCGCGTGCCTCCCGCCGCCCTGCGGGGGGAGGGCGCAGGCCGTGAGGAGCAGGGTCAGCACGGAGATGGCGATCAGTCGGGTCATGGGGTCGGGCGACGGCAGTCGGCGCGGATGGGCGATGCGGCACGTTACATGGGTGCGCATGCCGCTCGCAACTGCCGGGCCAACCCGGCCAACCCGGCAAATGGCCACCATCGGCTCGGCTGATCGGCCCATTGCCGGACGCCAGCGCTGCGTATGCTGGATCCGGCCCCCATCACCCCACCGAGCCGCACCGTGTCAGACACCAGGAGCAGTCCCGCCGAAACCGCCCGCGAGGTGTTTCGCCAGCTGGCGCAGCAGCGAAAGCCGCCGACGCCCGAAAACTATTCGCGCATGTACGCCCAGCAGGCGGGTCTGAGCTTCGCCGAGGTTCAGCCGGCCGCCGCCGCGCTGGAGAGCCTGGCGCGCGCGCTGGTTGCCGAATCGCCGAATGCCGAGTACGCCAGACCGCTGCGCGAGGCCCTCGAGGGCGGGCACTGGAACACGGTGAACCGGATCATCAAGTCGACGCTCGCCCGAGCCCAGGCGGCCGCACAGGCGGCTGCAGGACAGGTGGCGACGGCTCAGGCTCATGCGGCCCAGTTGGCCCAGACACACAAGACACTCGCGTCCCACGCGCAAACCGCACCCGGGCCAATGGCGGCCCACGCGCCGCCTTCTCCCTCCCCCGGTGCGATCCCGCCACCCGAGCACACGACGACAGCCGCCGCTTCGCGCGACGCCGCACGTGCCCTGAAGGATCTGATCGGCAAGACCATCGCCTTCCTGGTCGACGAACGCCTGGGCTACACCGCCGAGGTGGTGCGCGAGGTCGCGCTGCTGGTCGAGGCGGTCGTCCATGCCATGTCGGCGGCCGAGATCGATCAGGCCGCCGGCCGGCTGCGGCACTTCTGGCTGAAGCTGGAGCTTCGCGGCGAAGGTCCCGAGCCGATGCTGCGCGGTCTGCATGATCTGGTCCGACTGATGGTGCACAACATGGGCGACCTGGTGGTCGACGACCAGTGGGTCAAGGGGCAGGCCGACCGGATTCGATCGCTGCTCGACGCGCCGCTCACCGCGCGATCGCTGGAAGAGACGCAGCGCAGCTACAAGGAATTCGTGTTCCGGCAGGGCACGCTCAAACACACGCTGGACGAGGCGGCGCAGGCGGTCCGCCATCTGACCGCCACGCTGATCGACCGGATGGGTGCGATCAGCGAATCGACCGGTCAGTTTTCGGGAACCATCGCGCGTTACTCCGATCAGATCCGCAGCGCCGACGGCATGCCCGCGCTGAGCGGTGTGCTCGAGCGGCTGCTGGCCGACACGCAGACGATGCACCTGGAGATCAGTGCCACCCACCAGGAGCTCAGTGCGTCGCGCGACAAGGTGATCCAGTACGAAGCGCGGGTGCGCACGCTGCAGGCCGAACTGGCGCAGATGTCGGAAATGATGCGCGAGGATCCGCTGACCCGGTCGCTGAATCGCCGCGGGCTGGAGCAGCAGTTCATGATCGAGGAGTCGCGCGCCGATCGTCGACGCTCGCCGCTTTGCCTGGCGGTGCTGGACGTGGACAACTTCAAGCAGCTCAACGATCGGCTTGGCCACAGCGCCGGCGACGATGCGCTGAAGCACCTCGCGGCCGTTGTGCGCGAGACCCTGCGACCCAGCGACTCGCTGGCCCGCTACGGCGGCGAGGAGTTCGTCATCCTGCTGCCCGACACCAGCCCCGAGGACGGCGAGAAGGTGATGATCCGCGTGCAGCGCGAACTGACCCGGCGCTTCTTCATGCACAACAACGAGCGCGTACTGATCACGTTCTCGGCCGGGATCGCGGTGCGCCAGCCCGACGAGCCGCAGGAGATGCTGATCGGACGCGCCGACCGGGCAATGTACGAGGCCAAGCGCGCCGGCAAGAACCGGGTGCAAAGGGCCGCCGACGACATCGGCTGAGACGGCCCAGGCACGGGCTGAGGCGCCCGAGGCATCGCCTGAGGCGCCGGCAAACGCACAATCCAGGCACTGCGCCGGCAGCGTAAGCGCAGCGAACGCCTGTCGCACTGCACGGTGCGCGCGGCACTTGCCGCTGCTACTCTGCAAGCCTCAACATTCACCATTGCAGGGAAGCCCATGCGCCATCGCCTGTCGGTTCGGGCCATCCTTGCTTCTTCCCGCGCCATTCTGGCTCGGCATGGCCGGGCTCGCGGGGCTGGCCCTGCGTACCCATCCGCAGTCGCGCAAGCGCCTGCTCTGACAGGAGCTGTTCATGGGTGAACTCTGGCGCTGGACCGCCACCGATCTGGCGGCCGCGATCCGTGACGGCGCCATCTCCAGCCGCGAGGCCGTGAGCGACTGCCTGGACCGCGTGCGCGCGGTCAATCCGGCGCTCAATGCGCTGGTCGAGGTGCATGAGACGCAGGCGCTGGCCGCCGCCGATGCGGCGGACGCGGCCGTGGCGCGCGGCGAGGAGCTGGCCCCCCTGCATGGCGTGCCGCTGACGGTGAAGGTCAATGTCGATCAGGCGGGTTGCGCGACCACGAACGGCGTCGTCGCCTTCAAGGATCTGATCGCCGCATCGGACAGTCCGGTGGTGGCCAACCTTCGGCGCGCGGGTGCGGTGATCCTCGGTCGGACCAACACGCCGGCATTCTCGTTCCGGTGGTTCACCGACAACGCGCTGCATGGCAAGACCTTCAACCCCTGGTCACGGGCGCACACGCCGGGCGGCTCCAGCGGCGGTGCTTCGGCGGCGGTGGCCGCCGGCATGGGCCCGATCGGCCATGGCAACGACCTGGCCGGGTCGGTGCGCTTCCCGGCGTACTGCACCGGCGTCTGCGGGCTGCGGCCCTCGTTCGGCCGCGTGCCGTCGTACTCGACCACGGCCACCGAAGAGCGCGCGCTGTCGGGCCAGCTGATGTCGGTGCAGGGGCCGCTGGCCCGCACCGTTGCCGATGTCCGTCTGGCGCTGCAGGCGATGAGTGCCGGCGATCCGCGCGACCCGTGGTGGGTGCCGGCGCCGCTGCAGGGGCCGGCGCCCGCACGGCCGATCCGCGTGGCGATGTCGGTGAACTGCCATGGCACGCCGGCCGATCCGGCAGTCGTCGCGGCGGTCCGTCAGGCAGCCACCTGGCTGGCCGACGCCGGCTTTGCGGTCGAGGAGGTCGAGCCGCCCGCCATGGCCGAGGCGGCCGAACTCTGGGACATTCTGGTCAACGGCGAGGCCCGTCACTTCAATCTGGGCGCCATCGAACGCCTGGGCGATCCGGACATCCGGCGGTCCTTCGGCTTCATGATCGCCCGCACGCCGGTGCTCGATGCTCACGGCCACATGCGCGCGATGGCGCGCCGGACAACCCTGATCCGGCAGTGGCAGCTGTTCATGGAAACGTATCCGCTGGTGCTCTGCCCGGTCTCGGGCGAGCCGCCCTTCCCCTGGGGCCTCGATGTGGAAAGCGAACAGACCGCGGCCCGGGTCGAGCGGGCCCAGGAATCGATGTTCGGCGTGCCGGTGCTCGGGCTGCCTGCGGTGTCGGTGCCTACCGGAGTGGCCGGCGGCCTGCCGATGGGCGTTCAGATCATCGGTCGCCGGTTCCGCGAAGACATGGTGCTGGACGCGGCTCAGGTGATCGAGGCCCGCTGCCCGCCGTTCACCCCGATCGATCCGCGCTGAACCGCGGCGTCCCGCACGCGCTCAGGAATTGCGGCGCGCCTCGGGCAGGAAGCGCACGCCCGGACGAGCCAGGCCGCCACTGACGCCGATCGGCGTGCCGTCCGCGCGCCAGCAGGCCGCACCCTCCATGTCGCCGCCGTCATGGAAGCGGATCGCGCAAAGTCCGCCACCCACATTCGGCACCCGCTGGATCTCGTGTCCGCGCGCCCGAAGGACGTCGGCCACCGCATCGCTGACCTGCGGTTCGATCTCCAGGCCATAGCCCTGGGTCCACACCCGCGGGGCTTCGACCGCCTCCTGCAGGCTCATCTGGTGATCGATCAGGTTGATCACCGCCTGCATGGCCGACGGGAAAATGCGCAGTCCGCCGGGCAGACCGAGCGCGAACTGCGGCTTGCCGTCCTTCAGCACGATCAGCGGTGACATCGACGACGTGACGCGCTTGCCCGGGGCCAGCGAATTGGCCAGCCCGGGACGCGGGTCGAAGACGTACAGGTAGTTGTTGGGGATCATGCCGGTGCCCGGCACCATGTAGCGCGCGCCGAACAGCGAGTTGATCGTCTGGGTCGCGCAGACGATGCGCCCGTCGCCATCGGCCACCGTGAGGTGGGTGGTGTTCGCGCCCTCGTTGGGCTGCACGCCGGGCTTCCAGCTCTGCGCCCGCAGCGGATCGATCTGTGCGCGCCGCTGCGCGGCGTACTCCGCCGACAGCAGCCGCTCGACCGGCACCGGCACGAAGTCGGGGTCTGCCGTGGCTGCGGCGCGATCGGCAAAGGCGATCTTCAGCACCTCGGCCAGCAGATGCACCGTGTCGGCGCTGCCCGAGCCACTGGCCGCAATGTCCATGCCTTCCAGGATGCCCAGCATCTGGCCGATGTGCAGCGGGCCGGAGCAGGGCGGCGGCGGCCCGGTGATCTCGAAGCCGCGGTAGCGCGCCCGCAGCACCGCCAGCTCGTTGGTGCGGTACGTCGACAGGTCGGCCTGGTTCAGGTACCCGTCCTGGCGTGCCATGTCGTCCGCCAGACGGGCGCCCAGCGAGCCGCCATACAACGCGGCCGGTCCTTCGCGCACGATCTGGCGCAGCGTGTCGGCATAGGCGCCGTTGACCACGCGGGCGCCCTTGACGAGGCCCTTGCCGCCGGGCATGAACACGGCGGCGATCTCGGGGTCGCGGATCATGTCGGCGGCGCAGTCGGCCACGCAGTCGGCCAGATAGCTGGTGGCCGCGAAGCCACGCGACGCGTGCCGGATGGCCGGCTCGACCACGTCGGCCAGCGACAGGCTGCCGTGGCTGGCCAGCATCTGGCACCAGGCCATCAGGTTGCCCGGCGTCGCCACCGCGGCGCGTCCGACGCTGTTGCGACGGCCGAGCGCATCGAGTGCTCCCGGCGGCGCGGCGGGATCGGGCGTGAAGGTCGTCGGACCCACGCCGCCCGGGCATCGGCCCTGTCCCTCGAGGATCGTCTGGCGGCCATCGGGCAGCCGGATGTGGGCGAAGCCCCCGCCCAGCACGCCGACCATCATCGGTTCGACCACCGTCAGCGTGAACAGCGCCGACACCGCCGCATCGACCGCATTGCCGCCGGCCGCCAGCATCTCGGCGCCTGCCGCCGACGCCAGCGGATGATTGGTCACCACCATGCCGCGCGAACCGACCGCAGGGCGCTTCTGGGTTTCGAAGGGCGAGCCCGCCCGTTGCCGCCATGTGCTCATTGTCGAATTCCTCGTTGTGTCGGGACGTGATGGCCGCTCATCGGTCCTGCGCTCGCGAGGCGGCCGCCGGCCAGGGGGTCAGGAGGCCGAGCCAGCCACCGATCAGCATCACCGGCAGCACCACCAGGCCAGTGTAGATCAGCGAGCCGGCGACCGCCGATTCGGGGTCGATGCCGACCAGCCCGAGGCCGACCACGAAAGCCAGTTGCGTCGTGCCGAGCTGGGCAGGGGGCGCCGGCAGCGTCAGGCCGATCACCATCAGCACGAAGGCAGCGAGCGCCCCGGTCAGGGGCGGCGTGCTGCCCACCGCCGCGCTGCTGGTCCAGATGGCGGCGACGATGCAGGCCCATTGCAGCACGGACAGCAGGCCCGCGCGAGCGGCCAGTGACGGGTCGATCAGCGGCTCGAGCCCGACGCGGCCCCGGCGCAGCTGGTCGATCAGCCAGTCGCGGGCGGCCGCCGGCAGGTGGTCGAGGAGACTGCTGCCCAGACGCACCATGGCGGGCGACGCGCGCAGCAGCAGCCAGGCGGACAGCACCCCGGCCAGCACGATGGCCAGGGCAATCCCGCCCGCCACGCTGAGCTGCGGGGACACATGCGGATCGATGGCGATGGCCAGTGCCGCCAGCACCGCCAGGGCCGCGAAGTCGAAGATGCGTTCGACGGCGATGGTGGCCAGCACCGCGCTGGCGCCGGCGCCGGCATGGCGGGCCAGCAGGGTGGCTCGCAGCACCTCGCCGGAATGCGCCAGCCCGAGATTGGCGGCCGCCCCGACGTACAGCACCCGGTGGAGCAGCCGGGTCTCGACGCGCGCAACCGGGCCGAGCAGCAGCGCCCAGCGCGCGCCCTTCAAGTACATGAAGGCGGCGCCCGCCACCCCGGTGGCGAGCACCAGCGGCCAGCTGGCGCCGCGCAGCACGCCCAGGGCCTGACCGACGGAGATCTGGCGCACGGCGACCCATAAGAAGCCGGCGCCGACCACCAGACCGGCAAGCGTCCATCGGTTTTGAGAGGTCAAGTCGCTGGGCTCCCGCCGCTATGCACATCAGAGAACTGTTGTCCCGATCCCCTCGGGCGAACCGGCCATCGGCCCGGCGCGGGATCCTGGCCGACAACGTGACTTGTTTCCGCATGGCGCAATCGAGGCGTCGCTATGATCGGCGCCACACTGTTCGATCCACAGCTCATGAATCTGCCCTGCCGTCCCCTGGTGACCCTGGTGCTGCCCGCCTTCAACGAGGCCGGTCTGCTAGAGGCGCATGTGGACGACATCATGGCCTACCTTGAGACCCTGTCGGCCCGCTACCGGTTCGAGATCCTGCTGATCAACGACGGCAGCTCCGACGATTCCGGCGCGATCGCCGATCGGCTGCAGGCGCGCTACAACGCCATCCGCGTGATCAGCCATCCCCGGAATTTCGGCCTCGGCCAGGCGTTCAAGACCTCGTTCGCGGCCTCGCGCGGCGACTATGTGATCACCTTCGACGTCGACCTGAGCTACTCGGTCGATCACATCGGTGCCCTGCTCGAGGCGATTGTGACCGAGCGCGCCAAACTGGTGCTGGCATCGGCCTACATGCCCGGCGGCCAGGTGACCAACGTGCCGTTCAAGCGCCGAGTGCTCAGTCAGTGGGGAAACCGGTTCCTGAGGTTCTTCGCGCGCGGGCACTTCTCGACGCTGACCTGCATGGTGCGGGCCTACGACGGACCGTTCGTGCGCCGGCTTTTCCTGCGCGCCACCGGCATGGACATCATGCCCGAGATCGTCCAGAAGACGATGATCCTGAACGGCCGGATCATCGAGATCCCGGCCCACCTGGACTGGAGCCGGCAGCTCGCGGCCGGACCCACGCGCACCTCGAGCATGCGCATCCTGCGCCACATCGGCTCGACGCTGATCGCCGGCTTCATCTTCCGTCCGTTCGTGATGCTGCTGCTGCCCGGGCTGCTGATGCTCGCGCTGTCGGCGTACGTGAACTTCTGGGTGGTCGTGGAATTCCTTGCCGCTTTGGGGGCGGAGCGCCCTTTGCATGCGGCGGCGATGATCGTCTATCGCGAGCATCCGCAGACCCTGTTCATCGGGGTGCTGTCGCTGGTGCTGGCGATACAGCTGATCAGTCTCGGGGCCGTCTCGCTGCAGAACGCCCGCTACTTCAATGATGCTTACTACATGGGCGTCGAACTGCGCCGCGTGATGGAAGGACAGGGCGATGGCGCAGGGGTGCCCCGTGGTTGAGGCGTCCGCATCGTCATCGGCCCCCAGGGCAGCCGCGCGCAAGCGGGTCGCGGTGCTGGGCGGTGGACTGCTCGGCATGGTGCTGGCGCTTCGATTGTCGCAGCAGGGCTTCGCCGTGTCGGTGCTCGAGGCGGCGCCGGCGCCGGGCGGGCTGGCCGATGCGCAGACCATCGGCGGCTATCCGTGGGATCGCTTCTATCACGTGGTGCTGATGTCGGACCTGAACACGCGCGCGCTGGTCGACGAGCTGTCGCTGACCGGGCGGCTGCGCTGGGGCCGTACCCGAACCGGGTTCTTCAGCGATGGCCGCCTGCACTCGATGTCGAACACGCTCGAGTTCCTGCGCTTCCCGCCGCTGAACCTCATCCAGAAGCTGCGGCTTGGCGGGACGATCTTTCTGGCGTCGCGCCTGAAGGATGTGCGACCTCTGGAGCGCGAGCTCGCGGTCGACTGGCTGGGCCGATGGTCGGGCGCGCGGGTGCTCGAGCGCATCTGGCTGCCCCTGCTTCGCAGCAAGCTGGGCGAGAACTATCGGATCGCGAGCGCCGCCTTCATCTGGGCCATCATCGCCCGCATGTATGCGGCCCGCCGCTCCGGTCTGAAGGAGGAGATGTTCGGCTATCTGGACGGCGGCTATGCGGCGGTGCTGGCCGCGCTGTCGGATCGGCTTCGTGAATCGGGTGTGAATGTCCTCGGGGGCATGCCGGCCGAGCGCATCACCGACCACGGCGACAACGTCGAGGTCGAGCTGTCCGATGGCGGATCACTGAGCTTCGACCGGCTGGTGGCCACCGTGCCGACGCCCGAGGTGGCGCGGCTGTTTCCGCAGCTGCAGGCCGGCGAACGGGAGCGCCTGGAAGCAGTGAAGTATCAGGGCATCGTCTGCGGCACCATGCTGACCCGCACCCCCTTGTCGCCCTATTACGTCACCAACATCACCGATCCGGGCATCGCGCTGACCGGTGTGATCGAGATGACCGCGCTGGTCGACCGCGATCGCTTCGGCGGAAATGCGCTGGTGTACCTGCCCCGCTATCTGGCCCAGGACGATCCGGCCTGGGCGCAGTCCGACGAGGCGTTCCGGCAGCAGGCGTTCGAGTCGCTGACCCGCATGTACCCGCACTTTCGCACCGACGATGTGCTCGACTTCAAGGTCGCGCGCGCGCGTCACGTGCTGGCCATCTCCACCCTCGACTACACCGCGAAAGCCATGCCGCCGATGGTCACTTCCCTGCCCAATGTGTCGCTGATCAATTCGGCGCAGATCGCGCAGGGGACGCTGAACGTGAACGAGACGCTGGGCGTGGTCGGAGACCGTCTGACCGATCTTGTCGCGCGTCTGCACCAGGAGCCTGTCCGATGAGTGCCCCGCCTTCGACGCCGGGCACCCGTGCGCTGGCCAGCGTGTCGCTGGATCTGGACAACCTGTGGTCGTACATGAAGATCCATGGCGATCCGGGCTGGCAGTCGCGCCCCAGCTACCTGGACTCGTTCGTGCCCTACATGCTCGAGGTGCTGGAGCGCGAGCGGCTGCCGATCACGTTCTTCATCGTCGGGGCGGACGCGGCGCAGACGTCCAACCACGCCGCCCTGCGTTCGCTGGTGCAGGCGGGTCACGAGGTCGCCAACCATTCGTTCGAGCACGAGCCGTGGCTGCCGTTGTACACGCGTGAGCAGCTCGAGCGCGAGGTGCGCGACACCGACGACGCCATCGAGGCGGCCACCGGCGTGCGCCCGGTCGGCTTTCGCGGCCCGGGGTTCAGCTGGAGTCCGATGCTGCTCGAAGTGCTGGCCGACAGCGGCCACCGCTACGACGCCTCCACACTGCCGACCTGGCTCGGACCGATCGCCCGCACCTATTACTTCTGGACCGCGCGTCTGAGCGCCGAGGAACGCGAGCGGCGCAAGGGCCTGTTCGGCAGCTTCGCCGATGGCCTTCGGCCCAACAAGCCGTACCAGTGGGCGCTTGCCGATGGCCGGCGGCTGCTCGAGATACCCGTGACCACGCTGCCGATCGCCCGCACGCCGTTTCACTTCAGCTATCTCGCCTTCCTGGCGCGCTTCTCGGAAGGGCTGATGATGGCCTATCTGCACACGGCGCTGACCGCCTGCCGCATCACCGGCACTTCGCCGAGCTTTCTGCTCCACCCGCTGGACGTGATCGGCGGCGACCAGGCGCCGGCGCTGTCGTTCTTTCCGGGCATGGACATTTCCAGCGCGGAAAAGACGCGACTGCTGCTGCGGGTCCTGCGCGCGCTGCGAAAGCATTACGACCTGGTGCCGATGAGCGTTCACGCCGACGCGGTCGCCGGTGACCTCGACATGCGGGTGCTGCCCGCGGGCAACCCGGCCTGATCATGTGCGGGCTGGTCGCTTTGTTTCAGCCGGTCGGCACGCCGGATGAGCGGCTGCTCGGGCGCATGGCGGAGTCGATCGCCCATCGCGGGCCCGACGATCAGGGCCGGTACGTGGCTGACGGAGTGGCGTTCGCGCATCGGCGTCTGTCGATCATCGATGTGGCGGGCGGCCATCAGCCGATGGCCCATGATGGCGTCGCTCTGGTCTTCAATGGCGAGATCTACAACTTTTCAGAGCTGCGCGACGAGCTGATCGGGCTGGGCCATGTGTTCCGGACCCGGTCCGACACCGAGGTGCTGCTGCGGATGTATCTGGCCTTCGGCACCGATTGCTTTGCGCGGCTCGATGGCATGTTCGCCCTGGTGCTGCACGATGCACGCCGGGGCATCGCGGTGGCCGCGCGCGACCACTTCGGCATCAAGCCGCTGTACTGGTGGTCGGCCCCCGGACGGCTGGCCTATGCGTCCGAGATCAAGGCGCTGCTGCGCGATCCCTCGGTGGCCCGTCGGGTCGATCCCGAGGCGCTGGAGGACTACCTCAGCCTCCAGTTCGTGCTCGGCGAGCGCACGCTGTTCGAAGGCATCCGGCGTGTGGAGCCCGCGCACTATCAGGTGATCGACCTGGCCACGCTGGCGGTGCGCAACGTGCGCTACTGGACGCCCGATTACCGCGTCGACCCGGCGGCCGCCCCGGGGCCGTCGCTCGAGCAGGTGCGCGAGCTGCTGGCCGCGTCGGTGGCCCGGCAGATGCGCAGCGACGTGCCGGTGGGCGCCTATCTGAGCGGTGGCATGGATTCGAGCCTGGTGAGTGCGCTCGCCGCGCGCAGTGCGCCGGCGCCGATGCCGACCTTCACCGGTTCGTTTCGCGAAGGGCCGCAGTTCGACGAAAGCGCCCACGCGCTGACCATGGCCCGGCACATCGGCGCCGACCCGCAGGTGGTCTGGATCACCGAGGCCGACTGGATCGATTCGCTGCCGAAGCTGGCCTGGCAGATGGACGAGCCGGCAGCCGGCCCCGGACTGGTGCCCCAATACATCGTCTCGCGCGCCGCCCGTGCGCGGGTCAAGGTCTGTCTGGGCGGGCAGGGCGGAGACGAGATCTTTGGCGGCTACGCACGGCATCTGATCGGCGCGCTGGAGCAGGCCCTGCTCGCGGCGATGCAGGGGCGCGCCGGTGCGCCCGGCGACCTGGCACTGGCCGATCTGGAACACGGGCTGGGCACGTTGCAAGGCTATTTGCCGATGCTGCGCCGGGCCTGGGCCGACGGGCTCGATGCGCCGGCGCATCAGCGCTACTTCAGGCTGATCGATCGCCGCGACGCCGCAGGTCCGACGCTCGGGCCGGCCCTGCGCGAGCGGATGGCGCGCTCGCAGGTGGCCGAGCGCTTCGAGCAGTTGTTCGAGCGGCCGTCCGACTGCAGTCCGCTCAAGCGGATGCTCCATGCGGACCTCGTGTCCAGCCTGCCGGCGCTGCTGCAGGTCGAGGACCGGGTCAGCATGGCGGTGTCCCTGGAATCGCGCGTGCCGCTGCTCAGTGCGCCGCTGGTCGACGCAGTGGCCCGGCTGCCCGACGCGATGCTGCTGTCCGGCGGGCGGCTGAAGGCCGCGATGCGTGACGCCGCCGCGCCGCTGCTGCCGGCCTCGATCCTGAACCGCCGCGACAAGATGGGCTTTCCGGTGCCGCTGCAGCACTGGGCACGCGGCCCGGCCCGTGATTTCGTCTGCGACCTGCTGCTTTCGCAACGGGCCCGTCAGCGCGGCCTGTTCGACCCCGCCGCCATCACCCGGCTGATCGACGATGAGGCGCAGTTCGGCCGCGCGCTGTGGGGCGCGCTGCAGCTCGAACTGTGGCACCAGACGATGATCGACCCCGCGACTCTGTGAGCACAGCCGATGCCTGACACTTACTTCGCCCACGAGACCGCCGTCATCGATGACGGCGCCCGCATCGGCGCCGGCACGAAGATCTGGCACTTCAGCCACGTGATGCCCGGTGCGGTGCTGGGTGAGCGATGCAATCTCGGCCAGAACGTCGTCGTCTCGCCCGGGTGCGTGATCGGCAACGGCGTGAAGATCCAGAACAACGTCTCGGTCTACACCGGCGTGACGCTGGAGGACGACGTGTTCTGCGGGCCGTCGATGGTGTTCACCAACGTGATCAATCCGCGCGCCCATGTCGAACGCAAGCACGAATACCGGCCGACGCTGGTGAAGCGCGGGTCATCGATCGGCGCGAACGCCACCATCATCTGCGGCGTCACGCTGGGCGAATACTGCTTCGTCGGCGCCGGTGCGGTGGTGTCGCGCGACATCGCCCCGTTCGCGCTGGTGACCGGCAATCCGGCGCGCCATCGCGGCTGGGTCTGCGCGTGCGGCGTGCGGCTTGCGCTGGCCGCGGCCGCGCCGCAGGGCGAAGAAGACTCCTGCCGCGCCTGCGGCGATCGCTACCTCCGGCAAGGCGCCGGTCTTGTCAGACAGGGCTGAATCCATGAATGTCATCGCCGCCGCCGCTTCCGTCGAGTCCTCCGCTGCGCCCGTCGCCCCGCCCATGGCCGCCTCGATAAAGGCGCCGATCTCCGGTGTCCCGCTGCTCGATCTGCATGGGCAGTACGAGAGCCTCAAGGACCAGATCCTGCCGGCGATCGCCGAGGTCTGCGAGAAGCAGCAGTTCATCCTCGGGCCGCAGGTCAAGGCGCTCGAGCAGGAGATCGCCGCGTACAGCCAGTGCGCCCAAGGGGTGGGTGTCTCGTCGGGCACCGACGCCCTGCTGCTGGCGCTGATGGGGCTGGGCATCGGGCCCGGCGACGCCGTCATCACCACGCCTTACAGCTTCTTCGCGACCGCCGGCACCGTGGCGCGCATGGGTGCGCGGCCGATCTTCTGCGACATCGATCCGGCCACCTACAACCTGGATGTCGCCGCGGTGCGCCGCTTCATTGCGCAGGCCTGCGACCGCACGGCCGACGGGCTGGTCGATCGGCGCAGCGGCGCCCGTGTGCGGGCGCTGATGCCGGTGCACCTGTATGGGCAGTGCGCCGAGATGCCGGCGCTGATGGCGCTGGCCGGTGAAGCGGGGCTTGCGGTGATCGAGGACGCAGCGCAGGCGATCGGCGCTGAAGTCGCAGGCGGCGCGCGGGCCGGCAGCTTCGGCAGCGTCGGCTGCTTTTCGTTCTTCCCGAGCAAGAACCTCGGCGCATTCGGCGATGCGGGCATGTGTTCGAGCGGCGACGCCGCCCTGGCCGAACGCATGCGCGTGCTGCGGGTGCATGGCGGAAAGCCCAAGTACCACCACGCTGTGATCGGCGCGAATCTGCGCCTGGACGAGATTCAGGCCGCGGTCCTGCGGATCAAGTTCCGTCATCTCGACGACTGGACGCGGGCCCGCCAGCGCAATGCGGCGTTGTACCGCGAGCGCTTCGCGGCGCTGGGGCTGGGCGATGCGCTGGTCATGCCGCTCGAGCTGCCCGGCTACCGGCATATCTACAACCAGTTCGTGGTCCGCTCGCCGCGCCGGGATGCGCTGCGCGAGTTCCTGTCCGGTCGCGGCATCGGCACTGAAATCTACTATCCGGTGCCGCTGCATCTGCAGCCGTGCTTCGATCAGCTTGGCCATCGCCCGGGCGACATGCCGCACGCCGAGGCCGCCGCACTGCAGACACTGGCGATCCCTGTCTATCCCGAGTTGAGCGTGGACCAGATCGACTACGTCGTTCAGGCCGTCGCCGACTTCCATCGCTAGACGATGCGCATCGCCCACGTCGTCGGTGCACGGCCCCAGTTCGTGAAGCTGGGACCGGTCGCCCGCGCGCTCGCGCAGCCGGGCTCACCCTGGCAGCAGGACGTCGTGCACACCGGCCAGCATTACGATCCCCGGATGTCGGGCCGGTTCTTCGACGAGCTGGGCCTGCCGGCGCCGAGGATCAATCTGGCGATCGGCTCCGGACTGCATGGCGAGCAGACGGGGCGGATGCTCGCCGGCCTCGAGCAGGCCTTCGGCGAGTTGTCGCCCTCGCTGGTGCTGGTGTATGGCGACACCAACTCGACGCTGGCCGGCGCCCTTGCCGCGGCCAAGATGCACATTCCGGTGGCCCACATCGAGGCCGGCCTGCGCAGCCTGAACCGGGCCATGCCGGAGGAGATCAACCGCGTCGCCACCGATCACGTCAGCGACCTGCTGCTCGCGCCCACGCCGGTCGCGATGGCGCACCTGGCGCGCGAAGGACTGGGCGAGCGCTCCCGGCTGGTCGGCGATGTGATGGCCGATGCAGTGCTCGCCGCGCTGGCGCTGGCGTCACCCGACGGATCGCAGCGGCTCGCCGAAAGCCTGGCCGGCAAGCGCTATGCGGTGGCCACTGTGCATCGGGCCGAGAGCACGACGGCGTCCCGGCTTCCTGGACTGGTGGATGCGCTGGAGCGCTGCGCAGGCGAGTTCGAGGCGCTGCTGCTGCCCTTGCATCCGCGCACGCGCGACGGGCTGCACGCACTGTTGCCCGACTGGCGCCCGCCCGCTGGACTGGTGCTGTGTGAGCCGCTGGGGCATCCGGCCATGCTGCGCCTGCTTGCCGGCGCTGCCGCGGTGCTTACCGATTCGGGGGGTCTGCAGAAGGAGGCCTTTCTGTTGGGTACCCCCTGCGTGACGCTGCGCAGCGAAACCGAGTGGATCGAGACCGTGCAGGCCGGAGCCAATGTTGTCGCCGGAACGCAGCCCGAGGCCGTGCTGGCCGCGCTTCGCGGGCTGCTGCGCGGCGCGCCTTCGCGCGAAGCGCTGATCGCCCGGGCGGCCGATGCCTATGGCCACGGCGGAGCCGCGCAGCGCATCGTGTCCGCGCTGAATGAATTCTGGATGGAGTCGAAACGATGAGCGATGAGCGGGATGGCCGGGCGCGTCCCGTCCGGGTGGGGCTGGCCGGCATCGGTGCCTGGGGCCGCAACCTAGCGAGAAACTATGCGCAGATGCCCGGTGCTGACCTGGCGTGGATCTGCGACCCGGACCCGCAGCGACTGGCCGAGGCTTCGCAAAATTATCCTCATGCCGTCTGCACGCCCGACTACGCACGGGTGCTGGCCGATCCTCAGCTCGATGCGGTCGTGATCGCGGCCAGTGCGACGGCGCATTTCACCCTCGGGCGCCAGGCACTGATGGCCGGCAAGGACGTCTACATCGAGAAGCCGCTGGTGCTCGAGGTGGCTGACGGCGAAGAGCTGATCCGGCTGGCCGCCGAACGCGGCCGCGTGCTGATGGTGGGTCATCTGCTCGAATACCATCCGGTCGTGCTGAAGCTGCGCGAGATGATCCGTGCCGGCGATCTCGGGCGGGTGCTGTATGTCTACAGCCAGCGGCTTAACCTGGGCACCGTCCGACAGGACGAGAACGCCTTGTGGAGCCTGGCGCCGCACGACATCTCCAGCATCCTGTTCATGCTGGACCAGGTGCCCACCGACGTGTCGGCGCGGGGTCAGTGCTACGTGCAGCGCGGCATCGAGGACGTCGTCTTCATGAACATGAATTTCGCCGACCAGGCCATGGCCCATGTCCATGTGAGCTGGCTCGATCCGCACAAGATCCGCCGCATCACCGTGGTCGGCAGCCGCCGCATGGCCGTGTTCGACGATGCCGACGGGTCCGAGAAGCTGCGGATCTACGACAAGGGCGCCACGGTCGGCGACCACTACAACACCTTTGCCGAGTCGGTCGGGCTGCGCTTCGGCGACATCCAGATCCCGTATTTCAAGGCAGTCGAGCCACTGCGGCTCGAGTGCCAGCACTTTCTCGACTGCGTGCGCGATCGCTCGCGCCCGGTGTCCGACGGCCACGACGGCCTGCGGGTCGTCCAGGTGCTCGAGGCGGCGCAGCGCTCGCTGAAGAGCAATGGCGAACCGCAGCCGCTCTCGTTGTCCGCGCCGCCGCGCGTCGCCGCCTAGGAATCCGAACATGCCTCTCAGCTTCACCTCCCCCGAGCAATTCAACTGGCATCTGCGCAAGATCGCCGTCGTCGGTCCCGGCATCGTCGGCATGCCGATGGCCGCGCTGCTGGCCCATGCGCGCATCACCGAGGGTTCCGACGAGCCGGCGAAAGTGGTCGTGGTCCAGCGAGACTCACCCACCTCCGGCTGGAAGGTGGCGGCGATCAATGCCGGCCACAGCGTGATCGGCGGCATCGAGCCCGGGCTCGACGACATCGTCCGCGATTCGGTGGCGCGCGGTGTGCTGAGCGCGACCAGCGACTATGACGACATCCGCGATGCCGACATGGTGCTGATCAGCGTGCAGACCGACCGCAAGGGGCTCGAACCCGACTACGGTCCGCTGTTCGAATCGCTGGAACTGCTGGCCCGTGCGCTTGCGCGCAAGCCCGCCGGGAACATTCCGGTGATCGTGTTCGAGTCGACCCTGGCGCCCTCGAGCATGACCACGGTCGTGCGCGAGCACTTCGCACGCCACGGTCTGATCGAGGGCCGCGACATCCTTCTGGGCAACAGCCCGAACCGGGTCATGCCGGGACGGCTGGTCGAGCGCGTCGCCGCGTCCGACAAGCTGGTCGCGGGCCTGCATCCGCTGACTCCGCGGCTGATCGCGCGCGTGTACGGACGCATCGTCACCGGCGGACATTTGCACCAGACGAACAGCATGACGGCCGAGGTGGTGAAGACCCTGGAGAACGCCTATCGCGACGTCCGCATCGCCTTCGCGGCTGAAGTGGTCCGCCGCTGCGATCGGGAGGGCGTCGATTTCTACGCGCTGCGCGACGCCGTCAACCAGCGGCTGTCGCAGTCCGATGCGGCCTCGGGCGACGCGACCGCGGTGCCCAGCGGCGGTGTCCTGGTGCCCACGACCGGTGTGGGCGGGCACTGTCTTCCCAAGGACGGCATCCTGCTCTGGTGGCGTGCCATCGAGGCCGGCATTGGCACCTCGGCCAGCCTGATCCTCCAAGCACGCGAGACCAACGACGAATCGCCCGGCGAACTGATCGCGCTGGCCGAGCGCGCACTGGGCCCGCTGGCCGGCAGCCGCGTTGCGCTGCTCGGCACGGCCTACCGATTCGACTCCGAAGACACCCGCAACTCGCCGACCATGGCGCTGGCCCGGCTGCTGATCGAGCACGGCTGCGAGGTGCGGCTGCACGACCC
>Ga0116169_1000938_pt1 | contig 27074 bp, 23 predicted proteins | sample AD_UKC130_MetaG_FD_89796 | JGI IMG/M metagenome (GOLD analysis project Ga0116169, IMG submission 89796) | Active sludge microbial communities of municipal wastewater-treating anaerobic digesters from Canada - AD_UKC130_MetaG | ecosystem: Engineered > Bioreactor > Anaerobic > Digestate | place...
CGACTTGTATGTAGATGTCCGGCTGGAAGACTCGGTGACCACAGAGATCCGCTTTAAACAGCGGACTCTCCAGAGTCAGAAGGTGCGTCGGACTAAAGGCGCCCTGATCAGGGTGTTCGACGGCCAACGCTGGTACTACAGCTCCACCACCGATTTGGACAGCATCCAGGCCCAAATTGACGACTTAGCCCAAATGGCAACCCCCAATCCCCAGATTCTAGAACACCCCCTAGTCAAGGCCTTCGAGGTGCACCAGGATACGGTGCTCCGCTATGGGCAAAGTGCGGTGACCGAGGTATCCCTGGAAGAAAAGCAGACCCTGCTGGAGAGCATCTTGGCCGAAATTACCGATCCTGCCGTGGTCAACCACACTTCTTATTACTCAGACAACCGTACCGTAAAATCCTTCTATTCATCCCTAGGCGCCGCCCTCACCTTTGACTGGCAGATCTGCGGCATGCGCTTCAGCTTAGATATTGTGTGCGGAGAAAACAAGGATCAAATGTCCGTTTCCAAGGCAGCCACCACCTTCGCTGAGCTCAAGGCCTGCCGGGAATATTTCCTGGAGGAAATGGCTAAAGACATTGCCTTTGTGCGCGATGCTGAGCCGATCACGCCAGGTGAATACCAGGTGCTGCTCAGCCCAGAAGCAACGGGAGTATTTACCCACGAGAGCTTCGGGCACAAGAGCGAAGCGGACTTTATGGTGGGCGATGAGACTATGAAGGCCGAATGGGCCCTGGGTAAGCGGATCGGCAGTGAACTGCTCACCATCATTGATGACAACACAGAACCGGGCAGCGGCTACACACCCTTTGACGACGAGGGCACCCGGGGCAGGAAAACGGAGATCATCTCCCGGGGGATCCTCACCGGCCGCCTGCACAGCACGGCCACAGCAGTGGCCCTAGGGGAAGAACCAACCGGCAACGCCCGGGCTGTAAACTTCGAGTTTGAACCCATTGTACGCATGACCACCACCTACATTGCCCGGGGCGATCGGCCCCTGCAGGATATTCTAGCCGAGATGGAAGAAGGCATTTTCGTGGACACTATCAAGCACGGGTCGGGCATGTCCACCTTCACTTTGGCCCCTGCCCGCGCCTACAAAATTGAAGGGGGCCAGATCACCAAACCTGTGAAAATCTCGGTTGTCACCGGGAACGTGTTCACTACCCTAGCAGAAGTGGATGCGGTGAGCCAAGAGTTTAGGCTGCACAGCTTTGTGGGCGGAGGCTGCGGCAAGATGGAGCAGTATCCGCTGCCGGTAGGCTTTGGCGGGCCCTACACCAGGGTGCGCAAACTGCAGGTTCAATAAGGGGGGGACCAATGTGAAACAAGAGTTTATCACCATCCGCACCAAACAGACCGCGGCCCGCGTCCTGGCCAGCCAGATTACCGCGGTGCGGGTTAAGGACATAACTAAGCAGGGTGTGCGCATCTATCAAGATGGCAAAATCGGTATTGCCGGGGCGGTGGGCGCCGCGCCCCAGGAGGTGCTCCTGGAAAATGCCAGGCAGAACCTGAAGGCAGGTATCGCCTACCCCTACGATCTGGAGCAGAACCGCCACGATCACCGCTCATACAACCCCAATCCCATAAACTCCCAGGAACTGGTGGAGCACGGGGAAAACGTGCTGGAAATCCTGCGCAGGGACTATCCCGATTTTGCCTTCTCCGAATCCATTTCCACCGTGGAGCAGGTGGTCCAGATGCGCAACAGCGAAGGCTTAGATCTGGAATACAAAGACGCCTTCTTCTCCATCATGCTCCTGCTCAAGGAAAAGGCCAGCGCCAACTTGGCCGATGGGGCACTCTTCTGCTTGACCCGCGAGTTCAATCCGGAAAAGTTCTGGAGCTTCAACCGCCCGTTTTTGGAGGCGTACCGCAACAAAGTGGACCTCCCAGAGGGAGAAGTCCTGCCCGTGTTCATGTGGGATCTGGAGGTTCTGACCGGCTTTTTGGGGAGGAATCTCCACGGGGAACGCTTTGCCAAGGGCAGTTCCCTGTTCAGCGGTAAGCTCGGCGAGAAGCTCTTCCATGACAAGCTTACCCTAGAGCTCAACCGGGACCCCGCCACCCAGGCCCGACCCTTCTTCGACAGCGAGGGGGTAGTGCTGCCAGGCGACCGCTTGCCCCTGATTGAAGGGGGCAGACTCCAAGCCGTACTCACAGATAAGAAAACGGCGGCCGCCTATGGGCTGGCCCACACCGGTGCCGCCGTGGGGGACTACGATGATCCCCCCACCATTGACGGGCCCCTGGGCCCTGCCTTGTCCTTTAGGACAGACAGCACCAACATCCCCCAAGTGCTCCAGGGGCGTCCGGCCATTTTCGCCCTGCTCTATTCAGGGGGAGAATTCACCGCGGACGGAAGCTTCGCCACGCCCGTGCAGGTCAGCTTCCTCTTCGACGGCAAGAAGCTGGTGGGTAAACTGCCCGAATTCGCGGTGCGCTCCCATGTGTACAAAATGCTGGGCGAAGATTACATCGGCACCTTTGAGGACAGCGTCATCTACTTCGGCGAAGTCCAGCGCCAGGTGCAGGGCTATTACATGACCATCGTGAGATAGCCCCCCCAGTAAAGAAAAAAAGCCAGGCTTCTTGGACTGCGGCCAGAAGCTTGGCTTTTTTGATCAAAAGGCTACAGGATCTGGGCTAAAAAGCGCTGGGTGCGTTCGTGCTCGGGGGCGGTAAAGAACTTTTCGGGGGGAGCCTGCTCGATGATGTTGCCCTCGTCGAAGAAGATGACCCGATCGGCCACTTCCCGGGCAAAGCCCATTTCATGGGTAACCACCAGCATGGTCATGCCCCCCTTGGCCAGGCCCTTCATCACGTCCAGCACCTCCGCGATCATCTCCGGATCCAGGGCCGAGGTCGGTTCATCAAAGAGCATCACATCGGGCTGCATGGCCAAAGCCCGCGCGATGGCCACCCTCTGCTTCTGTCCCCCGGAGGTAGCCGCAGGGTACTTATCCGCCTGATCCCGGATGCCCACCTTGGACAACAGTTCCAGGGCCAGCTCGGTAGCTTCAGCTTTGGGCATTTTCTTCACCTTAATGGGGGCTAAGGTGACATTTTCCAGTACGGTCATGTGCGGGAAGAGGTTGAAATCCTGGAAGACCATGCCCACCTTCTTGGCAATTTCCGTGGATTTGGTCTTCGGATCGTGGATGGACAGCCCATCTACGTAAATCTCCCCCCTGTCCACCTTCTCCAAACCATTGATGCAGCGGATAAAGGTGCTCTTGCCGGAGCCGCTCGGTCCGCAGATCACCACAACTTCCTTCTCCCGAACCTCCAGGCTCACCCCTTTGAGCACTTGCTGCGCCCCGTAGGACTTAAACACATCCCGTACCTCAACAATCACTCTATGCTGTTCCTTATCGTTCATCATCTTACTCCTCTGGTTATCACTGCTCAGCTTGTTCTATTATAGTACTTTTCTCCGCCCCCGCGCTAGGAAAAGATGCCCGCAAGTTTTACATCAAAAACTCCCTCAGCTCATTGCGCCGGGAAATGCCCAGCTTGTTGAAGATTACCGAGGTCACCTTTTTCACGTAGTTGTAGGAATAATGGAGCTGTTCCGCGATCTCCGCATTGGTGTAGCCCTGGGCCACAAGTTTGGCGATGCGCATTTCCGTATCATTGAGCCTTGTGCTCAAGGATTCCACCTTTTCCGGATCCATGTTCTTGATCTTCTTGCTCACATTGAGGTGAACCTTCACCCGGGCCAGGAGGATCTCTTTGACAAAAGGTTTGGTGATGTAATCAACTGCCCCCGAGGTAAGTCCCTTCAGCTCATACTCCGTCTCGGTTAACCCCGTCAGGAAGATCACGGGAATGTCGGGATCCAGCTCCTGCAGCTTGGCTAGGGTAGCATAGCCGTCCATCACGGGCATATCGATATCCAGCAGAATGATATCTGGCCTGGGCCCGTTGGTCACACAGGAAATGGCTTCCCAGCCAGATTTGGCCAGCATGACCGTATACTCCGCCTTGAGCAGCTGTTCCGCCATTTTCAGCAGCATCACATCATCGTCCACCACTAGCACCCTGGACATAATCCCACCTCTCTTAAGCCAGTGATCACCCGATCCCAAGTGAACATGAGCAGGGACATGGCCTCCAAAGCATATTGGGTATCGCCCCGGCGCAGGTGGGCTTCCATGGCAGCCGCTTGGTTGGACAGCTCCATCGCGCCCACGGCCAAGGCTTTGCTTTGTAACGAATGGATGACATAGGTGAGGTTCTCAAAATCACCAGCGGCCAACAGCTCGGCGATTTCGGTCCGGCTTTCATCGGAATGTTCGCAGAAGATGCCGCTGAGTGCTCTGTACTGCTCCACATCACCATTGACATATTTCAACCCCTCAGTGACCGATACTCCGTAGGGCTGCAGCTTCTGCTGCAGCTCAGCCTCGAGCTTGGTATCCACATAGGTCCGTTTGGGCTTGCTCTTCACCAGTTCCCGGGGTAAGAGTTCGAGCATCACCTGCTGCAGCTGGTTCCACAGGACAGGTTTGCCCAGGAAAGCGGCAAATCCCGCCTCCAGCAGTGTTTCTTTCGTCCCAGGCAGGATGTTGGCAGTGAGGGCCACCACTGGGGTATTTACACCCCGCTGCCGCAACAGGCGCAGGGTGTCCAGGCCGTCCAGTTCGGGCATCATGTAGTCCATGAGGATCAGGTCGTAGCTGTGCCTTTCGGCCAAAGCCAGGCACTGCCTGCCGCTGAGGGCGGTGTCCACCTGTACCAGGCTTTCCTTGAGCAAGGTCTTGGTCACTTCCAGGTTCTCTTTGTTGTCATCCACAATGAGTACCCGGGCCGCGGGGGCCACAAAGCTTGCCCCCTCCAAAGTTATGGACACCTGCTGAGTTTCCCACTGCCCCACAGGGGCAGGATCGACCACGATCTGGGGGACCTCCAGGGTAAAGGTGCTGCCGTAACCCACCTTGCTCTCCACGGATGGTGCCGCCCATCAGGTCGCTCAGTTCCTTGGCAATGGCCAGCCCCAGGCCCGACCCTTCGATTACCCGGTGGGAAGGTCCTTCGGCCCGGGTGAAGGATTCAAAGAGCCGTTCCACATCACCGGGATCGATGCCGATGCCCGTATCCTGCACAGAGATGCAGAGCAGAACGCGGTCGCGCTCCTCCTTCCAGCTGAAGCCCAGGGTGACAAAACCTTCGTTGGTGTACTTCACCGCGTTGGAGAGGAAGTTCACAATGACGCGCTTGATATGGAAAGCATCCCCGTAGAAGGCACTGGGCAAATTGCGGTCCACTTGGGTTTGGAACACCAAACCCTCCTGGCCGCGCTTTCCCGGCCGATCACAACCAGATCGAAGATGAGATCCGCGGTTTTATAGTTCTCCTTGGACAGCTCCAGTTTGCCCGATTCGATCTTGGCCAAATCCAGTACGTTGTTGATCAGGCTGAGCAGGGTTTTGCCGGCAATCTGGATGTTCGAGGCGTAGCGGCGGATCTGATCCGAGGTGCTTTCCCTCAGGATCATCTCGTTCATACCCAGCACCACATTGATGGGGGTGCGGATTTCATGACTGATATTGGTCAAGAACATGGTTTTGACCCTGCTTAAGGCCAAGGCCTCCTCCCGGGCCTTTTCCAGTTCTTTCTGCTGTTCGTAGTTTAAGCGGAAATGGTAGTGCATGATAATGCCCAGGGAAATACTCACGGTGACAAAGGAGAGGATAATATCCTGGAGCATGTCCACTTCACTGGCAAAGTGCTGGACCGAGTCGGGATACAGGTAGGCGAAAACGCACAGCCCCACATAAAGGGCCAGTTCCAAACCGGTCACGATCAGCGCGGTGCGCCCCCTGAGCATGAACACGGAAATGGTCACGGCAAACACAAAGAAGGTGGACATACCGCCGCGGTAGCCGTCGGAGACAAAAAAGGCTGCGGGAAAGAGGATCAGGAAAATGCAGATCACGGTGAGCAGGTAACTGACCTGGTAGTTCCCGGTTTTTCTGGAATAAAAGAGCAGGCCAAAGGAAACCAAGGCCAGGATCATGTTCACCAAAAAGTGGATCGGTCCCGCCCCGGTAAACAAGGTACTCACAGCCATGGTCAGGCTGATCAGAATACCGCCCAAGGCCAAAGTGTTAAACAGGCGCACCCTTAGGTCCAGGTGCTTGCCGAAATACCTCTCCGCCAACATCTGCCTGAATGCCTTCATGGTGCTGACCCCATTTTGGGAAATTTTCTCCTCCAAACCGATCTTACACTAATTTTCGCAGGGAATAAAGACGTCAAGGAAACAACCTGAACCCAACTTCCAGGCCCAGGCTGTTCCCAGGTGACCATGGAGATAGTGGAAATCTGGTAAGCGCCGCCGGTTGGCCGGCTTGGCACACGCCCCTTTGTTTTATTGTACCGGCCGTGTTAGGGGAAGAACAGTTACTGGGAGTTACCTTTATGGATCTAGCAGAGCAGATCAAAGCCTCCCCCAAAACGGGGAGGCTCTGCTTTAGATGCCCTTGGCCAGGTGGTAATAGATTTCACCCAAACGCAGCTCCTGCTTCAATTGGCGGATCTCCGTTTCCTCGTTGATGAGCACATACTCGATGCCCGCGATTTCGCAGTAGTCCTCCACATACTGACTGCCCAGAGCCTGGGTGAACACGGAATGGTGGGCGCCGCCCGCCAAAATCCAGGCTTCCGCGGCCACTTTGAGGTTGGGCTTGGGATCCCAGAGCACCCGGGCCACGGGAAGCTTGGGCAGGTCCGCCGGCGGATCCACCACTTCCACTTCGTTTACCACCATGCGGAAGCGGTTGCCCAAATCGATGAGGCTGGCACAGATCCCGGGGCCTTTTGGCGCCGTAAAGATGAGGCGGGCCGGGTTTTCTTTACCGCCGATGGAGAGGGGCTGCACATCCAAGACGGGTTTGTCCTTGGCCAGGGACTCGCACACCTCCAGCATATGGGCGCCCAAGATCCGGCTGCCCGCGGGATCCAGGTGGTACACATAATCCTCCATAAAGGAGGTGCCTCCCTCAAGGCCATGGGCCATCACCTTCATGGCCCTGAGCAGGGCTGCAGTCTTCCAGTCTCCTTCCGCGCCAAAGCCATAACCCGCTTTCATCAGCCGCTGCACAGCCAAACCGGGCAGCTGGCGCAGACCGGTGAGGTCTTCAAAGCTGGTGGTAAAGCCCTTGAAGCCTCCCTCCTGCAGAAAGGCCCTGAGCCCAGCTTCAATGCGGGCCGATTCCTCCAGGTACTCCCGGAACTCGCCTCCGGGCCGTACCCGCTCCGTGAGGGCATAACTCCCTTCGTACTCTTCCAGCAGGGCCTTGACTTGGGCTTCAGTAACGGCGTCCACGTAAGCGGTGAGGTCGCTGAGGGAGTAGCCGTTGACTACATAGCCAAACTGGATCTGCGCGGCAACCTTATCACCCTCGGTTACAGCCACATCCCGCATGTTGTCGCCAAAACGGGCGATCTTGGCGCCCTGGCCGTCCTGCCAGGCAGCAGCCACCCGCGTCCAGGCCCCCAGGGCTTCCAGGGCTTGGGGATCCTCCCAGTGCCCCACCACGATTTTGCGATTCTTGCGCATCCTGGTGTTGATAAATCCGAACTCCCTATCTCCATGGGCCGACTGGTGCAGGTTCATGTAGTCCATATCAATGGTATCCCAGGGAATATCCCGATAATACTGGGTGTGGAAATGGAGATAGGGTTTGCGCAGGGCACTTAGGCCCCCGATCCACATCCTAGCTGGCGAGAAGGTGTGCATCCACAGGATCAGTCCGATGCAGCGCTCATCAACGTTGGCTTCCAGAATCAGCCGGCGGATGGAGTCCCCATCGGTCATAACCGGTTTGTACACCACGGTCACGGGGATCTCTGGGCGCTCGTTCAGGCTCTGGGCGATGCGGCGGGCATCTTCACCCACCTGCTGCAGGGCTGCTTCGCCGTAGAGGTGCTGACTGCCGGTGACAAACCAGACTTCAAAATCCTTGAAGTTGAGATCCATGCTCTCTCCCTCCCTTAAGATTGCCCGTAATAGGCATTGGGTCCGTGCTTGCGCTGATAATGCTTTTCCAAGACGTGCCTGCTGATGGGCTGATCGTGGCCCGTGAGCAGCCTGGTAAAGAAGGCCATTTCCGCCACCTGCTCCAGCACCACGCTGTTGTGCACCGCTTCATGGCAGTCTTTCCCCCAGGTAAAGGGCCCATGCTCCGCCACCAGCACGGCGGGCGTCTCCAGATAGTTGATCCCTTGAAAGCGCTCCACAATCACCCTGCCCGTATACAGCTCATAGCCCTCCTCCACCTCCTGGGGCGTGAGGGGCCGGGTACAGGGTATTTCCCCGTAAAAGTAATCGGCATGGGTGGTTCCCCGGCAGGGAATGGCCTGGCCAGCCTGGGCCCAGATGGTAGCCCACTTGGAATGGGTGTGCACTACGCCCCCGATACGGGGAAATTGGCGGTACAGCTCCAGGTGGGTAGGGGTATCAGAGGATGGGCGCAGTTTCCCTTCGACAATGGTGCCCTCCAGGTCCAGCACCACCATTTGCTCAGGAGTTAAATGCTCGTAGGCTACCCCGCTGGGTTTGATCACAACCAGGCCCCGCTCCCGATCGATGCCGCTCACATTACCCCAGGTGTAGATGACCAGGCCCTGCCTCTGCAGCTCTTGATTGGCCCGCAGCACCTCTGCCTTCAGATCCTTCAGCATGCTCACCCTCCTTTCCCGCTACAAGGTCCGCAGCGTATCCGAGAGCAGCTCGCCGATCTTCAGGTACTTCTCATACAGCTCCGCGTAGCGTTTCGTACTAACCGGATCCGGTGTGTATACGTGGGAGTAGCCGCTGCCCATGGCCTCCTGGGCGGCAGCAATATCAACGTAAAGGCCTGCCGCGACAGCCCCAAACATGGCCGCGCCCAGGGCCACTGCCTGTTCGGAGCGCACGACCTTAATGGGCATCCCCAGAACATCGGTGGTCACCTGCATCACAAACTCGTTCTTGCCGGGAATGCCGCCCATGGCAACGACCTCCTCGATCTGGAGGCCTTCCTCCCTAAAGCGCTCCACAATGGCCTTGGCGCCAAAGGCGGTGGCTTCCACCAGGGCCCTAAACAGCCGGGGAGCATCGGTGCCCAAGGTGAGGCCCACCAAGGCTCCCTTCAACTCCTGATCGGCAAAGGGGGTACGCCTGCCGTTGAGCCAATCCAGGGCCACAACTGTGGTGGTGCTGGGATCCACCTGGGCCGCCGCTTCCGTGAGCTTGATCAAGAGCTTCTCCCTGATGGTCTCCAAGACCGCGCTGCTCAGCCCCGCTTCCTGGGCCAGCGCTTCCCAGGACCAGTAGAGCACATCCCGGAGCCAAGCATACACATCGCCGAAGGCCGATTGGCCAGCCTCCAAGCCGATCAGGCCGGGGATTACCGAGCCGTCCACCTGCCCGCAGATCCCTGCGACCAAGGTGCCAGCCAGCTGTTCTTGGCTGGCCACCATCACATCACAGGTGGAAGTGCCCATAATCTTCACCAAAACATTTTCCTTGATCCCACCGCCCACAGCTCCCATGTGGGCATCAAAGGCGCCCACCGCCACGGCGATACCGGCAGGCAGGCCCAATCTGTTCGCCCACTCTTCCGTCAACTCACCGGCCTTTTCATCGGAGGTGTAGGTTTCCGTGTACAGGCGCTCCCGCAAGCCTTGGAGCAGGGGATCTAATTTGGTTAGAAACTCTTCTGCGGGCAGCCCGCCCCATTCTTGGTGCCACATGGCTTTATGCCCGGCTGCGCAGCGGCTGCGCTTGAGCACCTTGGGGTCGGTGGTGCCTGTGAGTACTCCCGGGATCCAGTCGCACACCTCTACCCAGGAATAGGCGGCCTGGCGCACCTTTTCATCGGCGCGCAGGATGTGCAGGATCTTGGCCCAGAACCATTCGGAGGAATAAACCCCCCCTTCGTATTTGGTGTAATCCACGCCACCCCAGCCCTTGGCCAGCTTGTTGATTTCCGCGGCTTCCCGGACTGCGGTATGGTCTTTCCAAAGGATGAACATGGCATTGGGATTCTCCCGGAACTCATCCAAAAGGGCCAGGGGCGTGCCGTTTTCATCGACCGGAGCAGGGGTTGAACCGGTAGTATCTACCCCAATACCCACCACGTTCTGGGCAACCTCCGGCGGAAGCTTGGCCAAGGCACCCCTAATACACTCTTCCAAGCTTTCTAGATAGTCCAGGGGATGGTGGCGGAATTGATTGCGAGCTGCATCGGAGTACAGCCCCTGGGACCAGCGCTTGTAGTAGGAAACCTCGCTGGCAAGTTCTTCTCCGGTGTGGGCGTTGACCACCAGGGCCCGCGCCGAATCACTGCCGAAATCCACGCCGATCACACACTTCACTTCACCCATCTCAGCACCTCGCTTGCAATAAAGTTCCGCTGTGGGGCGCTTGACCCCTTTGCTTCCTTTTTTCTCCTTAAGCCTGCCACTTCCTGCCTTGCGCCCCAATCAAGGCGCCCCATTCAGGCCTGCCCCAAAGCCCAGAGGACGCCCTTAAGGATGCCGTCCCCGTCGTTGGAGGCGGTTACAAAATCAGCGGCGGCCCGCAGGGCAGGATGCCCATTACCCATGGCCACAGTCCGACCCGCCACGGCAAAGAGTTCCCCATCGTTCTCCCCATCGCCAAAGGCCACCGTATCCTCCAGGTCCACACCCAAAAGGGCGCAGGCCTGCCGCAGAGCCCGGCCTTTTGAAGCCCTGTGGCTTACGATTTCACAATAGGTGGGCTTGGAAATGCTCACATTCAGCTCGCAAGTGCGGGCCTGCAGCTCCCGTTGATACTGCCGCGCTGCCCCATCTCCGCCAATCACCAAGATTTTGTGCAGCTTTTCTAAAGAGCCAAAACCAGCCACTTCCGGCTGCACCCCCACGATCTCCGCCTCCACTTGAGAGAGGGGGTTTTCCTGTTCAATCACCCAGCGCCGGCCAGCATAAACGTTGATGCTGAAACCATACCGGCGGGCAAGCCCCAGGGCTTCTGCCGCCCCGGCCGGGGGAATGGCCTCCTCCCAGAGGATGGACTGCCCCTGCACAATGAGGGCGCCGTTTAAGCCAATATAGAAAAGCTCGCAGCCCAATTGGTCCCAAATGGGCTCCATGGCCACCGGGGAACGGGCTGTGGCCAAGATGATTCGGTGCCCCTTTTCTTTGAGCAGCCCGAGGGCCCTTTTTGTGGAGTCCAGCACCTGGTGCTGCGAATTGAGCAGTGTACCATCAACATCAAAGACGAACAGTTTCTGCAGCGCTAATCCTCCTCCCAGGGTACTTGGGGTGAACGGTAAAAGTGCACATCCGCGGCCTGCAGACGGGGCCCGTGCCGAGCTAGCCGCCTGCGGTATTCTGCCCAGCTCCTGCCCTGCCGCGGCGACCAGCCAATTTCGGCAATACCTAAGATGCGGGGAAAGAGCATGTACTCCGCGGCCTTCAGGGAATGGATGGTCTCAGTCCACAGGGCCGCTTCTACGCCCAATACATCCCCTTCACTTAAACCGGGATAGACACTAACCGGATCCCAGGCGTAGGCATCCGCCACTTCAATCAAGGCGGCCCAATCTTGGCCAAGCTTGGTGCCGGCAGCGTATTTCATATCCAAATAGGCGTGGTGGCAGGGGGACATGATCACCCGCGCCCCCTGGCGCACAGCCTCTAGGGGTTGGGCCTCTTTACGCCAGATCTGGACTACATCCCCGGGCCTCAGGCCCCCTTGGATAATTTCATCCCACCCCACCAGCGTTTTGCCGGTCTGGGCCACCAGGTCGTGCAGGCGGCCTAGGAACAGCTTGTACTCCTCCAAAGTGGTGGAATGGGCTTCATCGCCCCCCACATGGAGGTAGGGGCCTGGGGTGAGCTGGGCCAGTTCCCCCAAGACATCGGTAGCGAAACGGTAGGTGATCTCCTTCTCCGCGGCCAAAGTACTGAAACCCACCTTCATGCCCCGGTACAGCTCGGGTGCAGTCCCATCCCGGTTCAGTTCCGGATAGGAAGCCAGGACCGCAGTGGTGTGGCCGGGCAGATCGATTTCTGGAACCAGCAGCATGGCCCGGCTGCGGGCATAGGCAGCCAAGTCCTTGAATTCAGCCTGGGTGTAGTAGCCAGAACGCCCCCCTTCCACCGCACCACGCCCGCCGTAGAGGGCTAACTTGGGCCAGCTGTTGATCATAATCCTCCAGCCCTGGTCATCGCTGAGGTGCAGGTGCAGCCGGTTGATTTTGTACCCCGCTAGAAGATCGATCAGCCTTTTGACCTCCGGCACAGGGAAAAAGCTGCGGGCCACATCCAGCATGGCCCCCCGCCAGGCAAAGCGGGGATAGTCCTCAATGGCCACACCTGGAAGCTGCCAGGGGCCCCTTCTTGGCGGCAGCAGCTGCCTTAAGGTCTGGCAGCCGTAGAAGAACCCGGCATACTGCCTGGCCCGGATCACCACCCGATCCCCTGCTGCCTCCAGTAGGTAACCCTCGTCCCCCAACCCCTCAGGAGCTCCCTGATCAGTTAAGTGGATACAGCCCGGCCTAGGTGCCGCGCCTTCCAGCACCGGCAGGGGAAGGCCGGTGAGCGCGCCCAGAACGCAGGCTAGATACTGCGCACTTTCCCGGGCCGCATCTAGACCCGCAGGGACTGAGATTTTGGTGTCCGGTCCCAAGCTGAATACTCCGGACAGCCATTCTGCCCGCACGGGCCTGGGGATTAAATTGCCAAATGCAGTCTCGTTCATGGGGAATGCCTCCCGTACCTGCCTTTTCTATGCAATTGAGGAGTACTTCCCCAGGGGGCTGCCCAATCCCTGCCGGCTCAAGGCGCGACAATGGGCCCGCAGGGGGCCCATTGGGACTTGGCAGGATGTTAGATTTTGAAACCCTCGATCAGCTGCATGAGCTGACTGGCCTGTTCCGCCAGTTCGTTGGCGGAACTGGTAATCTCCTGGAGCGTGGCTGCCTGTTCTTCTGTGGCCGCGGCCATCTGCTCTGAACCGCTGCTCAGTTCCAGGGCATAGGTGGCCACTTCCCGGATGCGGGCACTGATGTTGTTGATGGCCTGTCCAATTTGGGCGAAGGTTTCCCCCGCCACCTGCACGCTGGTGGACCCGGCCTTGATCTCGGAGATGCTCTTGTTGGCCTCCGCACGCACCTTGGCGATCTGCACGTTCACTTCCCGCAGCAGATCGGCGATCTGCTTTGTGGCCTGGGCGGACTGCTCCGCCAAACTGCGCACCTCTTCCGCCACCACGGCAAAGCCCCGGCCCTGCTCCCCAGCCCGGGCCGCTTCAATGGCTGCGTTCAAAGCCAAAAGGTTGGTCTGATCGGAAATTCCCCTGATCAGGTCAGTGATCTTGGCGATCTCGCTGGATTGGATGCTGAGCTGCTCCACGCTGTCATGGAGCTGGGCAAAGCTCACCTCGATGCTCTGCATCTGGTTGACCGCCTGGGCGATAACCTCTTCGCCCTGGGCCGAAATCCTGCGGATGGCACTGCCATCTTCATCAACCGACTGGACGTTGTCGCTGGTGCGCTGGACGGAAGTGGCAAATTCGCTGGTAGTGGCGGCCATCTCCTCTGTGGAGGCACTGATCTCCTGGCTGGAGCGGTACACGGCCGTGCTCAGCTGCGCCGTTCTGCTGCTGGCGGCCTGCACCTCCCCGATCAGCCGGCCCAGCTCCTTCTGGAGGGTGCGGAAGGCCTCGGCCAGCACCCCTAGTTCGTCGGTTTTCTTCAGCGTCACCTCGGTGGTGAAATCCCCTTGGGCAATCTTCTCCGCCGCTGCTGCGAGCTGCAGCACCGGCCTAACCAACATGCGGTTGGTGATCAGCGAACCGGCGGCAAAGGCCAGGGCCAGAAAGATCAGACCAATGAGTACCATACGCCCCAGCTGCCTAGTTACGTAGCGGTCGGCTTCGCCGTAGGAAACCATGGCCCCTAAAGGCCAGCCGGTGCGCTCCAAAGTGGCGTAGGCCACAAACATGTGCTCTCCGTCTTTGTAGTCCATTTCGCCTGAGCCGCTGGCCAACACCCGCTGCAGAATGTCCCCATTGGGCATGGGTTGCCCCACCGCCCTGGGGTCAGGATGGGCCAGCACCATCCCCTGGGCATCCATGAGCACAAGATAGCCGCTCTCCGCCACCTGTCGGGAGGAGATAAGGGCCGCTAAGCGCCCTAAGGTGACGTCAATGCCCACCACACCCACAGGGACGCTTTCCCCTGGGCGGCGTACGGGCATGGCCGCGGTCACCACCAGCTGACCGCTCCCCGTGTCCACATAGGGCTCAGTCCAAATCAGGCCATCTGCGGCCATGGCCTGGGTGTACCAAGGACGGGAGGTGGGATCAAATCCAGGAGGCAGGCCTCCTGGTGTCGGGGGGTAGACGTGGAAGGCTTTATCCCGCAGCCCCAAAAACGCGTTTTCCACATCCACATGGGTGGCGACGTAGCTTTCCAGGACCTTTAACACTCTGCCTTGTGCTTCCGGGTCTTCCAAGGCGCTGAGCACATTGGGATCCCGGCTGAGCATGGCCACCGCTTCTTCCACCGACTTCAAAAAGCCGTCGGCAAAGGCTACGCCGTTGGCCAGGGCCTCCCGGGCTGTAGCCCGCAGCATGTCGGTGATCATGCCGCGCGTATCCCGATACTCGTTCAGGCCCAAAATGAGAATGGGGGCTAGGATCACCACGAAAACCAAAAACAGCATCTTCCAGCGCAGGGACATTCTCACAAAATCACACCTCCCGGATAAGTAAATGCGAGTGTTGCAAAATTCTCCGCATTTCTCCCAATTCCTCCAGGAGGGAATTAGTGTTTCAATTCACATGCCTAGGCGCCGGGCGCAGGGGGATCTCCTCCATTCGGATGCTGCTCGCGCTCCAGGGTATACCTCCCTCAAACAACTGCTCATCACCTAGGTAGGCGGCTGTGGCCGTAGTCACCACCCCATAAACGGCATGGTTGATGAACTCGGAGATCACCGTTTTGGGCTGCACAGGGCGCACCGTCGTCGCGCCTATATTGCCCATGACCCCATAGAGGCCCACCCAAGCCAAAGCCCCCGTGGTCAGTCCCTTCAAGGCCGCGCGATCTTTACCCGTAAAGGAGAGCGTATAGACTGAAGCAATGCCCAGCAGGCTGCCCACCGCGGCATCGGCCAGCCAGCCCGCCAGACGCCCCAACGGTGTGTAGATCTTATAAGCCGGGAGCAGCATGCCCGCGGCGCGCTGGGGGCCCCGTTCCTCGGCCCAGCCGGCTCTGGATAACAGCCCCCCCACCAGATCTTTCACCACCACTCCTGTAAGGCCGGCTACCACGCCGAGCTGCAGTCGATCCCGTATCTTCTTCACGCTATCACCTCGCCAGTAGCTTCCCCAGAAACGGATACATATTCCTCAGTCAGGAGTAATTAAGATTACGGAGAAGAAGGAAAAAAATACCTGAGAAGGTGACTGCAGTGATCCGGCATCCTGACCACGTGCCCTTGATTACCACCAAACTGCAGTGCCCGCAATACCAGGGGCGGATGGTGGACCGCACGGCTCTGGTCCAGCGCCACCTCTCCACTGATTGTCAGGTGCTGTTGGTTTTGGCCCCTGCTGGTTATGGAAAAACAGTGTTTTTAAGTCAACTAGCCCAGTACTCTGGGCGTCCCCCAGCATGGTACAGCCTGGACGCCTATGACGACGCGCCTGTGGTTTTCCTCAAGCACCTCGCCGCCACCCTTCAGAAGCATGCCTCTTTGGACGAAGTTCAGCTGCACCGCTTGCTGTCCCGTACCAAGCCTGAAGCACTGTGCCGCTCGGCCTTGGGTTTTTTCATCAGCGCTTTAGAAGCTCTCCCCGCAGGTTGCCTCCTCGTTTTAGACAACTGGCATGTAATCAGTCATCCCACCATCTGGCAGTTCCTGGCCGAGCTGATCCCCCTGCTGCCCAAGGAGACCCACCTGGCCCTCAGCGGCAGAGACTCCCTGGACCTCCTGGGCCGTCTAGCCCTGGAAGGGGCTTACCTGGCCGGCCAAGTGCAGCTTGTGGGCCGCCGGGATCTCCAGTTTGCCCAGGAAGAACTGGAGAGCTTCTTCTCCTTACGCGCCAGCCCCGTGCCCAAAGGCGAGTTGGCCCGGATCGCCGCCTTGAGTGCAGGCTGGCCCATTACCCTCAGCTTCCTGGCCCAGGCCGGCGGTACAGATCTGGAACACTCTGCTGAAGTCCCCCCTGCCCTGGCCGCCTATCTGGACAGGGAAATCCTCCAAGTCCTCCCCGGGGACATCCAAGACTTTTTGATCTAAACCTCTGTCTTCTCCAGCTTCACTCCCGGGGACTGCGATCAGCTGCTGGGTATGGACGCTGCCCTGCAGAAAATCCGCTTCTTGGAGACTAACCAGTTGTTCTTGGATAGAAGCGGAGAACATTACTACCTTGTGCCTGTGCTGCGCGCCCATCTCCGCAGCAAGTTGGGGCCCCAACGCGGTGCCTTGTACAAAAAGGCCGGGACCATCGCCATCGGCCGGGGCAATCTCCATCAAGCCATCAGCTGCTTTTTGGAAGCTGGTGAGCGGGAGGGCATCGCGGATCTGGTGATCAGCGCAGGGGCCGAAGCAGTACAGCACGGCAGGTGGCAGGACCTGGGGGAATGGTTTGAAGCGGCCATTACGCCCGAGGAGAGCAAAGACAATCCCCGCCTGTCCCTGCTGCAGGCCTTAGTGGAAATCGGCAGGGGTCAGCTGGGCCATGCCCAAAGGGCAGTAGACCGGGCTGAACAGCTCTTTCGGCAGAGGGGAGATGAAACGGGCCTCGCCGAATGCCACCTGCTCAAAGCGCGCATCTGCCGAGGGCAGGGCGCCATGGAGGACAGCTACCAGTTCCTTTTTGGCGCGGAAGCGACCCTCTCTGCCTCCCGCTTTAAGCTCCTCTTGACCATCGAGAAATCCGTTGTTTATTATACTTCCGGACGTTTCCGGGAAGCCCGGGATCTGCTCCAGCAGTGCCTGGCAGAATACGAGGGCAGCGGAGACCGTGAGGCGGTGGTGCGCATCCTGGAGGCCCTGGGCAACATCACGTACCTCTCGGGAGAGCCCGCCAAGGCCCTGCTCCTCTTCAAACGGGCCCTGGCACTCTGCCCGGAAGGGGTGATGCCGGGGTATGACTTTCAAGATATGATGTCTGCCATCTACGATGACTGGGGCGAAACGGAACAGGCCCTGCTCATCGCCGAGCGCTCCCTGGCCGCCCGGGAAAAACTGGGCTTAACCGAGCTCTTTCCCTCTTCCTGCCTGCAGCTCGCTCTTGTCTACACCAGCCTGGGACGCTTTTCCGAAGCGGAACACTGCTTCCTCCAGGGCGCCGAATACGTTAAAGAGCACGGGAGCAACCGTTCCGACTTGGCCCTGAACCTGGCTTTTCTAGCCAGAACCCTGGCCATTCAGGAAAAATGGGTGGAAGCCCGGGCCTACGCCCTGGAGGCCTTGGAGGCGGCCGAAGGCCAGCGGTATTTGTACCGCACCTCTGTACCCACACTCACGGCACCCATTCTGGCCCGGACCGGTTCCTGGGACTTGGGTCTAACCCTGCTCAAGGACGCCGCCCAGCGGGCCGAGCAGATGGGGTTCATCAAGTGCTTGGCTTACGCCTACCAATCCCTGGCCTACCTCCATTTCCTGCACGGGGATGAAGGGGAAGCCCAAGAGTACACGCGCTTGGCCCTCGCGGCTTCGGCCAAAATCAACGACCTGCAGAATTTCGTAACCTGTTACCACTGGTACCATCCCCTGTTGATGTACGGTCTAGAGGCGGGGATTGCCACCAGCTTCGTGCAGCAGGCCCTGCGCAGAGTGGGGGAACGGTGCCTCAAACACCTGATCCCCGTCGTGCAGCGGGGCAGCCCAGAAACGAAACAGCGCAGCATCCCCCTCCTGGCCTCAATCGGGGGTAGAGAAGCCTGCAGGGTCTTGGCCGCCCTCAAAAAAGATCCCTCGGCATACGTGCGCAACATGGCGGCGGAAGCCTATGAGCGCCTGGTGGATCCCGGGGAAGCAGCCCCCACGGCGGCTGCCGCACCGACCCTGAGCCTGCAGCTGCTGGGGCCAGTGCGCATTTTTGTGGACGGCCAAGAACTCGCAGGGGTAAAATGGCGCAGTCAGCGCGCCAGGGACCTGTTAATTTACCTGGCCCATGCGGGGCACCCCTTAACCAAAGACCAGATTATCGATGCCCTGTGGGCCGAAGACTATGCAGATCTGGCCAAGGCAGATGCCCAGTTCCACACCACCCTCTACCGCTTGCGCAGCGTGCTGAAACAATACGGACTGCCGGAGCTGATTCAGCGGGGTACCGACGCCTACACACTTGCGGGGCCGGTGGAAACGGATCTGGCTCGCTTCGAGTCCCTGCTCAGGTCGGCCTTAAGCCACAAGGCCGATTCGCCGGAACAGCTCAGTCTCTTGAAAGAAGCCCTCAAGTATTACCACGGAGATTACCTGGAGAACCTGGACTACCCTTGGGTGATCCCTGAGCGGGAGGCCCTGCGCCTGCGCTGCCATGAGGCCCAGCTGCGCCTGGTGAACTGTTACCTAGCCTCTGGGCAGTACCAGAAGGCCATCAGCGCACTGGTTATGCTGCTGCAGAGGGATGAACCTACCATGCCCTTTTGATCAAGGCCTATGCCCAAAGCGGCCAGCGCCAGGCAGCCCGCAGGCAGTATGCGCTGCTTAGAGACATCCTCCAGCGGGAACTGGGCGTGAAGCCCTCTGTGGAAACCCAAAACCTCTACCACAGCCTCAACCTTGGCCTTCCCGAGTGAAAACTGTGCAGAAGGACGGCTCCAGAAGAATCTGGAGCCGTCCTTGTGCTGAGCCGTTATTGGGGATACCGTGCGAAGAAGATGTTGGGGCCAGAGAGGTATTTGCTTTGGTTACTATCATAGATACCCTGCCAGTCCCCTTTCGCAGCCGGGCCAGGCCAGCCCACATTTCCTCCGCGGGTAGTATCGCGGCAGGATGTGAAGATCGCATTGGCCAAGCCTGTTAAGCGGCCGCCTTGGTCGATAAAAATTCCAAAGTCAAGCCCGACCCTGATAATGGTGCCGCTGCCCAGGTTAATGGTCGTGGTTTCAGTGGACAGGTTGTCCAGAAGAACATAGGGAACACCGGTGTGCAGCCAGTCGACCTCTGACTTGGCAAATGTGGGCGACCAGCTTGGCACCGCCAGGTAGATGGCGTTGTAGCTGTTATCTGCAATCTCCAGGCTGTTATCGGTGTCAGTGTTCACATTAACCCTCAAGGGATACGTGTTGTGTTCGAAGGTGCAGTTCTCAATGGTACTGTTGCGGGACAGCAGATCCAAGGCCCGCAGGTTGTACTGGAAAACGGTGTTCTTAACTGTTGTACCGCTGGATGACTCCGTATCCATGACCGCCGCAGATCCGTCCGCCATGGAGGCTTGGGTACCTCCGTAGGCAATTACGCAGTGCTCAAAGGTGGCCCGGGATGCGGACTCAATAAAGATGCTCTGCCAATCGCCTGGATAGGGATCGTCAGAAGCCGGCCCATTGCTGTCCCCGCCATAGGTGCTGTCATTGACCGACGTAAAGACCACAGGTTTGCCGGCCTGCCCCTTTGCTTCCAGGTTAGCCCTTACAGCAAGGTAACTGCGGTCTGTGAATTTTACCGTGACACCTGGCCCCAAGGTCAGCTTTTCCTCCGGGTTCAATATGCCATTGGTTGCCATCCAGCACAAAGGCTGCCTCCGACTCGGCCCAGGAAGTGGTCTTTGAGAAGGTGCTGCCGGCAGCGGGATTCACGAAGATTCCCTGGTAGGTGTTTTTCTCATTGGGGGCTTGGGGATTGTGGAACGTGTTGGAATCGTCCAGGTTTGTATCCACGTTGATCACTAACGGCTTTTCGTTGTGGTAGAACACATTTCCTTTAATGACCGGATTCTGGGCAGACGTGGCATCGAGGCCGATCCCTGCCGAGAAGGCGAAGGTGCAGTTCTCCACCTGGGTGCCGGTGGTGCCATCCAAATCGAGCATGCTTCCGGCGTAACCCGCACCCCCGTAGTAGAACTCGCAGTACACGAACTTGTTCCCATTACGGCTGCCTGCTAAGCTGATACCAACCCAGTCGCCGGCAAAGGGCCCGGTGGCGTTTTGATTCTGGTTGGTGTCGCCGCCGTGCAGGTCATCGTGGAACGATGTGAAGATCACGGGTTTGGCTTCTGTACCCACTGCCTCAATACGGCCGCTGCCTGAGGTGCGCAGGCTGTAGCCTTCACCAAATTTCACAATGGCCCCTGCCTCGATCTTCAGGGTACCGGTAACATTAATGTCCCTGGAGTTGATCACATAGATGTTACCCGCCGCCCAGGTCTTGGACTGGGTAATATCCTCATCGACAAACTCCACACTGCCCTTGACGGTGAAGTAGAAGGTGTGGGAAGTTGTGTTGCCCTTAGCGTCCCTCACCGTGACTGTGACCGTACAGGTACCCGGCTCACTGGGAGCCTTCCACGTGACTGTGTTGGAGTTCGCTGCGCCTACAAAGCTGCCGGCTGTGCTCTGCCAATTATAGACCAGCGAATCATTCTCTGGGTCGGAGGCAGTGACGCTGAATTGGACCTGTCCGTCCTTCACCACAGCATAGTTTTTCTGCGGCGAGTAAGCGGTGATCCGGGGAGCCTTGTTCCCTCCGCCCCCTCCGCAACCCTGGAGCACTAACGCACAACACAGCAGCACAAGTAAAAACAGACTTCTTCGCGCACTCAACGCAAGACACCTCCTAGATAAATTGGCCTTCTTGCTTGTGAGTGTACTAGGGCGTTCTAACCAAAAACTGACCAAATTCCATCCACGAGGGAACAAAAAAAGCCTCCCTTGTGCCGGGCATTCGTGCAGCTGCAGGAGGCCGCTGCCCAAAGACGAAGATCTCACAGCAAACCATGTGTGGAGGTCATGCCTGTGGCTTTATGGGGTTCTATTGTTAATGCCGTCGCCATCATCGCCGGGGCGCTGCTGGGCAGTGTGATCCGGCTTTCAGAACGGGTGGGCCAAACCATCTTGCAGGCCCTGGCTCTGGCCGTTTTAATCATCGGTATTTCCATGGGACTGCAGAGCGGCAACATCCTCATCCCCATTGCCGCCCTGGCCATCGGCTCCATTGTCGGCGAACAGCTGGATCTGGAAGGCAAAATTGAACACTTCGGGGAAACTATGCGCAGGGCGACCCCGGGACGGATAAGGCTGGGGAGCTCCCACACCGATTTCACCCAAGGTTTCTTGACCGCTACCCTAGTCTACTGCGTAGGCGCCATGGCGGTGGTGGGCAGCCTCAACAGCGGCTTAAGCGGCGACCACCAGGTCCTGTACGCTAAGGCCTTATTAGACGGGACCACAGCCATTTTGTTCACCGCCTCCCTGGGCCTGGGTGTGGCCTTCTCGGCGGTGCCCGTTTTGGTGTACCAGGGTACCATTGCCCTCCTAGCCAAAACCGTTGCTCCCCTGCTCAGCGGGGTGGTGATCCAGGAGCTGACCGCCACCGGCGGCATGCTCATCCTGGGCATCGGCCTGAACATGCTGGGACTAACTAAACTGCGTTTGGGGAATATGCTGCCCGCGGTGCTGGTAGCCGCCCTTTTGGCCCTGTTTTGGGCCTAGAGGCTAACTATTCAGCCTAAAGCGCTGCACCAGCTCCTGCAGCTTCTGCCCCATATCCATGAGATCCTGGGCGGAACTGGCCACTCCTTCCATGGAAGCGGCTTGCTGTTCAGTGGCACTAGCTATGTCGTGGCCTCCAGCGTTGATCTGCTCCAGGCCTGAGGTAAACGAGGACACCTGCGAGTTGATTTCTTGCACAGCCCCCAGGATGCTGCCCAGGATCGCGCTGCCCTGTTTCACTTTGTCCAAGGCCGTTGCCGCCTGTCCCGACCCTGCGCTCATACTATCCACAATGCCAGAGATCCGGCCCTGGATCTGGCCGATGAGTACAGCGATTTCCTTGGTGGCTGCCTCTGATTCTTCCGCCAGTTTGCGCACTTCATCGGCCACCACGGCAAAACCCCGCCCATGTTCCCCGGCCCGCGCGGCCTCGATGGCGGCATTGAGGGCCAAAAGATTGGTCTGCTCAGCAATGGAGCTGATGGCGCTGACTATACTGCCGATCTGATCGGACAAGGAGCCCAGTTCCCCGATTTCCCCGGCCAGGGTATGGGTCAGGCCATTGAGCAGTTCCATCTGGTGAACAATCCCTGCCACTGCCTGGCTGCCGGCACTAGCCTGGCGGGTTACCCCCTGCACCAGCTCGTTCATGGCCCGGGCATTGGCGTTCATGGCATCCAAGGTACTGGAAAACTGATTTGTGGTGCTGGCCACTTCCTCGACCGAGGAGCCTACTTCTTCCGCAGCGGCAGCCAGCTGGGAACTGGTATCAGCCAAGTCCGCCACCGTCTCGGAGATCAGGCTCAGCAGCTCCCGCAGGCTGTCCAGGGTTTTGCCCACCGCCCTGGCTACAATCCCGATCTCATCCTGGGAGCGCACCGCCATTCCCTGGGTCAAATCGCCCGCGGCAACAGCTTCCACCACAACCTGCACCGCCTGGAGAGGCTTGGCAATCTGCCGCCCCAGGAAGATGGCCGCTGCCACTCCAACTGCCAGAAAAACCGCTGACACCAGAGCTGTAAGAATGCGCAGCCTGTACACACCCTGCAGTACCTCTGCTTCCATGGCCCCGATCCCCATCATCCAGCCGGAGAAAGGAACGGGGGCGAGGGCCATAATGCGGCGGGCTCCCCCCTGGTTATAGCGCACAATGCCCGTGTTGCCCATCCCCAAGTGTTTGACTGCCCGTCCCGCTTCAGATAGTTCTCCCTGGTCGGTAAACAGGTTCCTCTGCTCAAGCACGTACTCCCGGTCAGGATGGGCATAAACCGTACCATCTGAGCCCAGGATAACGGCCCAGCCATTTTCCCCATGCCCTAACCGATCCGTAATGTCAACGAGGGCGCTGCCGTCCCGCCTGCCCACCAGCACCCCCACCACTCGGCCCTGATCCTCGATGGGCACCGCATACATGAGCACCAGGCCGTTGGTGACCCGGCTGACCAGAAGATCCGAGACCACGGAACGGCCTTGGAGGGCTTGGATCACGTAATTGCGATCACCGAGACTAGCAGTGGATCCATCAGTGTAGCGCGCCAGCCCGCTGGGGTCAACAACCCCCAGGGCCAGATACAACCCAGTGTGCGGAACTCCGCCTGAAGCACCGGCTCCTGCACGCTCCAATCCATGCTCTTGATCTCGGGCCTAGCGGCAATGGCCTGCAGTGCCGTGAGCTGCACTTCAAACCGGCTTTCCAGGTAATGAACGGCTTCGTCAACTTCCTTGAGCAGTGCTTGCTCAACCTGTTGGATCACCGCCGATGAACCAACTCGGTAGGCAGCAAACCCCAATCCGGCACTGATCAAAACCACCAAGATACCCACTAAGACACTGATCTTCCCGGCGATACTGCCCCGCACGGAAGACACCTCCCCGTTTTGCGCTTTCCCCCACTTGCTGCCCGTCAATTTCCTAATTTCGCATTCTTCACGGCGAATGGTTACCCATTCGACTAAGGAAGCCAGACTCCCTGCGCTTTCAGGTGAGCTCTGTCAAAAAAAGAGCCCCGAAGGGCTCCTATCAGCCAGATTTGCGCAAAAACGGGTAGATCTCCGCTTTGAACATGGCAACGATCTCTGCGTTGAATTTGGTTCCAGCGTGTTCTTCCAGGTATTCCAGGCTGGCAGCCACGCTCAGGGCTTGCCTATACGCCCGGTGGCTGCTCATGGCATCCACCACATCGGCGACGGTGGCGATCTGGGCGAGGAGGCAGGGTTTGGTGCCGATGAGTTCTTGGGGATAATCGCCCTGCCCGTTGGCCCACAGGTGGTGCTCTAGGACAATTCTCTTAGCACCTTCACCCAAGTTCAATGGGGCGACTAGATCATAACCCCAGCGGGGATGCTGCTCGATGAGGGCCCACTCCTGAGGAGTGAGGGGGGCTTTCTTTTTGAGTATGCTTTCGGGGATGTACTGCTTACCAATGTCGTGGATATAGGCACCTAGCCGGAGGTCCAGAAGTTGGGAGGGCTGTAAGCCCATGAGTTCTCCCAAAGTGAGCGCTAGGGTCTGAACTCGGCCGCAGTGGGCAATGGTCTCTTCATCCAGGGCTGCCATCAAACCCAGAAGCGCATCATCAAGAAAGTGCAAGGCCATCGACATCCTTTTTAGACATAATAAAGAGCCGTTTCTCCTGCAGCGGGATTGGCTCTCGGCACCCAGCTGTAGTTAACGAGCACTTAGGGGATGGGCAGTAGGGCTGTGTTTGCAGTGCACAAACCTTGATGGGTATCCGCAAGCGTGGGAACAGTTCCTTGTCCAGAATTGCTAAGGGTTCTACTGCGTTTTGCCCACAAGGCACATTATGGCACTGCACTAGGGCAAAGTCAACCACATTTTAGACAGTATTCTATGGACTAATTGTAAGAGTCCCAGCTCCTGCGGTCTAGTGCTGAGGCTTTTCTCCCCGCAGCCAGCTTACGGCTTTAGCTAAGGCAGTGTCCACCCCTCGATAGTAATCAGCCAAGGTCTGCTCGGCATAGATGTGGGGTTGTTTGACTTGATTCTCCAGGTGGGCGAACTGGAAATCCCGCAGTTCCTGGAACCCATACCTGAGCACGTAGCCGCCGCTGGGCAGCAGTACTGGTGTGGATAAGCCGTGGCCAGAAAGGGCAACTTCCGTTCCCACCACCACAGCTAGGTCATGTTCCAATGCTGCGCCCACGAAGCGGTCTCCGGAGCTGAACACTAACCGGTCCACCAGAATCGCCACGGGCAAGCCGCGCAGCACGCCCTCCCCCTTGGGTTTCACTGTCCAGCGGTACCAGCTGCTGTAACCAGGCTCCCTGTCGCCGCCTATTCTTCTGCCTAACAGCATATCGCAAAGGGGCCTCAGCCCATAAACTTTCTGAAAACGGGGCGATTCCCGATAGCGGTAAGCTGCAGCCACCGTTTCTTCAGGAACCAGGTAAGCCAATAGCTCCCGAAAGCTTTCATTCCCGCCGCCGTTACCCCGCAGGTCAAGGACTACAGCCTTGACCTGCGTGGACTTAAGTTCATCCTCGATCTGCCCAAGCCGGGTCCTGAACTCCCTGATGTTCACCTCAAAGGTGGGGACTTTGATCAGGGCAATGTCTGCCTCGATCACCAGAGAAGGCAGGTGTTCTGGCTGAACCTGTGCCCGTCGATGAGCTCCAAAGGGTTGGTGGGAGCTGAACCTAAAATCACCCAGGCGCCCATCTGGGGTGCGGAAAGTAACCTCTATTTCCGCTGGAAAGGCGGCGTTTTGCAGCGCCAGGTATGGGAAGTAATACTGGTCAGCGATCACCCGCTCCAAAGCTGCCCTTTCCGTGGCACCATAGAAGAAGTGGCGGCTGGCTACCTCCGCCAGTTCCAGGAAGTCCATCCCGTTGATGGCCAAGATTTCCGCACCCACAAGGGGTAAGGGGAAAGCGCTCTCCACAATAATGGGTCTTCCCTCAATGAGCCGCACGGAAAAGAGCTCTTTCAAGGCAGGATCGAAATCATAGAGTTCCCCTTCCACCTCCGGACGTCCGCGGTAGGGGTACAGGGCCAGATGCCCGTCCTGCAGTTCCGACACAAAGGCGCTGGCTAGGCGAAAGAAGTCCTTTTGGGTCCGGACCCCCTCGAGGCGGGCGGCGTAACTGGTGTACAGTTCATCCCAAGTGAACCCCAGCAGCTCTTCTTTGTAGGGGAGATTCACATAATTATCCCGGATCTCTTCGTAGATAAACTGCAGATCCCGCGCGAACACTTCGCCCGGGGCAGCGTTCTCCAGCTCCTTGAGCGCCCGGCCCACGGGCTGGCTTGGGGGCACAAAACAGCCGGTGAGCAAAAGGGCCAAAAGCACTCCCATTACTACTCGGCGCATGCAGCCAACCTCCCTGCAAAGTGCTTCACTGCCTAATCAAGGGCATTAAGCACAACCAAATTACCCGATTCGTAGCGGCGCAGACCGCGGTAGAAAACCGTTCGGGCCGTAAGCAACAGGCCCAGAGCAAACAGGAGCAGCAGCCCCACATGGATTCCGGTGAAGTCCTGCAGGATGCGCACTGGCAGGTAAGAGACGAAACCCGCGGGGATCAGCGTGTACAGCACAACACGGGTGGCAGCGGAAAAGATGCCTTCGGGATAGAGGGAGAAGGTGAGCAGTGCTTCCGTTAATTGGTCCGCCAGCTGCGCGCTCTGGCCCAACCAGAAGCTTAAGGAATGGGCCAGCACGGCAAAGCTGGTGGTCACCACTCCACCGGTGAAGATCAGCAGGAGAAAGCCCAGCAGCTGCCCTGGAGTAGGCGCAGCGGTAAGCACAAAGATAACTAGGGAAAAGCACAGATCGCCCCAAGCTGAGGCTGAAGAGCGGGAGATGAGTACATGGAGCAGTACCGGTTTGGGCAGGGCCAGGTAAAAATCGAGCCTGCCCTCGCTCACAGCCCTGCTCAAGGAGAAGGATCCGCCGAAGAACAGCGCCTGACAGGCATAGGCTCCGCTTGCCACCGCATACAAGAGCAGCACATGCTCAAAGAGCCAGCCATTCAGGGCTTCCACTTGGGTGAAGAACACCCACCAGAAGAAAAGGAGCATGAGGTTGTTCAGGAACATGAACACAACCTGGCTGAAAAATGCCCCCCGGTATTCCATGGCTGATTGCAGGTTGGCGGAAAAGTATTGAAAGAAGAATTTGAGGACACGCTTAGCCTCCGTGAACATGGACGCGGTGCACTCCCTTCCTGAACAGGGCCGCAGCCAAAGCAGCCAGCAGGCTTGCCCAGATCAACTGGCCCGTGAGCATCTGCCACAGCAGGGGATAACGGAAATCCACTGCTAGGCGCGCGGGGGCGGAAAAGCTGTAGCGTAGGGGCAGCAGGTAGGAAAGGCGCTGCAGCCCTTCAGGGTAGGCCTCAACTGGAACCAACAGTCCGCCAAAGATGAAGATGAGCTTATGGAGGATCCAGAACA
>Ga0116169_1000940_pt1 | contig 27032 bp, 28 predicted proteins | sample AD_UKC130_MetaG_FD_89796 | JGI IMG/M metagenome (GOLD analysis project Ga0116169, IMG submission 89796) | Active sludge microbial communities of municipal wastewater-treating anaerobic digesters from Canada - AD_UKC130_MetaG | ecosystem: Engineered > Bioreactor > Anaerobic > Digestate | place...
ATAGAGGAAGTATAACTGACATCATCACAATCATATTCCTCATATAGTCACTGCTATGGATGATCTTAGGACTCCTATACATCATAAGAAAATGTGAGGAGGACTATGAATGTTTAAGGCAGAATTGAATGATCCTAACATCCTAAGGACAAGTTTTGATGCTATTTCATCAATTGTTGATGAAGTCCAAATACAGGTGGATAGTGAAGGCATGCGCTTAGATGCCCTTGATAGGAGCCATATAACCTTCGTACACCTCGAACTTAAAAGGGAAGTATTCGATGAATATGAATGTGACGAACCAGAGAAGATTAATGTAGATACAGAGGAGCTTATGAAAGTCCTCAGACGTGCCCGGGCAGGGGACATCACAAGCGATGACGCCAACCTAATATTAACATTTGAAGGGGAAGCCACACGCCAATTCAAGATAAGACTAATAGATATTGAATACGAAACTCCCCAACCCCCAGAGATACGATATGAAAATGAATTCGAGGTTCCATTTTCGCTCTTAAAAGATGCTATAGCAGATATCGACATATTCTCTGATAAGATCACCTTCCAGGTCGATGAAGAGAAATTCATAATATCTTCCAGGGGAGAATTTGGCGATGCCATGATAGAATATTATCATGGCGAAAAGATAAAAGAACCTGCAAGGAGCGTATATTCACTCGACAAGATAAGGGAGATGCTAAAAGCCGATCGATTCAGCGAAACAGCCACGATAAACCTTGGGAATGACATGCCCCTAAAGTTAACATTAAAAATGCCAGAGGATGAAGGCGAATTAAGCTTCCTCTTGGCACCACGCCTAGAAGTAGAATAAAAGTTGGGGATGAATGGGCTTGGATGATTTCTTCAGGGAACTTAGGAGGATACAAAAAAAAGAAAGAGACGAACGCGGACTTGCAAGAGTAGGTGATGATTTCTACAAGAAAACCTATGACTACATGAAAAAACTGATGGGCACCCTAAGCAAGGATCCATAGTAGAAGGCACCATCTTCTAAGGGACGTTCAAAGGATAACCATGGAAATATGTGAACGTAGAGAACATAAAATAACTGACATTGCGGTCATGAATGTCCAAAGATCATATAATCTTTTTAATAAAAACCCCAGATTAGACTTGGAGGATAAAAGTCCAGTTAATCTAACCCCTGAGGAGAAGAAATTATATTCATCTCTTCAAAACCCCATGAAGGTGGTGGATCTTTTGGCTTGTAAATGCCCAGAATGTGGATCTAACCACAAAGAAAAGCATCGGGATGGTAATATCACATGTAGGGACTGTGGACTCGTTCTTTACACACTCTACCCATACACCGCCGGGATTAGACTGAATATACCAACCTGTGATCTGTATGATACTCATTGAAGAAGAAATCACAATACAAAACTTCGAAAAAACACTTAGAAACTTCATAGAAGCCCTACCGTGGGTCTACAGACCCAACCAAGAAATATGCAACATCCTAAACTTCTCAGCCCTAATGACCGGTGCCCGCATCTACTTCACATGTGATGAAGAACACTTGAACGTCCAAGTTGTTGGTGATGATCACATTTTCCTACCCATAATCTTCCAAATATTCAAAAGAAACTACATAAGCTGGAGAATCAAAAATGAACCGTATTATACTCCCCCGAGGAGCCTATAACGGGATGGTATACCACCACAAACGATTATACCGTATCATACACGGCGAATACTGCATACTATTCCACTACACGTATTGCACGTAAAAAACATGAAAAGGTGATAGAAAATGGATCATGGCAAGCTAAGCACGTACCTAATCGGTGCAATCACCATAATATACGGTTTCATAGTGAGTAACCCAGAAATAACCCACCAAATCCTTGAAAACTTGAAAATAAGCGGATACGAGCCCCTAATCATCGCAACCATAGCATTCCTCTACGATTACACACACCCAAGAAATGAACCCGAATAGCGCCGGTGAACCCCATGGACAACTATACACCATGCAATGAAATCAAAGAACTACAAAAAGACATCCAAGAACTCAAAACAACCCTAAGAGAGAAAAACGTGAGAAACGGGTACACCAACACCAAAATCCAAAAACTTGAAGCAGCCGATGAAGACCTCACAGAAAAAATCACAGAAATGACCAAACAAATCATAAAACTCCAAAATGATGTCCAATCCACTAACAAACTTATACAAATCCTTTACAAGATTAACATCACTGTCATAATCTCTGTTTTCACAAGTTTAGCATTGTTAGCCTTGCGATTCTATTCAATATAGACCATCCATATATATAATGAACACAAAACCCCACCAAAAAAAGGGTAAAAACGGTGCATCCCATGAAAGAAGAAAGAAGACACATCGATGCATTCGAATTATACTTCCAACTACGACAACAAGGAAAAGGAGTAAGGGATGCAGTTGCTATAGTGGCAAAAGAGCAAAATCGTAGTGAATCAACAATTTACACTTGGAAAAGAGAATTTGACTGGGATAGTCGAGAGGCTGTTAGGGCCGCTGAGATCCGGAAAAAGGTGGAAGAAGAAATAGATGAAAGCATTACCGATGCAAAGGTCAAATATCTCACCATTGTCAATTTAAGCCTTGATCAATACTTAGAGGATGTGAAAGAAGGCCGTAGGAAGCCTATTAAGATGACAAGCACGATGGACATTGAACGGTTTATCAAATTAGCGTTGCTTTTGATTGGGGAAAATACTGAAAGGGCTGAGGTAAACACTGGAGGACTGGATAGGCTTGCTGAAACCATCCGAAGAAGTATCCAGAGAAAGGGGTGAGTTCCAACTTGGAGAACTAAGCCCTAAGGCCCTTGATTTCCTCATTAACAGTGATGCACCAATCAATATAGCTTATGGGGCTGTGAGATCATCTAAAACAACCACAGCCACGCTTAGATGGCTTCAATACATCGCTGAATCCCCACACAATGAATTTCTCCAAACCGGAAAAACAAGAAGCACACTATACAGGAACGTGCTGAGAGATCAAATGAAGATGCTTAACGCCTTCAACATCGAGTATAACCATCTTAAATATGATGGGATCCTTGAAATCGAAGATAAAGTGATCTGGTTGGTTGGTTTCAGAGATGAACGTGTATCAGAGATTATTAGGGGGATGACTGTGGGTGGGTGGTACGGGGATGAAGTCACCACATACCCCAAAACAGCCGTTGAACACGCCTTAGACCGTTGTAGCTTGAAGGACAGCAAGGTTTTCTGGACATTGAACCCATCCAGCCCTTACCATTACATTTACACTGATTATATTTCGAATAAACGGTTACGGAAGAATGGTGATGTGAAGGTATGGCATTTCATGTTGGATGATAACCCACATCTTCCAAAATCGTACAAAGAACAAATAATAAGACGATACCCCCCAGGAACGGTTCAATACAAGCGAAAGGTGGAAGGATTATGGGTTGTTGCTGAAGGAATCATCTATGACCACTTTGTTGAAGAACAACACACGTTCACAGACCCCCCATATGGGGGGTATGACTACTACGTGCTTTCTACAGACTATGGGATAAGCACAGTGACCGTACACGGCTTATTCGGGATAAAAAGCCGTGAAAGTGGAAATGAATACCACTTACTCCGTGAATACTACTATGATGCTGAGAGAATGGGAAAACAAAGAACTGACGCAGAACACGTTGATGAAGCCCTAAAACTGTTAAATGGCTTGGATTTACACGCCTGGTTCATACCACACGATGCTGCCAGTTTAAGGGCAGAAGCACAACGTAGAACCTACAAGAGCAGACCATTACCCGTTTACACCTACACCCCCAACACCATCGAAGATATCAGAGAAATTCAGAAGGTGATAGCTGAAAACCGTTTCATGATCCACACATCCTGTAAAAACAGTATACAGCAAGCACAGACCTATTCATGGGATAAGAAGGCCCAAGAAAAGGGAATAGACAAGCCCCTTAAGGAAAATGACCATTGCCCTGATATGTGGCGTGGTGCGATCATAGGAAGCCGTTACATCACCCAGAATCCTTATTCAACCACAAATAGAAGGTATAAGACTTATAGAGGTTAAGAGTATGGGGATCTTCGATAAAATAAAAGACATGTTGTTTTCGAAAGAAACAAAGCCCGTAACCCCCATCCCACGTGAATACCGCAAAGAAAGGGTTGAACGGGCTAAAAGCCTCACACTGGAACAAATTGAATACATAATGAGTGATACCCAAGTAGAAACAGCATACCACCTTTTCGAAAGCTTCCTACTCTCAAGGAATATGATGCTACAAAAGACAAAAACAAGTGAAACAGATGATGAACTCCAAAGAACCGTTGAGGCCTTTGTAGAAGACATTTACAACCGTTTGAAGCTGATAGAGCACCGTTTAAGGCGTGATTTGTACACTGCGGTCTTGTATGGGTTTTCAGCACATGAAATCATATTCAAACAAACAGTCTTTGATGATCGTGTTGTTATTACACTTGATGATCTTGTCCCTATTCATCCAAGCACGGTTTACTATGATGATTCTTTTGTGTATGATGATGATGGTGGGTTTGTAGGGTTAAAGCAGATTGTTAATCCGGTTTTTCCACGGTCTGGGGATGAAAAAGAGGTTTTGATCCCAGCTGATAAACTACTCTTATACTCCTTCAAATCCCATTTCGGGGATTTACGTGGTCGCAGCATCCTAACAGGGATCTATGATAATGTACAATTCAAAGAGGACACCATACGATGGCTTTTAATCTTTTTACAAAAACATGAAAACCCAACCCTTGTTGGGAAGATATCCAACCCAGCACACAAAGAAGACCTCCTAAAAAGCCTTGAAATGATAGATGAAGGCCTCACCAAGATCACCGTAGGGAAAGAAGATGAAATACAACTTATTGAGTCAAATAAAGGTGGTGAGGCCTTCTTTGAATTCATCAAATACAATGACAACATCATACTCCGTCAATTCTTAATTGGAACCCTATTATTGGGTCAAAGTGATAAAAGCAGTGGTAGCTATGCACAATCACTTACACAAAGCAACATACTTCGGACAGCCCTTGAAGGGATTCATAATGACATTGCCTTGAAAATTAACGAGATCATACGGCGGTTGGTTGAATACAATTTTGGTGAGGATGCTGTGAAATACACGCCAACAATCCGATTTGAGTCATTCCAAGGCAGAGATACCATAGAATTGCTGAAAGTGCTTTCTCCATATGCTAATGCGATGTTGGTGGACACAGAATCAGAATGGTTCAAAAAGCTGATAGAATACAGCATACAAGACATAACAGGTGAGACAGTCCCCATTGGAGAAGATGAACATTTAGGGCCTTCCAATGAGTTAGAGAAGCTTCCAAGTTCTGAAATGGAAAATAGCATCCTTGATAAGATCAAAGAACACTTATATCATCGAAAAGATTGAGGATGAAGCAGCATGGTGAAAAAAGAACTCCTACGTGTACGGGCTTCCACAAACCAGCTTGATCAACGCCTCAAAAAGCTGTTTAAGGAAGCTAAGGAGAAATGGGAAGATGAACTTTCACAAGCCACAAATGAAGATGAATTCATCGAAAAAGTCTTCAACAAGGCAATGAACCCCATATACTCAGTTAAAGGCGTGGAAACAGTTATAGATGCAGCAGTAGCAGCATTTGAGCAATATCACATGCCCCTTGGTATGAGGAAGGAATTATTCCAAGAAATACTGAAAAGCGACATCAGTGGGTACATGGCACGGGTGAATAGGGAAGTAGGTGACGATATCTTGAAACAGATGACAAGGATGGTCTCTGAAAAGAAACCCTACACTGAAATGATCAAAGACCTGGGAAACCACTATGAATCTTTGGCATCATTCAGATCAAGAACAATTGTGAGAACTGAGATGCTAAGGGCTGGGAACCTTGTAGAGTACCAACGTGGCTTGTTAAGTCCAATGAATCAATATTATCGTGTTATAAGCCATCCTAACTGTTGTGAGGAATGTGCTGAACGGTACGAGTATGGAAATGCTTTCTTTCCAGCTGATGACTATGACAGCATCCCACCACTTCACCCAAATTGTCGATGTGTGATTGACTGGCCAAGCGTTACTGAATTGCCAGAAGACCTACAATCTAACGTTCTTGAGGTTATAGGGGCGATATTATGATCCGGTTAAACCAAAAAGGGTATAAAAATGCGAGAAAACTGATAGAAGCAGAAGCCGGTAGGATAAACAAAGGGTCATGGGAAAAACCCAACCTGTCAGATTTCAAAAACGTAGAAGAATACAGTTTGTATTGTCTTGGTGTTGACACAGAAGCAGATCCAGAAACGGCAGCAGCGTACTCCTACCCCTATGGGAAGAAAGGAGAAGTCTACATCGCAGCGTTACGTGCTATTAGATCGGCTGCTGCTGGTGGTAGGGGTGCACAGCCTAACAAGGAGATTTTTGAAGCTGCTGGAAGACTCCTTGACCAAGCCAAATCAAAAGTTGAACAAAAAACCCAGAATACGATAAAAGTGGATGCTATTCTTTGGTCACCGGGTGTACTCCATCCAAGTGTTGATGGGGTCCCAACAAAGGTTTATGCTGATGCAGAATTGGCAGAGAACGTTTATGAATGTGTTAAATCGAAGATAGAGGAAGTTGGTGGTCTTCCCATCACTATAGATCATCTGAATTTGAGTCAGTTGGAAATCTTGAAGGATATGGGTTATGGTGTGATTGGATGGATTACAAAGGTTGAATTGAGGAATAACCGTGTCTATGCTACTGAGATCGCATATGAAGGTGATGGGATCCCCAAATTGATTGAAAAAGGCCTATTGAAAGCTTTCAGTATAGAGGCCTTCACAAGCTTGAAACCCTTCGAGGATGGTTTTAAGATTGTTAAATTTGAAGAAGTGACAGCCGCAAGCGTTGTTAGGACACCGGCTTGTCCATCATGCTTAGTTTATCGTATAGAGGCTTATAATCGTTCCAAACATATGATGGATGTCTTTGTCAAGTTCATACCAACAATTAAAGGTGGTAATATGAAGGTAGATATGCAAAAAGAAGAACCAAAACCTTCCGAAGCAGCTGAAAAACCAGCTGGGGAAGGTGATGAAGCAAAAGCTGATGTTGAAACCACTGCTATGGTCATAGACCGTGTGAATGCCGTGGTTGAGGAGTTGACACAACTTATAAAGGACATACAAGAAAAACAACCAGAAGAAGTAAAATCAGAAGAAGGTGAAGAAAAACCAGAAAAAGGTGAAGACGGGGCTGTTAAAGCAGCAACAAGAGAACTAAAAGAGAAAGCAGCCGTAGCACAAGCAAAGAAGGTTGTTGAAGCCTATGTTGAACAAGGGAAAGTCAAACCAGCCGACATCGAAGCCCACGTAAAACTGGCAGCCAAAGACATAAAATCCTATCAGAAGGTCATGGAAGACTCTGAACCCTTAATCCAGATGGGTAGAATAAGTAAAAGCCATGTAGAACAACCTAAAAAACCCTACACATATGAAGAATACCGTAGGAGGTTTTTCGAATAAAAAAAAAAGCTGATAAAAAGGTGATAATATGGTAGAAGAACGCAACTATGGTGAATTAGGCCCTTCTGTGACCATGCAACTTAAAGAAGGTAATATGACCATTTCTGAGATTTCTACAGCGAGAGGCCTTGAAACGGGTGCTACTTTTACAAGTCAGATCAAAAAAGGAGATCTTGTTGCAATAGCCGGCGACATGCTCGTGGAAAAAGTCACAGCATCCACCACAGCCACAATCGTTGGTGTTGTGGAAGATGAACCACAATTCCAAGGACAAGAACCTACAGAATCAGCGACAGAGGGCGACTATGTACGTAGAATCGCAGCGGTACGATTATTTGGGGCTGCTGTGAGAACTGTTGAATTAGTATCCACTAATGCAGCAATAACACCCGGAGACCCCATAAAAAATACGGGTCAAAAATTTGATAAAGCTTCATCATCAACTGATAAAATCGCACTTGAAAGTGCAAGCGCAAATTCTGGGGGTAAAATAGCAGTCCTATTTGGACATTACTATAAATGAGGTGATTTAGATGGTAGATTTTACAACAACGGTACCAGCTGAGGCCCTTCTTCGAAAACACAACATGGAATACTATATAACTGAAAATGTGATACCACAAGTCCCATTCTTACAGATATTGCCAACTGCTGAAAACCAGACTGGAGAGTTCACCAGTGTTGTTGAGTCCAACAATCCAGTACGTGACATACGAGAAGGGGATCAAGGAACCCCAGCTTTAGCATCTGAGGCTTCAGAACTCACCACAATACAATTGGTGGCTGGTAAAGTTGTATCTGGAAATACAGTGTCATATGGATACAGTCTTGCATACACTGACAAAGATGCTGAAAGGAGTCAATTCACAGCCGATATAAAGCTTGCTACCCAAAAGATGATAGCAGGGTTTGCATATTTCCTAAACGATTACATTGCTGGGGAATTAGTGAGAACAGCACAGTTAGATGCCCCGGATGACATAAGTGATTGGGGTACATCTGAATACGATCCAAGGGCTGACTTTGTGAAGATCCGAAAAGCATACAAGGAAGAAACTGGCTTCTTCAGGGCAGATACTGTTATGCTGGCTTTAGATCCGTTCTACAAGCTACAAGAGTACCTTGTTTCCTTCGATAAGGAAGTGAATGAAGCAGAACTTTCAGTAGACGGAATGAGAATACAAAACGTTGGAGACGATATAGACGGTTCACATGACTTCATTGTCCTTGATTCCCAAGTTCCACCAGGCATCATCGAAAAATACGTTAATCCACGCTACTCAGCCCTATCCGGGCAACAAGCACCCGGCGTCCCACCAGCCCTAATCAACATCAATGAAGTGAAAGAAGACACATACCCACACCGAAACATCCTTGAACTCTGGGTAGATGTTGGGTATAATAGTAGAGAACCTTACAGTGTGATGACTGGTCAATTTGTCCAGTCCTAAGCGGGTGTGATAAGCTATGAGCTTCTTAGAAGACTTAAGAAAGAAAGGGGGGATCTCTAAACGCTTGTACCAGTATGTGAAGGGTATAGAATCTTCCATTAGTGCTATCGAGTCAGATATTGATGCCATCGAAACAACCGTCGGAGAAAAAAGCACCGTTGCAATAATCGGCCCCCGTACCGGTACTGGTGGTTTAGAGACTGTTGAACATTCCCTTGGGGCCGTACCATCCAAAGTAGTACCAGTTTTTTCATCAGCACCAGATGGTGGGGTCACAGCAACATTAGGGGATATAAGTGATGAATCAATAGGGATAACGGTCACAGCATCAGCCGTTTACTATCTTATCCTTCTAAAATAAGATGATGTGGTAGTGTAGAATCATGACTATTCAACCAGACCTTGAGAAAATCGAAGAAATCGTCAGCATCTACATCGAATCCCCATCCGAGACTTTGATTTCAAGCGTGGCTGAGAATGGGGTTCAAACAGCCCTTCAAAAGTTGAACACAGCCGGTTTTGGTGAGGATGACCTCACCCTAACAATGACAGCCTCCATAACAATCGCAGCTGAATACTACGCCATTTCTGAATTGATTCAAGCCCTATACAACGCTTCAGAAGGTGGGGACAAGCACGTTGAACATTACCTTGCAAGGGCTGACACGCTTGTATCAGCCGTTATAGAAGAACTGTCTAATCGGAAGGATGGGTATGGGAACCCTATTTCAGCAGTGAAGACTGTATATGAGTACAATACACGATACAGGACAAGATAATGGGGTGTGGTCACAATTCTGGAAATAGAAGCAGATACTTCAGTTCTTGCAGAACTTGCCGAGAAGGCTGTGAATATTAGACAAGCCCTTTCAATGGCTTTAGATGACTTCATGCAAGCCTTAGAATCCACGGCTAAGGATTATGCACCCATAGTAACGGGGAATCTTCGAGCAAGTCACACAGTGTACCCCACGGGTGAATTGGAGAGAGTATTAACCGTTGACACCAACCAAGCCCCTTATGCCATTTTTGTCCATGAAGGAACTTCCCCGTATGTCATTGAACCAAAGAATGCCAGAGCATTGGCATTTGATGGGATCTTCACCAAACGGGTGCACCATCCGGGTATAAGGCCTAATCCTTGGCTTAGGGATGCTATGGACTCAGTGAATGCAGTTGAACACATAGAAAGCTTCTTAGAAATGTTGCTGGGGTGATTCAAGTGTCCTTTGACCATATAGGGCAAATCAGTTCCAAACTGCAAGAACTCCTTTCCAGTCTTTCCATTTTTGATGAAGTGAGGATAGGGATCCCAGAATCCACAGTACAATTCAAAAACGCCGTTGCCACAGTTTACACAACTGGTGGCCGTTTTGATCAAACAATGGGACAATATAACATCCCCATAGAAGTGGAATCGGTGATATTTGCTGTGTATCGTGGAACCAAGCCCGCAACGTACTCAAAAGCGATAGAAGACCTTGTCACAATCCTTAAAAAATTCAACACAGAAGAAGAATGGTATACTGTGAAGGGCACGACAAGGATGACAAAGGTTGATTCATTTCAACACATTCCAAGGGTGGTTGGGAAAGGATTCTACACCACAATCGTTTATAACTTAAAACATGATGTTAGAGAACCCTATTAATGTAATAGGATTATGAGAGGTGAGTATTTTGCCACCAGTAAGATATTTTGGTTTTAAAAAAGAATCAAGCTTTGGAACTGAAGCCACTGAGTCAACATATGATATTACCATAGCTGAGTCTGTTAGCCTTGATGTGCCAGATGAGCCAGTCATTTCACTTCCAACGCTTTCACCGTTCCCAAGAGGACAAATAGCTGGGTACTATGCCAACAAAGGATCATTCGAGTACCCAGTAGACATAAAAACAGTAGGATATCTTCTATACTTTAGCATTGGTGGATACACGTTCACATCTGGAACTCCAAACAATACACATGAATTCTATGCAACTACAGCAAAAACACTGCCTTCATTCACCGCACGAGTAGGAAAGGACACATTTGAACACGTTTTCCTTGGGACAGTTGTGGATAAAATGAGTCTTTCCGTTGAAGATGAAGTTGCTGTGATGAAAACAGACCTTCTTGGAAAGAAAGACAAAAAAGCAACAATTAGAACAACCCTAAATGAACCATCGGATGTTTTCCCAATCGCATTTTACCGAGTGAACGTAACTATAGATTCTACAGACGTTTCTTCGAAGGTGAAGTCATGGGAATGGGAATATGACAATGGGATTAAGGAGGATTTTGGACGTGGATTTGGTTCCAGATTCCCATACGGCTTCTATACGGGGGATAAAAACTGTACATTGACGCTTAAGATGAAAGACGAGGATACAAGCATTCTTGAAGCGTTTTGGGGTGATAGTAGCGGTGCAAGTGAAAGTTCACCATCCACATTTTCAGTTATTACAACCTTCGATGCTGGAGATGCTGGTACAATGACTGTCAATTTCCCAAAATGCTACTACAAGAAGATTGACACATCAATAAAGGCCGCTGAGCCCCGTGAACCTACTATAGAAATCGGATGTCTTGAAACAGAAGTAACATTGGAGGATGGTACTACTAAGAAGTCCACACCTGCTTATGTGAAGATAATTAACAGTGAATCAAAAATTGATAGTTAAAAAAAAAATAAACCCTTTTTTGAGTTTTTTGGAATAGTAAAAAAAGGAGGAATTGTTTTGGGGAAAAACAAGGATAATATACGTTTGTTTGAGGAATTACTACAAGGACAAAAGAAAAAAGTTGAATACAAAGTTGAAGGTTTGGAAAAGCCCATCCTATTAAGGCCTTTGACTTGTTCTGAGATCTTGGAACTTCAAAAGATTGAGAAAGAAGGGATGAAGGCTACGATTGACATAGAAGGCCTTATGAACATGTCACCGGGTGAACGGCGGGCTGCTATCAAGGATCAAACACAGAAGCTTAAACAAGAACTTGATTTTGCCAAGACTTATGAAGCACGTGCACGTGTGAAAGTGACGGCTGTTTCCCTTTCAGCTGAAACACCTATTGAGATCATTGAACAACTGCCACACAAGGTTCTAAATGACCTATTCTTGAAAGTGATGGAGATTAGCAGTGTATCCGATGAAGAACTTGACACGCTTAACCAATTTCGTTAAAGAACCGGAAGGAAGGCTTCTTTGGGCTTTACACAACTCGGGAGCGAGAATATGTGAAAAAGCAGCTGATTTAACTGAGAAACAAAAACTCTTTCTCGCACAAGCATACTACCAAGAATTGCGAGAAGAACGAGAATTCATAGCTAAGGCCCTTGGTGCTGAAATAAAGGAGTCTGGGGTCTCAGAATCCATGAAGGAAAGAGCAAAGCGTTTAGCAAGGAGAGTATAAGAACCCCACACCCTTCCTTTTACCCCTTAAAATAAACTGGGATGTTGGTGCTTGTATGGATGAAATAAGCGTAGTAGTACGGCTTGTAGATGAAGCTTCTTCACAAATGCAATCACTTGTCGCCAATATGGAAGGTGCAATGAGTTCCATTAGTTCCACGGCGACTGATGCATCTTCCAGTCTCACAGAAATCGGATCTTCTGCTTCTGATGCTGCTAACAGTATATCAGAGGTTGGTAATGCTGCTAATGAGACAAGTGATGCCGTATCCACAGCAGCAAACAGTGCTGAAGAATTGGATAGTGCAACATCGAATATTACATCAACAAATATTGATGAAGTTGCAAATGCTGCCACAGAGGCATCAACATCCCTAAACTCCACTTCTACAAGTGCCGAGGAACTTGCAACAAGCTTAGCAAGTGTAAATGCTACCGATCTCTCCAGTGTTGCCGCAAGTGCTGATTCTTTGAAAGGAAGTCTGGATAAGACTGCTGAATCGGCACAAGAACTAACCAACAATTCAAAGGAGGCCACAACCACCCTTGCAAACACGGGTGGAAGCGTTGTGGGGCTTGCTGCCATTGCCGGGGCCCTTGGAGCTGTCACGGCGGGTATGGAGATGGCAGCACGGGACGCCACAAACCTAAATACAACCTTCCAAAAAATGGCAAGTGCAAAAATGCCAGAACCAGCCGTAAGGAGCTTTGTAGCAAGCCTTGTTAGTGCAAAACTGCCCTTAGAGGATGTTATAGGTTATATGAAGCTTTTAAAACAAGCTGGAGTCTCAAGTGCTGAAGGACTCAGGGCAGGTATAATTGGGCTAAACAACTTGGCGCTTGCAACTGGCACCACAAGGGATGAAATTTCCAGATTTGCCAATTCTCTGATTGTGATGGGTATACGGCTTGATGAAGTTCATAAAGCTTATAATGCTGTCGCTTATGCACAAGCAAACATCGTAGGTGGTTTTGCAACATATATTAAGTGGATGGAGAAATTTGATTCAGAGTTTAGAAAATTGGGGCTTAACATTGATCAGACAGCTGTGCTTATTGCTGCTGCAACTAAGAAGTTTGGTGGTGGTAGGGCTGCATACACCGGTTTAAGTCAAGCCTTGAAGGAATGTAACGGTGATCTAAGCGTTTTAGAGCAAAAGCTTGGCATGCAACCTGGTACGCTTGCAAGGGCAAGTGAAATGACTTCGAAATATGCTGGAACTATTGATAGGAAGTCAAAAATTGAAAAGAACAATGTTACAATAATGCAAATGCTCCAAACAGAACTGGACAAGCTTAAAATACGTTTCTCATGGCTTATAGGCCCTATTACAAATGTCGGAGGTCTCATAAGTGGTTTAGTAGGATTATATTCAGTATATCTTACATACCAATCAGCTGTTTCGATGGCTGCAAGTGCACAAGCATTATCAGAAATGACAAAAGCGGGTGCTACGGAGGCCTCTACCGCAGCAACCAGTCAAAACATCGTTGTTACTACTTTGCAAGCGGCTGCGAACCGTGTAGTTGCTATAGGGACGGCATTGTACACGGCTGCATTAGAAGGAAATCTAATAGCCTTGATTGCACAGACAGTAGCTACAAAGGCTGCTACGGCGGCACAATGGTTATTTAATGCTGCTATGTCAGCTAATCCAATTATGTGGGTTGTTATAGCTATAGGGGCCCTTGTAGCAGCCCTAATTTACCTATACTACAATTACAAGCCCGTAACGGATGCTGTGAACTGGTTCATCAATGGGTTGAAGCAGGTTGGTGGGGTTATCTATGGGTACTTGCTTGGGGCCTTTGAAGCGGTGAAAGGGGCCCTATCAGCCGTTGGTTCTGCCATTAGTGGGGCCTTAGGTGGTGTTATCAGTTGGATCATCAATGGACTCATGGAAATAGGGAAAGCAGTATACTACGTTGTTTTCTCATTCCAATTTGTGGATGATATGACATCCAAATTTGGAGTTGTAGGACTTGCCATATCATACATCATTAACCCTATAAGGACTTTAATAGAGTTTATTAACCAGTTAAAGATCGCATGGGATGCTTGGAGTAAAACGGCTGAAGGACAAGAAGTATTTAAGGAATTAGGGGAGGCATTTGGAGAATTGAAGGCGGCGTTTGGAGAAGTCTGGAATGCATTACAACCAGCAATACAAGCAATACAAGCCGCTTTCAGAGAACTTTGGGTTGCATTGTTCCCCGTGTCATCAGAAGCCAAGAAAGCCGGTGATGGACTAAAGGATACTGGTAGTGCTGCTAATGATGCGAAAACACCAATACAGTTATTTGTTGATATTATAAAAATCTTTGCTGACTTTTTACAGTATGTGGTTGTCCCCGTAATAAAATTACTCGCAGAAGGTATTAGGCTGTTAGCACCGGGGATAGGGCTTCTTGCAAGCATATTAGCCACCTTAATCGGCTGGGTGATCCAAGGAGCAATATGGTTCATTAATCTTGCCAGAGCAGTCTGGGCTGTTGCTTCTGCATTTGGACAGTTTGTATGGTCAGTTCTCACAACCATTTGGCAGATTATCATGGGTTTCATACAATTACCTGGTCAAATTATTAGTATTTTGTGGGGTATCCTCACGGGGACGATGTCTTGGTCAGAAGCTTGGAAGATATTGGGTTCTAATGCTGCTGTGAAGTTTGTTATCTCTATTATCAATTTCTTGATCTCCTTACCTGGAAGGGTGTTTAACATCTTAAAATTGGTTTTAAGCCGTGTTGTGGCGTGGATAAGCCAGCTTTGGGCTAAAGGAGTATCAGCTGGTAGGGGTTTTGTGGATAAAGTTGTAAGTTTTCTTAAAGACCTTCCATCCAAGGTAGGTCAAATCCTCATGGATGCAATAAATGTGATACTTGGGAAGGTAGGAGACGCCTTTAATGCGGCAGTACGCTTTGCACAAGGGATATGGGACGGTATAAAAAGTGCATTGCACATAAAAAGCCCCAGCATCATCTACAAACAGCTAAAATCTGATGTGGATGCCGTGAATGACATGTTTAAAAAGAGGGCTGCTGAAGGCCGTGCTGCCGCAGCACTCTACGCTTACGGCTTAAGGGAAGGATTGGAACCAGCATTATCAGCAACAACCACAATAGCCACCACAATACCGGCTGGGACAACACCAACAACCACACAAGCCCCAGCAACACAAGAAACAAGGACTCAGATGAATGAAGTCACAAAAACCGGCTTAGAGGCTGTGAATACAACAACACAGCAAGGAATGGCTGCCATCAATAACACAACAAATACGGGCTTACAAACGATTATATCTACTTGGACAGGTATAAAAGAGACCACAACAAAAACACAAGCAGCTATGACCAATACACAGACAATCACAAAATCAGCAATGTCCACAATGGTAAACACAACCAAAAATGCGATGGATTCGATGAAGAACGGTTTTAATTCGATGAAAAATGAAGTGATATCAGCAGCCTCAAAAGCGAAAAGTGGGGTTGTTTCACACATCGACACCCTATCAGCAAATATTAAACAGTTCTATAGGCTTGTGACAAACCCCGGTGCTGGGGGGCCCGCTGGGGGGCCCGTTGGCAGTTCTATACGTAAAATAGCTGGTGCTGGGGCCCCGGTTTCAAGGAAGATCATGACCACCCCATCACTAAAGCTTGGTTTTGGGGCCCTTCCAGAGCCTTTAACACCTTCTGAACCGTTGAAATCACCAAGCATCCATGATATTAGCAGTTCAAGGAAAGCACAGAAAATAGCAGAAGAATTTTACAGAATGCTGTCATGTCCATCTTGCTTTGCATATGGGGCTGGCGGGGGATGGGATTACAGTGATGAATGGATTAGCTGGATTAAAAAGCAAATTGGCAGTTATAGAGTTAGTATTTTGCCTGGTTTAAACATAAAAGCTGGTGATTTTGTCACATACCCGCCTAAGGGGATTGCTGGGAACCTTGCAAGCTTTATAGCTGTTATGTCAGCAATTATAGGAAGGACACGGTATGCTTTCTATTATGGAAGTAGTGGATTGTCTGTAGCACAATTATTAGCACGTGGATACTTCAATTGTTACGATGGGGCAAGGATAGTTGTTGCTTATGCAAATGCGTTTGGATTACCCGCTTATATGAGTTGTGGACTTTCATGGGCTGGTATTCCTCATTGTGCTGCAAATGTGGCGGGGATGTGGTTTGACACAACCGCCTTCCAGCAAGGACATGGCTGGACTTCTCCAAAGGTGTCTGGTTATGGTGGGCCTTCTGGTTTAACCCTTGATTCTATTGTTTCTGAGGCTGTTAAGGGTGCTGTGTCCTTGAAAGGTGGGGAATCTAATGTGAATGTGAATATTGATATTAACTTGGAAAATGTTCCAGAGCACATAAGTGAAAGGGAGCTTACTGCTATGTTGAAACAGGCTTTACAGGATGATACAATCATTGATACAATTGCTAAGAATCCCCGTTTAACTGAAAATGTGAATAGGAGTCTTGGATTTGAACTTTTAAGACATAAAAGGAGTGCTGGAGTATGAAGAAGGTTTCACTAACAATAGAAGAAATAGAACTGTATGGAAACTATCTCACTAAGGCGATAGTCTATTATGAGAACTTGAATTATTATTCTGAGGGATATGGTACTCTTACAATAGATGAAAACCTTGAAAAGGACAATAAAACCTTCAAAACCCTTAAATGTGAGGGTTCTACTGGTATAAACTTGTCTGGAGATTCATAAAAAGGTGTAGGGGATAGATATGGCTACTGTGACAAAATATCCACAAAATATTCAATATGAACAAGTTGAAAAAACAAGAGGATATTATACTGAAACCATTTGGAACTCATTAGACAGGCTAAAAAAGGATGATAACAACTATGCCTATACTAACACAGTAGCTTCACGTGCAGGCACTAAATCCAAGCCCGGTAGAATAAAAGCAACCACATTCAACTTTGATATACCTATTAATTCGAAAATAAACAGTGTAAAAGTGGAATGGAAGGAATATGCAAGGGCATCGAATGGATCAATATATGGGACAATAGCAATACCATCAGTATCCATTTACCTAATAAAGGCTAATGGTGGGTCTAATAGCAGCACAAAGACTGATAATTATCGTGTTCCTACTTCCCCAACTTCAAGAAGCTTAACATGGACATCATCTGATATTCCGAATGTGAAAAGGGATAATCTTGCAGATTCGGGCTTCGGAGTTTATTTCAACCCAGCAAGAAATACGAATTATAATGCGGGTATAATGTATTTGGACTACATTCGGGTGGTTGTTGATTATACAACACCCACATATTCATTATATTCAAACAAAACAGGTACATTAGAGATATTTAAGGATATTACTGTCACAGCAACCTTAACAAACTCAAACAACACCCCACACACCACACCAGTACCAGTAAATGTCTCCATACCCTCAGATGCAACAGTGAAAAGTGTAACATGCGATGGAACATATAACTTTGAGGAAAAAGTCTGGAATGCGAAAATAGGAAGCGGAGGCACAGCAACCATAACCATGGTCTTAACATTTAATCAACCTGGTTCTAAGACTGTTTCATTCACAGAAACTGTTACTAATCAAAGCACAAGCCAAAATTTTAATGTAACAGACACTTATCTGAAATTTACACATGTTGATTACTCTGTGATAGGAACAAGTAACACAACGATAACTTACACAGCAACAAAGGCTACAAGTGGAACTGCAACCGCAACAATCCCCTTACCATCATGGATTACTTATGTAAGCTACTCTGGTGATGGTACATACAATCCAAGCACTGGAGAATGGTCTGTTTCATTCGCAAGCGGCGGAGAAACAAAAACTCTGAACCTAACAATAAGAGCAAATGCTACAAATAAAATTTACAAGCAAGTGGTGACTTCAAATAGTGAAACAGCAACTATAAGATACCTAATCAATGGAACACCATCTAACACAACTTGTCTTGGATATAGGATAAACCTAAATGCAGCAGGGATAACATTAACACAAAATAAAACATATCACTTGACTTTCTATATGTATGCAGAGAAAAAGGGGATACCATACAAACAAACAGGAGTATCAACAGAATATAAAGTGTTTATTGATTCAACAGAGATAGGAGACATACCACTGGATATTTATGAGGGTTGGCAGAAGGTTGATATTGAATTCACAGCCCCATCATCCTCTCCCAACTACTTGTATATTAATGGGCCTTCAAGATACAGTGAAACTGAAAAATTCAAGCTTATGCTTGCTGGATTATGCATTGCGAAGGATTCTGAATTCTATGAACCAAAAACCTTAATCTCCAATCCAGAAAGGATCGGAGTACAGGGGCAATATGCTACAATTTCATTATCAGCGTATGAGGAAACAAACATTTATAAGGTGAAATTTCAAGGAACAACACCCTCTGATGGTTATGTTGTTGGAATGGAGATACCAACAGAGTATGAAACAGATAATAACCTGTCTGGGGATCTTATATTACATTTTAGTGATTATGATATTGAGAAGACCAGCATATTCCCACCAGAGGCCACAAAAGTTGCATGGGGTTCGAAATGGGATAAGTGGGGTCTTGAGGAATTAGATGATTCTACTTCACCATTATTTTTACCATTATCAGAGAATCCTTATATGCTCTTTAAATTGAAGAATATTAGTTCAGAGACTGCTAATGTGAAATTGAAGAATATTACATTTGATTTGTATTATGTTGATGATTCTCTGCTGAGTAGGCCGGGGTTTAAGTTGGATAATGTTCATAGCAAATCTTATCTTATTCATCTGTCCCCAGATACTGAATTCACAGCAGGAATAGACCCTGATATACAAATAACAGATTACAAACAAGCAGATGAAAATATACTCTATGGATATTCAGTTAACCCTAAAAAATTATCATTGAAGTTTTATATTGGTGATGATGATTTTGAAGGGGCGACAGATCTTTTAGAGGAAGTTACAAAATTCTTTTCAAACAAAAAAGACAAATTTGGCTTACCAATACCAAAGAAGCTTAGATTTGACTGGGATGATGATACATACTATAATGTAATCTTGTCATCAGCAATAAAGAGCAAAGCACAACCAGCAGCCTATGAATGTCAAGCAGAATTTGTGATACCTGATGGTGTGGGTTGGCATAACCCTAAATATTACCCTCAAAAGGGGAAACACAGAAGCATATTACCTGCCAAGCCCCTAATTTGTCTTAGAACTGTTGGGAAAGAAATTGTGACAATAACTGAATCAAAAACAGGGCAAAAGATGATAATAAACTCCAAATTCCCAAATGGAACAATATTATATGTTGATTGTAAGCTGAGGAAGGTCTATGATAGTAACAACACAGAATACACTGGTTCAGTAGCCCTAAACAGCGACTGGTTCAGACTAAACCCAGAATTCGACTTTAGCGACTCTAATGGGTGTGAAATACTATTTGTCAAGGTGGTTGAAGCAGTATGAAAACCAGAAACATTGCAGTTCTAACACCTGATGAAAAGCTCATAGGATACCTCAATGATGAATATCTTACAATTACAGAAACTTGCGAGATCGGAAAACTCAGACAAATCAAAATAGAGCATCCAATATGGGACAATGATACAAAAGAATCATTAGACTACTACCTTAGCCTGTTAGAGCATGGAAACAAGATATGGTGGCAAAAAACCCCAAATGGGGACAGTTGCCTATATGTTATTGTTGGAGAAAGGCTTATAGACCCAGTACTCAATAAAGTGACTGTTATAGCTGAAGAAGCAGCCATAGAATTATCTTTCCTTGAACCAATACAATACGAAAATGTTGTCATTGACAGCTTCCCCGGTACAACCTTAAATTCAAGATATGTGAGATTAAACAGTGTTGGGAGTGTTTCAATAGAAAATGACAAACTAAAATTGTCTGTTTCAACTGGGACTGATGCAAGATGGGACATAGGCGCTTTCAAAGCATGTCATGTTGGAATACCCATATCAAACACCCCAAATTTCACTATCAGTGTAAAAATAGAATCTGATACGCAAGCAAACAACACATGGAAAGGAATAGGCCTAACCGATGGGACTGCTGGGAAATGGTGTAGGGTGGTAAGGAAAGTTGATTCATCAGAGACTAAAATAAAATTAGAAACCCCAAGAAATGACATAGCAGTAGATGTCAGCACACAACCAGTCTATTTCGAGCTTAAATTGTCTGCTTGGCAGGTAACAGCAGACTATAAAACAGAGGATGGGGATTGGCAGAATATCGGTAGTGTATATATTGATTTTGATCCCACACATGTAATATTATTCGTATCAAACCAATACGGCAACTATAATGGTGTAGTTGGAAGATTCGATGATCTGCTTTTCATACCAGAATTGGGAATCCCCATAACAGTAGATTCAAGCTGGATAAGCAGTGTAACTGGTGGTTTGTTCCAAGCAGGGACAGTGGAAAGCACAACAATGTATTACGGTGGTGTAGCAACCCCAATGGCACTATTGAGGGAATTAGAGAATCAAACAGGGAAAACAGTCAAATTTAGATATGAATATTCAGTTGAAGAAGGTATAAAGAGATATATTGATATAGTATCAAATCCGGGGGTTGAGCACAGAAAACCAATAGAAATCGGCTATGATACTGAAAACATCACCTTAGAAGAATCTGAAGCAGATAGTAGCATTGCAATAGCCCCAATTCATCGAACAAGCAGCCAAGAAGACATACAAAAGTATCATGAGATATATAATCAATGGGAACTTCTATCAGTGAATCCAGGGGACATGATCCCCGGAATGGTTATCATAGACCAAGATAATAATGTGATAGAGGGCCCTAAACTTCCAGCACCATTCAAAAAGGATGCTGGGAGCAAATATATCTATGATACGACAGGTGCAAGTGGAATAGAATATCAGAACATATTCAATCCATCAACTGGAAATAACATTATGAAGGTGTATCCTTTTGATGTGAATGAATCCCACCCCTATAATATCTATTGGAAGCTTGTTGAGAAGTTATATGAGATTCGACAACCAACCGTCAAATTCACAACAAATGTCCATAACATTTCATTGCTTTCAGATACACTTGATGATACCTATTATAATGTACATGATACTGTTTATCTACATATCAACTGGAGAGAGGATAAAATCCCTGCAACAGTGATAAAAACAGAGAAATCAAGCATAGACCCATCAAAAGACCGCATAGAGCTTGGAAACTACCAGATAAACTTCCTATCAGACTACTTGTCAACATTCTACCCACGATCTAAAAGAACCCCTATGGAAATCACATATCCAACAAAACCGACACTGGAATATGATTATTATAGTACAGCGATTAAAACCCCGGGTAAAGTGTTAAATATGGATACTGGGGGGACTTGGCAGCCTTGGGTTAGTGGGACAACACTTGCACAAGCTGTTGCCTCCAAGGATGATGGAAACAGTGCTTATGTGAGTATGGGGCAAGGAGACACAAAAACACTTGTCGCTAACACATTTGGATTCAATATCCCATCCAATGCCGAAATAACAAACATAGCTGTCACACACCGCTATAAGCATGGTTCAATAACAATAGATGCTTATGTCACACTCTTAGCACTTGTCCCAGGGGTAACTTATAACATTTATTATAATGATCCAAAGAAACTTTATTCTACATATACAGAGAGGACAGAGGAAGGAGATATACTTACATTTTGGAAATCAACAGATGGGATCGGCCCTGCAACAGTAAACAGCAGTGGATTTGGTGTGTTTTTGAGGATGCGTAATAATTCCACAACAACAGGGAATCTATTTTGTGATTATATTGGTGTGAAGGTGTATTATCGTATTCCAAGGGTCTAAAATCGTGGTGGTTGGTGATGGATAGATATTATAGTCGTATTCGGCGGGGAAAAACATGGGGACATTGGAACCTGGAGAAACTATCTACTTATCAGCCTGGATAAAGAAGGACAAGTCTTCAACTGATATGCCTTTCACACCAAGAATACAACTTGTGAAAAGTGAAGTTTGGATGAACAAAAGAGATACTGATGTCATCGCAGAGGCCCTTATTGACTCATCAAAGGTCAATGAATGGGATCAAGTGGTGTTGAAGTACAGAAATGTCTCAGATTACCCTATAAGGGTTTCTGGAAGGCTGAAAGCTATGGGGACAACTGGGAATGTTTGGCACGTGCTGGAAAAAGATGTAAGTGGGAAAGGAAAGCTAATATTCCTCAAATAACTGAAAAAAGGAGTGTGGTAACTTGGCTGACCCAAAATACGTAACATTGGAAGATTTCAAAGATATGATACGTAGATATGAAGCATTCAAAAAAGAGAAGGGTAGAGACCCAAATTTTGTACGGGTTAAGGGGTCTGAGTATGCGATCCCCAACCCAGTCTTCAAGGACATGATTGAAAGATATAATCAGTTCTTGAAGGAAAACGGGAGAGAACCAAAGGTGATATACTTGAACAAGGAAGAACGACCCAAGAATGAGAAAAAGGAAGCAGATGGATGGGTATTAACCGGATACTTCAAGCAAGATTTTCAAGACACGGGGTACACTTGCGGCCCCAGCAGCCTCCAAATGGCCCTTTCAGCCCTTGGATGCAATATCTCAGAAAAAGAACTTGCCAAAGCCGGATACACAAACATCCACGGCACTACTCATGATGGAATGATAAGTGCGGTGAAGTATGCAAGCAAAAAATGCAAAAAGAACATACAAGCACAGTTCAAACCATTCTACAGTCTTGGATGGGATAGTATCGTCAAACACATCCAAAATGGCGGTGAAATCGTAATACACTTGATCACAAGGCCTGGTTTGGATGTGGATGTGAACGGTGTTGTGGTCTGGAGACAAGCATGGGGACACTATGTCTACCTTGTGGGTGTGAATCAGAAGAAGGGCCTTGTAAGGATAGCCGATCCTACAAAGGGGATTCATGATTTTAGAAGTGGACAAGTTGTCCAAGCGATGAATAACGTGTCAGCACCGAGCATTTTAATGTTAAACGTCAAAAAATGATAGGATCGTGGATACATTGGACAGCTATTCCCTATCCCATAAAAGAAGGCTTCACATCGTTCCACTTGGGGATTTTCACGTTGGTGCGAGGAATTGCAATTATGACTATCTCGAATATGCTGTGAATACTGTGAAAAACCTGAAGGGCCCCAAGCGGGTGTATCTCCTTGGGGATCTGATGGAAACGGCTGATAGACGGGTTGGACACAGTGTATTCGAACAAGATCTAAGCATAGATGACCAAATACTCTATTTGAGAAGCCTGCTAAAACCGATAAAGGACGACATTGTTTTTTTGTGTAGGGGCAATCATGAGGATAGACTAATCCAAATGTATGATCTTGACCTGACAAGAATCCTTGCAAATTCCTTTGATGCGAAATATGGGTATCAATGTCATGACGTTTTCAAAATAAACGACAAAGAATTCCAAGTGATGGCATACCATGGCAAAGGTAGAAGTAGAAACCTCCAACTTGCATATGGTAAGGTTCTAAGGGAATTGGGGAATTTTCAAGCCGATTTGTACATCTATGGACACCTACACATGACGGGTTCCTATAGGGAATTTGTATGGACAGGGAGAGATATAAAACAAAAGACTTACATCCTTACAGGCCATTTTATGAAGTACTGGGGTGGATATCCAGAATCGAAGGCTTTGTCACTGTCCCCAGAATCGTTCATGATCTGTGGGGTGAACAAATCGCTTTCTGTGGATTGTAATCCTTTTTTCATCCATGAAAGAAGGAACGATCTACTTACATAGTATCCCACCCTTTGTTTATCCACCATCCTCTCCTTTTTTTTGTGTTTTTTTGCATGTTTTTAGGTTGTTTACCCTACCTAAACGGGGTAAAATAGGTGAAAAAGTGATGAAAAGTTGTAAGGGGTGAAATGTATGATAAATAAGATCAATCAAGTCTTGAATACGTTAAATATTGATTTATTGAAGGAGTTTAGGATAGAAGTGAACAGAGATCGCTGCTTTTTCCCAACAGCGACCATATACCCAAAAATGAAGATTATTGTGATAAAAGGGAATCCAGCAAGCGTTGAACGATACGGGCTTGCAGAACTCCTTGCACATGAAATAGCAGAATATGATTACTACTTACGTTACGATGGGGAATCCAGCAACCACAATCACAAATTCCAAGCCATAGAACAAGCATATAGAAACATCATCACAAAAAAGATCGTGGAAGAACATGGATGATCTGGGTCTAATATAAAGAAGGGGTTGGTGTGAAATGTTTATATATCCCTTATATCATAGTATTGAACAAAACAAGGAAAAAAAAGAAAGGGGGTATAACCGGTGACCTCCATACATAGTATATTAGAACAATATAATATATACTTTTCTTATGAAATTGATGTAGAAGACTTTGTAATGGCAGTAGCAGCACTTGCAAAAAACAGAATACCCCTTACCCGGCTTGTTAAGGAACTTCAAGAACCCGCAGAAAGGTACAACAACCTAATAAGCAACAATAAGATCAGAAGCATCGTAAAAAACATTTACATGTCCTCTGATGACTATGAAAACCCCAAAGAGTACTTGAAAATCGCTTTGGGGGATGATGGGGCTGTCAAAGACATCATAGAATACATAGAATCCTACAAAGAACAACCATTTGTAAACATACCATTCTATGAAAAGGACATGACCATCTATTTAGATCACCAAAACAAGCAAGTAAAACTAATAAAAACGGTAGTAGTCAAAGGTGTGACCTTTGAACAAGAAATGTCAGTAATAGATGCCATACCAACAAAAATAAACCTATATGAATCCCCACTACCTGGTGACATAAGACAAATCAAGATACAATGGGACACGATCACAAACAAGTTTACAATAGGCCCCGGGCCTATACAAGCACAATATGATTTCCTTGAGGAAAGTGGGAGAGTCTTGTACAGCCGATACCTTAAAGATGTCCTCGCAGCTATCATATCAGAGTCTGTGAGGCGAGGATTCTCCAAAATCAAAGAACAAGTTGAATCACCCGGTATCTACTATGATGAAGTGAGGAACAAGATCGTCACGGTCAAATATGAAAAATCAAAAGTCACACCAGAATCCATACAAGATTGCATCAAATTGTTAGAAAATCTTGCAAAATATGTAGACCCAACAAAGCTTGCCACTGTAATAAAATGGAACATGCTGGCACCGTTTGCATATGCGATGAAGATAATGGGGGCCCCCATGTTCCCATACCTCTATTTATATGGTGTTGCTGGGACTGGGAAGACCACAATGGCATGCATTGGTCAATACGTGCACACATACCCCACAAGTGAAACAAACACTGGTGGATCTTCTTTTGACACGGTTGCAAGGATTGGAGAGAAGCTTAGACAGTCCACGTTCCCAATCATTGTGAATGAACCTAAATCCACTTTTGACAGACCCAGCACCGCTGAAATGGTCAAAGTAGCTATAGAATCAACGATAGCACGTGGAAGATTTGAAGGAAGGGTTTTTAGAAACATTCCAAGCCTTTCACCGATTATGTTCACATCAAACCATTATCTGCCGCCGGATGATGCATTACTCAGAAGATTGCACATAATTAACTTCACACACGCCGACAAACCTTCAAAAGAGGAAATGCAAGAATTTCAGAACGCTTTTAGGGTGAACAACCCACACACATCCCCGCTTCGACAATTGAACGTGTTGGGTTCTTTTGTTCTTGAAGAAGTTGAAAGCGACATAAAACTACTCTACGATGATTATAAAAGCGTTGCTGACTCCCTAATCCTACGATTTTACTCAGATGCTGGAATGGAACCGCCAGAATGGATATTAGAATGGTCAGAGGCAGAAGGTGGCTATTCAGAGATGGAAGAAGATATCAGAGAAGAAATACGAGTATTCATATGTGACCTAATCAATGAAAAGATGGCTAAAACACGTTGGACAAATGAATACGACACTGTAATAAGCAAAGATGCCCTTCCAGTGGAAGAGGAAGGCTATTTTGATGAAATGGTTTATAACGTGTTGAAATCTGGGAAAATACCCTACATCCTACTCCATCATAATGGTCAGTATGATGAAGTGGTGTGTACAAGTGGGTTTAGAAGCGAGCTAAGGAAAAGAAGGGACATGTCAATGAGTTTGAAAGGTATCAGCGATCTCATGGGGGATGGTTGGGATTATAAAGCTGTTAGGTTTGGTAATGCTGTGAAGAAGTGTGTTGTAGTCCCATTTCATGACTTTGTGGAGTTCCTGAAACCTTTCTGAGTTACCCCATTTTTTTCCATTTTTCAGTTTTTTTTGGTAGGGTGTGTGTGGTGTTTCAAAAGAAACATAATTCAAGAATACTTGAATATAATTCATGTAACTTTGTGTAACTTTTTGGGTTTTTGCAAAAAGTTACAAAAAGAAGCAAGGAGAACGCTTTATTTCCAAAAAAAAGCAATGAGAACAATTTTCGATGAATGTGTAACTTTTCCTATTAAATGAGACCCCCCCACAAAAAATCAAACACCAATCGTGTGGTTACAAAGTTACAAAGTTACAAAAATCAACCATCCCTAAAATATGTTCAAGTATAATTGAATAAAAGTGTGG
>Ga0116169_1000941_pt1 | contig 26954 bp, 21 predicted proteins | sample AD_UKC130_MetaG_FD_89796 | JGI IMG/M metagenome (GOLD analysis project Ga0116169, IMG submission 89796) | Active sludge microbial communities of municipal wastewater-treating anaerobic digesters from Canada - AD_UKC130_MetaG | ecosystem: Engineered > Bioreactor > Anaerobic > Digestate | place...
ATCGGTGTAGTGCTCCTGGCAGCCTATCTTTCCCATGCCCTAAGCAGACCCATCAAGGAACTCCAGGATCTGACCAACCGGGCCGCCAACAATGAGCTTTCCGTGCATATCGAGCCTTCCGGCAACGATGAAATTGCCCAGCTCGGCCACAGCTTCAACAAGATGATCCGCCGCATCCAGGACCTTATGGCGGAAAACGTTAAGGAGCAGGAGCTTCTGCGCAAGTTGGAACTGGAAAGCCTGGACAACCAGATCAAGCCCCATTTTATCTACAACACCCTGGACCTGATTATTGGTCAGCTGGAGAGCAACAAGACGGAAGAAGCGACTTATCTCATTGAAGCCTTGGGTAATTTCTTCCGGTTGTCTTTGAGCAAAGGCCGGGAGATCGTGCCCATTGCCAGTGAAGTGGAGCACGTGCGCAACTACCTCTTTATCCAGCAGCTCCGCCACGGCGGGGAGTACCGCTATGAGATCATCATCGAGGACGAAGAGATCTTGAGCAAGTACATCCCCCGGCTGCTGCTGCAGCCCCTGGTGGAAAACGCCATCTACCACGGCATTCTCCGGGCAGGGCGGGAAGGAACTATCACCATTCGCGCCAGCCAAAGGGGCGGGGATATCGTCTTTGAGATTGCCGATGACGGGATGGGTATTGAACCTGCCAAACTTGAGGACATCAATGAGGTGCTGCGGGGCCTGCGCCCCCTGAACAACGAGCGGGAATACTTCGGGCTGCGCAATGTGAACAAACGGGCCCAACTGAGATTTGGCCCGGAATACGGTGTGGTCTTGGAAAGCCGCTTGGGCCAGGGAACCACAGCTATCCTCACCATTCGGGCACTGGAGGGGGAGCTCCATGTGTAACTTGTTGATTGCCGAAGATGAGAAGTCCCTCCGGGATAAGGTGGCCGCCAATGTGGACTGGGAGGGACTAGGTTATAGATTATTTGTAGCCAAAGATGGCGAAGAAGCTTTGGAGATAATCGCAAGGGAACCCATCGATATTTTGGTGACCGATATCCGCATGCCCGGTATGGATGGGCTGGAGCTTACGGAACGGGCCAAGTGCATCAACGACCAGATCAAGGTGATTATCATCTCCGGACATGCCGAGTTTGAACTGGCCCAATCCTCCATCCGCCTGGGGGTGGAAGATTATCTCCTCAAACCCTTCCGCACCCAGAGGCTTTTGGATGTGGTGGAAAAGACGAGGGCCAAGATCGCCGCGGAACGGGAGCGCCAAGCCCACCAGCGCCGCCAGGAGGAGTTGGCCCAGCAGAACCTGGAGCGGCGCATGCGGGATGTGTTTGGCTGGTTGGCGAATCGCCAGTCCGTGCTGCAGCACGCCCAGACGCCCATCCGCCACCGCTTGGGGGAGGTACTGCGCACTGGCACCCACAGGGAGTTGGAAGAAGAAATCGCAGTGCTGCACAGGGCTTTGGAGCAGAACGCGGCCAATCCCGACAGCCTTTTGATTATCCTCAGCGATATCGTCCTTTCCACTTTGACTGCCCTTAAGGCCTTAGATTTAGATGTCCAACAGGGCATTGAGGTGATGAACAAGCTCCTGCCCGCAGAACCCCAAGAGCAGCTGGAGGAGCTGAAACGCTGGGTGGCCAGCTTCCTGCTGGAGATCAACGAGTTAATCAGAGCAAAACGCCAGGGCGGTGCAGAGCAGCTCATTGCTACCATCAAGGCTTACGTGGATGAACATTACCGCAGCCGGGTTACCTTGGGTGCTCTGGCCCAAGAACTGAACATGAGCCCCTCACAGCTCAGCAAACTGTTCCACGAGTATGTGGGGGAGAACTTTTCCGATTATGTGAACCGCCTCAAGGGACAGAAGGCCAAAGAACTGCTCAAAGGGACTGACAAAAGGATCTACGAGATCGCGGACTACCTTGGCTTCAGCGACGCCTACTACTTCAGTGCCTGGTTTAAGCGCACCGTGGGCGTGAGCCCCACGGAGTACCGGGAAGGGCTCACTAAAGAAAGTTAAACGGCGGCGCATGGAAAAACATTAAAAGAAAAGGAAAGAGATTAAATGGAGCCGTGCACCCCCTTTCCTTTACAATAATGGTGTAACCGTTGGGAACGGTTAAGTAATTACAAAAAGGAAAGGTGGTAAGTCATGAAGAGATTTCTTGTACTGCTGGTAGCTCTCTCTGTTCTACTGGGCAGCACCGCGGCTGTCTTCGCCCAGAGGGTGGATGTGGGTATTGTTCTCCCCACCAAGGACGAACCGCGCTGGCTCCAAGACGTGGCACGCTTTGAAGAGGTAATTGGCAAGACACCTTACAGAGTGGAAGTGCTCTTCAGCCAGGGTTCCTCCGCCGCTGAGAAGACCAACGTGGAGACCCTCATCGCCAGGGGTGCACAGGTGATTATCATCTGCGCCCATGATGCAGCTGCCGCCGCTGCCGCTGTAGAAATGGCTAAGCTGGAAGGTGTTACCGTGATCTCCTACGACCGGCTGATCACCGGTACTTCCGCCATCGACTACTATGTAACCTTTGACAGCATCTCCGTTGGCGAAGCCATGGGTCAATACCTGGTGGACAACGCAACCGGCAAGGGCCATCCGCTGTATCTCTATGCCGGTGCCCTCACCGACAACAACTCCTTCCTCTTCTTCCAGGGTGCCTGGAACATCCTCCAACCTAAGATCGCGGATGGAACCTTCGTGATCAAGAATTCGGCCCAGGCTGAAGCTCTGAAGGACATCAAGGATCTCTCCAGGGAACAGCTGGCCGCCATTATCGGTGAAGTGACCACTGACTGGGATATGAACGTGGCCAAATCCAAGGCCGAAGCCCATCTCACGGCCAAGACCGCCGCTGACAAAGGTCAGGTTTACATCTTGGCTCCCAACGATGGCACTTCCCGTTCCATCGCCGACGTGTTCGCGGCCGATCCCGATGTGACCAAGTACTTCATCACCGGTCAAGATGCTGAAAAGGCTTCTGTGCAGTACATCATCGACGGCAAACAGAGCATGACCGTATTCAAGGATACCCGTGTCCTGGCTGCCGATGCCATGAACATGGCCATTGACATCCTGGAAGGCAGGACTCCCCAGACCGATACCACCTACTTCAACCAGGTTATCGAGGTACCTTCCAAGCAGTCTCCGGTGCTTGTGGTGACCAAGGACAACGTGAAAGAGGCTTTGATTGACTCTGGTTACTACGCCGTTGGAGAGTTCACTGGTCTCTAAATCAGCTCAGTAGTGGAAGGCCGGCTCCCTTTCGGGCCGGCCTTCTCAGACGTGAAAGGAGGAGCTGGGCTTTGAGTGAGTTCATCTTAGAGATGAGAGCCATCACCAAGGAGTTCCCCGGGGTAAAGGCGCTGGATAATGTGTCTTTCCAGGTGCGCCGGGGAGAAATCCACTGTCTGGTGGGGGAGAACGGTGCGGGCAAATCCACATTGATGAAAGTCCTCTCCGGGGTATACCCTTTTGGCACCTTTGACGGATCCATTATCATTAACGGGCAGCCCCAGCAGTTCCGCCATGTTTCCGACAGTGAAAAGCAGGGGATCGCCATTATTTATCAAGAACTGGCACTTTTTCCTGAACTCCCCATTTACGAGAACTTGTTCATGGGCCATGAGATCATGAAGGGGAGAATTATTGACTGGAATGAAACCAAGGTGCGGGCCAAGCAGATCCTGGAGCGGGTGGGCTTAGACCTGGATCCCTCCCGGAAGGTCAAAGACCTGGGTGTGGGACAGCGGCAGCTGGTGGAGATTGCCAAGGCCCTCTCCCGGGATGTGCAGATCTTGATTTTGGATGAGCCTACCGCAGCCTTAAACGAAGACGACAGCAGGAACCTCCTCAACCTGCTCAAGGAGTTGAAGGGCCAAGGGGTGACCTGTATTCTGATCTCCCACAAGCTCAAGGAGGTCGTGGCCGTGGCCGACACCATCACGGTGCTCCGGGACGGCCGGGTAGTTACTTCCCTGGATGCCCGGGCGCGCCAGGTGGGTGAACAGGAAATAATCAAGCACATGGTGGGCCGAGAGATTGAGAACATCTACCCCAAGCGGGAGAATGTCACCATCGGCGATGTGCTGTTTGAGATAAAAAATTGGACCGTCAAGGACCCCTCCACCAACGGGGAGATCCTGCACAACGTGAACATGTACGTGCGCAGGGGAGAGATTGTGGGCTTGGCGGGCCTGATGGGTTCGGGCCGCACAGAGCTGGCCCTGAGTATCTTCGGCAACGTGCCGGGTTACCAGATTACCAGCGGCGAGCTTTACCTTAACGGGCAGCGGATGCACTTTAGGCATCCCGCAGAAGCCATCTCCAGCGGTGTGGCCTATGTGACAGAGGATCGCAAGCTCAACGGGTTAGTTCTGATCCAAGATGTGAAGTTCAACATCTCCCTCCCATCCTTGGAAAAGCTGGAGGAGGGCGTGGTAGTCAACGAACATGAAGAAATCGCCATGGCGGAAAGTTACCGCAAGTCCTTGGACATCCGCACGCCCAGCGTGAAAGCGAAAGTGGGCAACCTCTCCGGGGGCAACCAACAGAAGACATCCCTGGCCAAATGGCTCTTTGCCGAACCGAGCCTGCTCATTATGGATGAGCCTACCCGGGGCATTGATGTGGGGGCCAAGTACGAGATCTACACCCTCATGAACCAGCTGGTCGCCCAGGGGATGAGCATTCTCATGATCTCCAGCGAGCTGCTGGAAATCCTGGGCATGAGCGACCGCATCTACATCATGTCCGAGGGAACCATCACCGGCGAGCTGGATGCCCAAGAGGCTACAGAAGAGAAGATCATGGCCATGGCAACTAAGACAACGGAGGGATCAAGGGCATGAAATCGGCCGAAGCAACACCAAGAACTGCCAAAGGTGGCCTGGGCGCGGAACTCCGTTCGCTGCTGGTCAGCAACATCCGCGATTATGCCATGTATGTGGCCCTGGCGGTTATCTTTATCGTGTTCACCATTGTCACAGACCGGCTGTTCATCTCGCCCCGCAACTTGGTGAACCTGGTGAACCAAACGGGCTATGTGGCTGTACTGGCCATCGGCATGACCCTGATTTTGATCATCAGGCATATTGACCTGTCCGTGGGCTTTGTGGCGGGCTTTCTGGGGGCTGTAGCTGCGATTCTCCTCATGAGGGGCTGGCATGTATGGCTGGTTATCCCCGTTGTGCTGCTCTGTGGGATCGCGGTAGGTGTCTACCAGGGCCTGTTGGTCACCAGGATTAAGGTTCCCGCTTTTGTCACCACCCTCGCTGGTATGTTTATCTTCAGGGGCCTGCTCTCCTGGGTCACCGCGGGGACGGGTACCATTATTGTGCGGGATCCCACTTTCCTGCAGCTGTCCAATGGGTATATCCCCGATTTGCCCTGGGGGCGGAACTTCAGTTTCCACCTGCTTACTCTGCTGTTGGGCATCCTCCTTGTGGTGGTGTTCATCTGGGGACAGCTCAAGCAGCGGCAGGATCTCAAGCGCTATAATTTCCCCACCACCTCGCCCGTGGTTTTCCTGGGCAAACTGGTCTTCTTTTCCGTGATTATTCTGGGAGTTACCTGGATTATGGCTTCCTACCGGGGCCTGCCCTGGACAGCAGTGATTGTGGCCGTGGTGCTGCTCATCTACAATTTCATCCTGAACAAGACCAGGCTGGGCCGGCATATTTACGCCATCGGCGGCAATCCCGAGGCAGCTGAGCTGTCGGGAATTAAGGTGAAACAAGTCACTTTCCTGGTCTTTGCCTCCATGGGCTTGATGGCTGCCCTGGCAGGTATTCTGTACACCTCCCGCCTGGCCTCGGCCACACCCACTGCAGGCCTGGGCTTTGAACTTGATGCCATTGCCTCCAGCTACATCGGCGGAGTGTCTGTGGGCGGCGGTGTCGGCCGGGTGACCAACACCATTGTGGGCGCCTTGGTGATCATGTCCCTAACCAACGGCATGAACCTGTTGGGTGTGGATATTTCCTTCCAGTACGTGGTGAAGGGTGCCATCTTTGTGCTGGCGGTGGCCTTCGATGTGATCACCCGCAGCCGAGCCAAGGTGTGAGTACCGAGATCTTAAGCGGGCCCTTGGGGAAAAGGGGGCCCGCTTTCTTGTTGGTTCCCCACAAGGAGAACAGACCTGAAGCGAGAATTTTCCCACTACTGGAGGTATGGTTATGCTGCTTTTGGGAGTCGATGCAGGAGGTTCCACAACGGTCTCGGCCCTAGCCGATGAGCGGGGGCAGGTGCTGGCCCTGGCCACCGCGGGCCGGGGCAATTTTCAGGGCGTAGGGGTGCAGGCAGCCCGGACGGAAGTGCAGCGGAGCATGGACAAGGCTCTGCTCCAGGCAGGAGTACAGGCAGGCCAGCTCACCTCCGCCTATTTCGGCATGGCCGGGGCGGATCGCCCCCGGGATTTTGAACTTGTACGGGAGCTGCTAACCCCCCTTGTGCCCCCAGTTGTGCGCTGGAGTTTTGATAACGATGCTCTGCTGGGCCTTTGGGCCGGAACCAGGACTGGCGTGGGTGTGGCTGTAAACTGCGGCACAGGCACCAACGTGGTGGGGGTGAACGGGCAAGGCCAGAAGGCGCAGGTGGGGGGCATGGGTACCCTGTTTGGGGATTATGCCGGGGGCAGCTACATCGGTGAATTGGCCTTAGCCCGCAGCCAGCGGGGAGCGGAGGGACGCGGTGAACCAACGCTGCTCTATGAACTCCTCTGCCAGCACTATCAGGTCCAAGACCTTTTAGATTTGGTGGATTGGCTCTACGCCGGGCGGGATCTGCAGCTGGCGGAACTGGTGCCCTTGGTGGTGGATGCCGCCGCCCAGGGGGATGCGGTGGCCTGGGAGATCCTCTTTGAGGTAGGGGAGGAGCTGGCTGTTTCGGCCTTGGCCGCGATCCAGCGGCTGTTCGCGCCTGGAGATGCGGTGGAAGTGGTGGCCATGGGCGGCGTGTTTCAGAAGGCCCGCCATCCCCTGCTCTATAACGCTTTTGTGCAGCGTCTGCTGGACAGTGAGTACAATCTGGAGGTGCAGGTCCTGAAGGTAGAGCCCGTGGTGGGGGCCATTTTGGCCGCTGCCGCCCAAGCCGGGCTGGAGGTAAGCCGGGAGTTTGCCCTGACGGTGGAAGAGACCATTGAGGATTACCTCCCCAAGGAGTGAGAACGTGAAGATCGCGGTGATCGGTGCCGGAAGCACTTACACCCCTGAACTGGCGGAAGGGTTGATTCAGGGAGCGGAGGAGCTGGGACTTAAAGAGCTTTTCCTCCACGACCTCCACGCGCAGCGGCTGGAGATCGTCGGGGGCCTGGTGGAACGCATGGTACAGGCCCAGGGCAGCCCCTTTACCGTGCGCAAGACCTTAGACCGGGTGGAGGCACTCGCCGGTGCTGACTTTGTGCTCACCCAGATCAGGGTAGGCGGACAGCAGGCCCGCATCCTCGATACCAAGGTCTGCCTGGCGGAGGGCCTGATCGGCCAGGAGACTACGGGACCTGTGGGTTTTGCCAAGGCCATGCGCACCATCCCTGTTTTACTGGAGATCTGTGCGGATGTAAGGGCCTACGCACCGGGGGCCTTTCTGATCAACTTTACCAATCCAGCTGGGATTGCAACCGAAGCGGTGGTGAAATATGGTGGGGTGCGGGCCATTGGTCTGTGCAACATCCCCTTTGGCATCAAGGCTGCCGTGGCCAAGGAGTGCGGGGTTTCCCCCGCCGAGGTGGAGCTGGACTATGTGGGCCTCAACCACCTTTCCTGGGTGCGGCGCGTTTTTGTGCGGGGCGAGGATCGCACCGCAGAGCTTCTGCAGAAAGCTGCCGTGAGACCTGCCAACATCCTGGGTTTGGACCTGGATCCAGATTTTCTGGAGGCTTTGGGGATGTGGCCCAGCAGTTACCTCAACTATTATTACCTGCAGGATGAGATGCTGGAACAGCTCCAAGCCCAACCTCAGGTGCGCGGAGAGGTGGTGGCAGAACTGGAGGCAGAGCTTTTGGAACTATACCAAGACCCTCAGCTGAGCACCAAGCCTAAGCAGCTCGAGCAGCGGGGCGGAGCCCATTATTCCAGTGCCGCTGTCTCCCTGATCCGGGATATCCACCTCAACACGGGTAGGAGGCACATCGTCAATGTGCAGAATCAGGGGGCGCTGCCAGAACTGCCCTGGGATGGGGTAGTGGAGGTGCCCTGTGTGGTGGATGCCCAAGGCGCGCACCCCTTGGTCCAGGGGAAACTGGAAGCACATATCAGGGGTCTAATTCAGCAGGTTAAAGCCTACGAAGAGCTTACGGTGGAAGCGGCGGTGACCAAAGACTATCATACTGCCCTGCTGGCCCTGGCGGCCCATCCCCTCACCAGATCTGTGCACAAAGCCAAGCGCCTTTTAGAGAAGTTCAATGCCGCACACGAGCTGCAGCTGGTCAAGGGCTAGAAAAAAGTCAAGGAAAAAGCGCCCCGCGGGGCGCTTTTTACGCTTCGTCCATATGGGGATAGCGGTAGCTGCGGGGCGGGAGGAGATTCTCCTTGATGGCCCGGGGGGAGACCCAGCGCAGCAGGTTGAGCAGGCTGCCTGCCTTGTCGTTAGTGCCGGAGGCCCTTGCTCCGCCAAAGGGCTGCTGGCTCACCACTGCCCCTGTGGGCTTGTCGTTGATGTAGAAGTTGCCCGCAGCTTCGGAAAGGGCCCGGGACATGGTGACAATGGCCTGGCGGTCCCGGGCGAAGATGGCTCCGGTAAGGCCATAGGGAGAAGTGGTGTTGCACAGCTCCAGGGTTTCCTCCAGCTGCTCATCGGGATAGACGTAGATGGTGAGCACTGGTCCAAAGATTTCCTCTTCCATGAGCTTCATCTTGGGATTGCTGGTCTGGACGATGGTGGGGTCGATGAAATAGCCCACGCTGTCGTCGTAGCTTCCCCCCACCAAGATCTCCGCTTCAGGGGAATCTTTGGCGTACTCGATATAGGAGACGATGTTGTCAAACGCTTTCTGATCGATGACCGCGCCCATGAAGGTGGTGAAATCGGACACATCCCCCACCTTAAGTTCCTTGGTCATGGCGATCAGGCGTTCCTTGACCTCCGGCCAGAGGCTGGCGGGGATGTAGGCCCGGGAAGCTGCGGAGCACTTCTGTCCTTGGAACTCAAAGGCGCCCCTCACCAAGGCCACAACCAGGGCTTCCAGATCTGCGCTGCTGTGGGCGAACACAAAGTCTTTGCCGCCTGTTTCTCCCACCAGGCGGGGATAGGTGCGGTAGGTGTGGATGTTTTCACCCACGGTTTTCCACATGTTCTGGAAGGTAGCGGTGCTCCCCGTGAAGTGGATGCCGGCCAGATCCCGGTGTTTGAGCACGATTTCGCCCACGGTGCTGCCCGGCCCTGGGATGAAGTTGATCACCCCTGGAGGCAGGCCAGCCTCTTCCAGGATCTTCATGACGAAGTAGGCGGGATAGACCGCAGAGGAGGCAGGTTTCCACACCACCGTATTGCCCATCATGGCTGGCGCGGTGGGCAGATTGCCGGCGATGGAGGTGAAGTTGAAGGGTGTGACGGCGAAGATGAAGCCCTCTAAGCCCCTATGCTCAACCCTATTCCAGCTTAAGGGAACGGAACGGGGCTGCTGCTGGTAGATCTGCTCCATGTAATAGGTGTTGAAGCGCCAGAAATCCACCAACTCGCAGGCGGAGTCGATTTCGGCCTGGTAGGGTGTCTTGCTCAAGCCCAGCATGGTCGCGGCATTGACTAGATAGCGCTTTTCGTGGGCCAGAATCTCCGCGGCCCGCAGGAAAATGGCGGCCCGCTCTTCCCAGGGCAGGGCAGCCCACGCTTGACGGGCCTGTAAGGCCGCCCCAATGGCAGCCTTGACCTCTTCAGGTCCAGCTTGGTGGAACTGCCCGAGGCGGTGCTGGTGGTTGTGGGGCATGACGCAATCGCCGAGGCGCCCCGTTTTCACCTCTTGCCCCCCAATGATCAGGGGGATTTCCACTTCTTTACCTTTGAGCTCCTCCAGGGCAGCCTTGAGTTTGGCTTTTTCGGGACTGCCGGGTGCGTAGGCGAAAACCGGTTCATTATCGGGACGGGGGACTTGGAAGATACCGTTAGACATGTGATCACCTCTTCTTTTTATTTCAACACTTCCTCACCGCTGAAGTCGCGGTAGGGGGAGAGATCTGCAAAGATCTCGGGTTGCTCTTGACCATCCACAATGGCCGAGGCCACAACTTCCGCGAGGCCCGGACCTAGCATGAGTCCTTGGCCGCACATACCCACTGCATGGAAAAAGCCTTCCACACTGCGGTCAAAGCCCACGATGGGCTTACCATCGGGGGTCATGGGGTATAAACCCCGCCACACCCTGCGCACCCGGGTATTCCTCAGCCGGGGGTAGAGGTTGAGCATGCGGGGGATCACCATGGGCAGGAACTCCGAGGTGGAGCGCCGATCGGTGCCCATACGCTTCGGCCGGGGGGTGATGCAGAAGACGATCCCCCCTTCTTTGGCCTGGTAGAAATAATAGTTGTCGGACTGCTCATCTGGTGCGATGTCCACCAGCATGGGGTTAAACAGGGGCTGAATGGGCTCGGTTACCCCAGCTTCATGGGAGTCGGGGTAGACGGGCAGGTCCGCGCCGATCAGCTGGCCAACTTCCCGGCCAAAGCCCCCGGCGGCGTTGACCACGGTTCCGCAGCCGAACTTGCCCCTATCTGTGAGCACCGCAGTTACCCGGCCCTGGACCACTTCAAACCCGGTTACTTTCGTGGAGAAGTGGAACTGTGCGCCGTGGCGGCGGGCTAGGCGGTAAAAGGCCCCTGCCAGTTTCAGTGAGGAAAGGTGGCCATCTTCCGGCGAGTAGGTTCCGCCTAAAAGGCCTTGGGCGCGGATGCCGGGTACGAGTTCCTGAACTTCCTGGGGCCCAATCCAGTCGATGTTCAGCCCGTGACTCTTCTGGTAGGGCAGAAGGGACTTGAGGCTGTGCGCGATCCTTTCATCATAAGCGGGGAAGAGGTAACCCCCCTGCACCCAGTCCACATCCTCCCCATACTCAGGTTCCAAGCGGCGGATCAGTTCCAGGGAAGCGATCCCGATGCGGATTTTGGCCCGATCCGAGTGGGTGGCCCGGATCCCGCCGATGGCCGCCTTGTTCTGCCCCTGACCGGGGGAGGGGAGTTCATCGATTACGCCCACACTTACCCCTTTGGCTGCCAAGTGGTGGGCCAGGGGCAGGCCCACACTTCCTGCTCCCACAATGATCACATCGTAATTGGTCATGCCTTGCCACCCCCTTGATTGGCCAGGGCTTTCATGGGAATCTCCACGGTGAGGGGGCGGTAGGTGGCGGGGTGCAGCTTTTCTTGGTTCACCCCGGCCTGCGCCAGCACCCGCGGCAGCAGATCGAGGCAGGTCTTGCCGCCGCAGGCCCCCATGGCGGCCCTAATCTGTTTGAGCTGATTGAGGTCGGTAATGTCGTTGTCCTGGATAAAGCGTTTGATTTCCCCTAAGCTCACCCTTTCACAGCGGCAGACAATGGCGTGATCGGGCAGGTAGGTGTAGTCCGCTTCCGGCAGGGGTTCTATCGCCTGGGGTTCCTGCACCAGAATGCCGGCCACCTGTACCGCCGCCTCAGCGGGTACTTCCAGGGTGAGCAGGTGCGTGCGGTGTTTTCTGCTGAAGCGGGTGCGCAGCACCGTTCCGGTCCCCAGATCCTGCCCTTCCACATTCCGCAGGACAACCTGGTCCCCCGGTTGGAAGCTGTGATCAAACTCGTAGGGGAGCACAACTTCCGCCAGGCCCGCCTTGGCTGAGGCGCGCACTAGGGTAATGGCCAGTCCCGGGCAGATCAAAACGCACATCCCGCAGCCGCTGCATTTCCCCGTGAACTCTGGAAGGTCCATGATGGTACCCGTTCTCCCGGTGAGTTGAATGGAGTTGTGGGGGCACACCGTGGTGCAGGGATTGCAGGGGATCTCTTGATAGCAATGGATAATGGGCTGCCAGCCTTCCTCCCGCGGCCAGGTGTGGGTGCGGGGGAAGGTTTCCCCTGGAGGTCTTTTCAGGATCTCCGCTTTGTCAAACCACTCCTTGGGGATCTCCAGCTCGCTGCCGAGGAGCCTGGCCATCTGGCGGCCGGCGATGCGTCCGCCCATCATGGCCGAGGAGGCTTCGGCAATTTCACTGGCGTCTCCTGTTTTCAGTACAGGGAAGCCAGCTTCCAGCCCGGCGTTATAGAACTCATCCACAGGGGAGAGGCCCACGGCAATCAACACCGTGTCCACCGCAAAGCTCTTTGCCGTTTCCAAGATGGGATTCCAGTTCCCATCCACCTGGGCAATGGTGGCCCGTTCCACCCGGCCCTGGCCCTGCACGCTCACCAGGGTGTGGCTTAGGTAGATGGGCACCCCCATGCGCTTGATCTTATCGGCATGGACTTTGTAGCCGGATACCTTAGCTGCGATGTCAATAATGCCCACTACAGTAATGCCGGCCTGGAGGGCATGGTAGGCAGCGATCAAACCTACGTTGCCGCAGCCCACAATGATCACCCGCTCCGAGGAGCGCACCAAATCGCGGTTGACCAGGGTCTGAAAGGCGCCGGCTCCGAACACGCCTGGCAGGTCGTTGCCGGGGAAGACCAGGGAGCGTTCCCTGGCACCTGTGGCCACCACCACCCCCTTAAAGGAGATGAGCAGATAGCGTTCCCTTTGGGGCTGGTACACCCCTGCTTTACCGTCGGCAAACACACCGGCGACAACCGATTCGGTCAGGATCGTGATCTTTTCCCGTTGGCGAACTTCCTGCTCCAGGATGGCGGCAATATCCGTGCCCCTGGTGCCGGCATAGCAATCGGCCATGGAGCCGAAAAACTTGTGGGTCTGCAGGACCAGTTTGCCCCCTAGATGGTCCTTGTCGTCCACCAAGATCACCGCGTAGCCCGCATCGGCTAGTTCCACGGCTGCAGTGATCCCCGAGGGGCCGGCCCCAACCACCAGAACATCGCAGCTCAGTTCCTGGGGCTTGTGGGCAGGGCGCACCTCGTCGTCGGGGGGCAGTTCGGGGAAGTGGACCAAGGTCTTGATCTCCATGCCTTCCCTCAGGGGCGTGATGCAGCTTTTCATGGGCAGTCCATCGATGAGCACAGTACACTGGGCACATTGGCCGTTGGCACAAAAAATACCCTGCGGCGCATCGCCCACTATATGGCGGGAAAAAGTACGAATTCCGTTAGCGAAAAGGGCCGATGATACCATTTCCCCTTCTCTTCCCACTAAGGGCTGGCCGTCAAAGGTAAAGGAAACCTCTTTGCCTGGTTTCGGTTCCAAGATAGGATGCTCGGTTATTCTCAATCTGTGCACCTCCAACTTGTGAGCAACCCTTGGAGGGTTTTTCACAATGTACATATTCTGTTAACACACCCCTATTCCTGCCTTGCTCCCCGATCTTGAACGAATTTCGTACGGGCACACCTGAGCGCCACAAGCTGCGCAAAGAGGTGCAAAACTCCAGCTTTATGCCCTTGACAGAGCGCGAAAAGAGCGCTATCATTAGCCTGAGAATGATTTTCACTGTCATTCTTGGCGAGGGTTTGCAGCGAATTTCTGAAGCGGTTGGGCAGAGGGAACCCGGCGGCTTCTAGCAGCATTTTCCACAGAAGATGGAGGGTGACCACATGAGACAGAACCTCTATGAAGCACAGCCTGGCAAGGAATACACCATTTTGGCAACTCCCGACTACAAATTGTTATCCAGCATCGGCCTGTTCAGCGGAGCCAAGGTGAAAATGGAAAGCCGCTACGGCCTGGGCGGGCCCGTTTCCCTATCCTTGTCCACCAAGAAGATTGCCGTGGGGAAGGATCTCGCCACCCAGATCTACGTGCGCGAGGTGCAGTAACATGGGCCGCAGCTGCCATGAACTGCAGGAAGATCGGGAGGTGCTGGAGCTTAGGGACAAGATTCTCCTCATGGGTCCGCCCAATGTGGGCAAAAGCGTTTTCTTTTCCGAGCTCACCAGCATTCATGTGGTGAGCTCCAATTATGCAGGTACAACAGTCTCCTACATGAAAGGGACGGTGTCCCTCAATGGCAGGGCATACAACTTGTTGGACGTGCCAGGGACCTATTCGCTGGCAGCTACCTCCCTGGCCGAGGAGGTAGCCCTGCAGTTTCTAGCCAGCGATCCCTTGGCCATATTATTCGTACTCAATGCTGCGGATCTGGAAGGCAGCATTAAACTGCTCTTAGAAGTGCTGGAGTTTGAAATCCCGGTGGTGGCGGCCTTAAACCTGGCTGATGTGGCCAGCCGCAAGGGCATGGAAATCGATCTGGAGCTGCTCCAGCAGGAACTGGGCGTGCCCATTGTGCCCACGGTGGCCGTGAAACGCCAAGGGCTTAGAGAACTTGTGGACGAGCTCTCGCGGGTAGTGGCCAGCAGTGAGGCTGCCGCGGCCAGCGTGAAAAGGGCCGAGGAGGCCCGCCGCGGCTCTGATCTAGAGCTTTGGCAGCGGGCACAGCAGATTACCGCCAAATGCCTGCGCTGGACCAACGGCAAGCCCAGCAGATTGGACCGTTTGGGCGATGCCATGCTCAAACCCTGGCCGGGCATTCCCTTGGCGGTGCTTGTGATTCTGCTTAGCGTCGGTGTGGTGGTGGGAGCGGGCAAAGCCCTGAGGGCCGTGCTTCTGCTTCCTTTGGTCAATGGGTTCATTGTTCCGTTCTTTGAGGGCTTGTTCTCCCGCTTTGCGCTGCCTGCGGTGGTGCATAATGTGCTCATCGGTGAGTTCGGCATCTTCCGCATCAGCTTTGAGTGGATTTTGGCTCTGGTTATGCCCTACGTGCTCCTCTTCCAGCTGGTCTTTTCTTTCCTTGAGGACAGCGGTGTTCTGCCCCGCATAGCCGTTTTGTTTGACAACATCATGCGCAAGCTCGGTGTGCAGGGGGGCAGCTTGATCAGTATTATGCTGGGTTATGGCTGTGCCGTACCGGCCATAATCGGCACCCGTACAGCAACCACTAGAAAAGAGCGGCTGATTGTCACCACCATCATCTGCTTTGCCGTGCCCTGCATTTCCCAAACAGGCGCGTTATTCTCCCTGTTATCCGCCTATTCCTACTGGTTAGTGTTGGCGGTACTGGCCGTGGGCTTGCTGGTCTTTGCTTTAGTCTCTGTACTGACCAGCAGATTCCTCCAGGGGACTGTGGATCCTTTGGTGATTGAGATTCCCAACCTGCTCATCCCTGAGCCCCGCGCCTACTTCAAAAAGTTTTTCATCCGGGCCAAGCATTTTGTGGTGGATGCGGAAGGGCCCATGCTCGTTGCTGTGGTGATCGCGGCCCTCTTGGCCGAGACGGGCATTCTGACTGGACTCAGCACCGTGCTGAGGCCCTTGGTTTCCGGCTGGCTGGGACTGCCCCCAGAGGCGTCCATGTCCCTGATCTTGGGCATTATCCGCCGGGAGATGTCTGTGGCCCCGCTCTTAGCCTTACAGCTCGATGGTCTGCAGGTCTTTGTGGGGGCGGTAGTTTCCCTGATCTACCTGCCCTGCATGTCGGTGTTCGGCATTTTGGCCAAGGAGTTCGGGGCTAAGGTTGCCGTGGCCATCGGCGCTGGCACTACCGTAACCGCGCTCTTCCTGGGTGGGGTGCTCAACCACCTGATCCGCTTCCTCCTCAGTTTCGCATAGAAAGGCGTGCGGCCATGTGGATTACCAGATTTACCAGGCAGATTGAGCAGTTGGCCGTAAAGAGCCGCCTGGTCTATGCTGCCGTATCTTTGTATTACCGGGAGATGGTGCGGCGGGAGGCGGAGCTGGCGGCCATCGGCCCGGAAGATAGGGTGCTCTGCATTGGGGGAGGAATCTGCCCCTACACGGCCATCTTGCTCCACGAACTGACCGGGGCGGCGGTAACGGTGATCGACAATGACCGCGGCTGTGTGGAGCAGTGCTGCCGATTCTTAACCCGCCTGGGGTTGGCTGGGATCGGCGTGCACTGGGCCGATGGCGCAGCAGTGGACTACCGGGATTACACCGTGATCCACCTGGCTATGCAGGTCTGCCCCCGGGAAGAAGTGCTGAGCAGAGTGCTTACCCATGCTCCCCAGGGAACCCGGGTCCTAGTTAGGGTGCCCAAGGGCTGTGTGCAGGGACTGTACTGCCCCTCCAGCAGTGGGCAGCTGGTGGGGGAGAGCCGTGTGCAGCACAGCGTGCTGTCCAACGTGGACTACACTTCCATTTTGGTAGTGCCCAAGCTGCCGGGGCGGTTGGCAGTATGATCCGCTGGGCAGCACAGGGTAGGACCAAGGCCTCCCTGATCCTCAACCTGTTTGGGGTTTTCGCCCTCGGCGCTTTAGTTTACATTGTCCTGCACACCGACTTTTCCTTGATTTGGCGGGAAGTGCGGGCTCTGCCCGCCCTGCTTGTGGGGCTGCTTTTCTGCCTGCAGATCGCAACCCAATTGGCCTTGAACTATCAGTGGTTCCGCCTCTGCCGGATCCTGGGCCTCAAGGCGTCCTTTGGGGCGCTGCTTGTGGTCAATGCCTACGGAACGGTGGTGGATGCCGCCAATCCAGGGGAAAAGGTAGGGGGTGAACTGGCCAGGGTGCTCCAGCTCCACAACCTGCTTGGCTTCTCCGCCCAGCAGGCCACTTCCCTGGTCACCATCCAAAAGGCCCTCAGCCTCGCTGCCCTAGTGATCCTAAACGGGCTGGCCGTGTTTGTCCTGGGTGATGCCCTTACACACTGGACCTCGCCTTTCCCCCGCATAGCTGTGCTGGTGGTTCTGCTTGGACTGGCAGTCCTTTTGGGCTGTGCCCTCTTTGGTACAGAGCGCTTGAACAGCAGGATTCAGAGCATCAGAGGGGAGGGCCGCCTAGTGGGGGGATTGAAAAGGTGGATGGCCCGTTTTGCCCGGGATACCGCGGCCATTGGGCGAAGGCCGGGGGAGTGGGGGCGGCAGTTCTTGTTGGCGCTGGTTATTTGGACTTTGTTTCCCCTCAAACTGCAGTTGATTGTGTCCCAATACGCCAGGGTTAACCCCCTTTTGCTATTTGCCATCACTTTTCTAGCCTATTTTGCGGCCATGGTCCCCCTGCTGCCTGGGGGGTTGGGCACCTTTGAGGCGGTCATGGGCGGGATGCTCATGGCGGCAGGCTTAGGTTGGGAGCGGGCGCTAGCCATTAGCCTTGTGTTTCGGTTTATCACCTTTTGGTTTGTGGTGCTGCTGAGCGTACTCATTATCACTGCAGCAAAGGTAAGGGGGCTGGTGAGGAAGTGCTGAGGCAGGTTCCTAATCTGCTCACGCTGTTCAATATGTTCCTTGGCCTAAGGGTAGTGTTTTCCCTTTGGCAGGGCCCAGCCTCCCTGTGGCAGGCCTGTTTGCTTATCCTCCTCGCGGCGGTTGTCGACGGGGTAGATGGTCTACTGGCCAGGCGCTTAGGCGCTGAATCAGACCTGGGTAAGCAGCTGGACTCCTTTGCTGATCTGATCTCCTTTGGGGTTGCCCCGGCGCTCATTACCCTCAGCCACAGCGCAGTACGGGCCCTGGGCTGGCCCAGTTATGCCGCCTTGTGCCTGTACGTGCTGGCGGCGGCCTACCGCCTGGCCCGGTTTAACCTCGGCGATTTCAAAGAGTATTTCCTGGGCCTGCCCATTACCGCGGCTGGCGCCATCTTGACGGGTCTCAACTTGCTTTTTCATCTCACCGCGCTGGAGCGGGGGTGGGCGCTGGCAGGGCTCAATGGTCTGGTGCTCATCCTCGCGGGCATGATGGCCAGTACACTGCGGATTAAGCGGTTTTGCTAGCTAAAAATCCCATGGGCTGCGTTCCCATGGGATTTTTTGGTCTCTATTTTGCCGTCTGGATGGTGGGCCCGTCTTCGGCCACGTTAAGCATGATTTGGGGAGTCAAAAAGCCCAAAAGTTCCCCTTTGAACAGGCCTAAATAGCCGTTGTTGGAGGCATTGTTGCCCATAATCCCTGTGGGCAGGCCCTGGGCATTGTTGATTTCCAATACTCCGCCGTACAACCCGGCGCGCAGGGCCACGAGTTTGGTCATCTGCCGGGTTCCGTTATACACCAGGATGGCCCCGGCGTTAGCCTCGTTCTGGATGGCCGCGGTGAGATGGCCCTCTTGGTTGAAGATGCCCACTGCTCCTCCATCTTCATAAGAAAGGAGCGATAACACCCGGTTCCCTTCCTGGTTGAACAGTTCTAGGCTGGTGTTGCCCTTGGCTTCATCATATTTAAGTACAGCCATTTCTTGTCCTTCGCTGTTCACGATCACCACTTCCCGGGCCACAATGCGTTCAAAGAACTGCTGGGTGGCGTTCACTATATTCACACCCGTCAGGGCAGAAAACAGGGCCAGAAACAGCAGGGGATAGATGATCAGGCGCTCATATTTGGACATAGAATCGCTCCTTTGCTGAACTGAATGGTGCTTCATTAATTCGTTGCGCGCGAGGAAAAACCTGCCGCGGGGCCTGTGCTAAAGCTCGTTTTGCTCCTGGAGGGACTTGCTGAGGGCTGTGAGCAGTTCCCCGCTGAGATCGTGGCCGTACTCCCAGATCATCAGCCCAGCCAGCCCCCGCCGGCGCGCGTAGGCTGCTTTGTGCCCCAGGGATTGGGCATCTTCGTAGGAGATAAACTCGCTGCCGTTGTAGAGGTAAGCGGCCTTGGCCGTATCGTCCCAGTGGCGGACGTAGCTGGGATCGGTTAGGAAGCGCTCCTTAAGTTCGTTGTAACTGAGTCCATGGGCATAGGCGGCGCTGGAAAAGGGTTGGAACAAGCCGTTGTTCTTAGGCTCCACACCCCGCCACGCCCTGGCGTAGAAGGGCACGCCCAGGAGCAGCTTACCGGGCTGAACGCCTGCCTTAAGATACAGCTCCACCGCTTGGTCTCCGCTCCAGCCCGCGGGATCCTGGGGATTGCTAAAGAGGTTCGCGGCATGGCCCGTGGTCGCGCTCCAGCCCCCGTAAAAATCGTAGGCCATGAGCTTGAGGTAGTCCACCTGCTCTTGTACCCGGGCGACGTCGACCACCTGCACAAACCACGCCAGGGCAGGTACTGCCGTAGTTAAGGTGAGGGGGCGCCCGAGCTTAGCGCTGAGTGTGTTCAGCTCCCGGCGCAGATCCCCGAGGAGTCTGACGTAGTTTTCACCATCTTCAGGCCGGGACTTAATCTCCTGGCCCCCTGGCGGCCCCACGGGGTATTCCCAGTCAATGTCGATTCCGTCCAGGTTGTAACGCCCAATCCAGCTGGCCGCCTCCGCGGCGAACTGGGCCCGGCTGGCCCTGCTTGAGGCCAGATCGGAAAAACCCTCTGCCCCCCAGCCGCCCACAGAGAGGTTGATCCTCACCTGGGGATACCTGGCCTTCACCGCGGCCAGTTCCTCAAAGAGGTTGCTGAAGGCGGGAAGTCCCGGCTGGTCCTGCAGGGCGGGCAGATACAGGCGGGTTCCGTCGAGCAGGGCAAAGGCCACATTGATGGTATCCAGCAGATCACCCCGGATATCCTGCGCGCTCCAGCGCCGGCCTTGGGCCATTTCGGCTTCCGTGCTTCCCAAGGGCCAGGTACGAAGATAACTGACAATGAGCATATGGCTGCCCCCCTTTTGTGCTGTAACATGTATATTCCCCTGGGCAGGGGGCTGTTCCTCTGCAGGATTGGAGGCGGCTGGTGGGGAATACACAAACAATCATCTCTGCAGGCTGCAGATGGAGGACGATGACCATTAGCATCTTCGAACCATTTCTCATGCTCGCTCTGCTCATTGCCCTTGGTGCTTTCCTTTACCACCGGCGCATCTTGGATCTGGATTTCTGCCGCCGCTTGAGCCGCCTGGTGGTGCGGGTTACCTTTCCGGTACTCCTCTTTTTGTCCATGTACAAGAACATCACTGCCCAGGCGCTGCAGCGGGGTTGGCTTTTCACCGTGTGCGGCCTGGGTATTTCCGTGTTTTTAGCCGTAACTGCCCACTTCAGCGGGCGTGGCTTAGGCCTGGAAGGCAAAACCTTCGGCACCTTCCAGATTCTCTGTACCAATGGGAACAATGCCTTTTTGCCCATACCCTTAGTTTCCGCCTTATTCGGCCCAGAGTACGTGGTTTATCCCGTCCTGTTTGAACTGGGGGCTGGCTTGTTCTACTGGACTTACGGCGTGTCCCATCTGCGCGCCGACTCCCGTTTCAGCCCGAAGAGACTCTTCAACCCGAACATGCTGGGTTTGGTCTTGGGTCTAATCTTTGGTGCCCTGGGCCTGAGGCTTCCCGGCTTTCTTGTGGGGGGTATGGAGATCCTGGGCAATATCACCGTGGGTTCGGCCATGCTTATTATTGGGGCCCTGGTAGGGGACCTGGTGGCCAGAAGGCTGCCTCTGCGGCGGGAAGTGTGGGTGGTGGCCCTGCACCGTTTTCTGCTCAGCCCCGCCTTGGGCCTTGTGTGCCTGCCCTTTTTGGGGCTGCCCGCGCCCTTAAGCACCATCTTCCTCATGATGACCACCATGCCTCCCTTGGTGACCACGGCCTTGGTGGCAGCTAGCCTCGGGGGGGATGAGGAACTGGCCGCGGCTGGGGTGGTTATCCCCACTGTTTTGAGCTTTGTGATCGTGCCTTTAGGTTTGTTGCTGTTCTGAGGGGGTTGAAAAATCTCCGGGGGAAATTGCGAAAAAAGGGTGCAAAAAAAGAGGATTTGCCTGATTGGCTGGCAAATTATATCAGCGAGGTTGTTTCTGTGGGGCAAAATGCAACCGGTTACATTACAACTCTGAGGAGGTTTCGGAAGTGAAGAAAAGCATAATTGCGGTCTTCAGTCTCTTGTTGGTGCTTGCCCTTTCCATGGGTACCTGGGCACAGGAGCGGGTAGTGACCATGATGGGGGTCTGGGGTGGCCAAGAGCTTGAGGCCTTCCAGGCAGTAATGGATGCTTTCACCGCCAAGACGGGCATCAAGGTGCAGTTTGAAGGTACCCGGGATCTGCCCACACTGCTCCAAACCAGGCTGGCTGCGGGCAATCCCCCGGATGTGGCAGCTATTCCCGGCCCCGGCGCCTTGAAGGACTATGTGGAGCAGGGTGCCTTGGTAGACTTGAGCCAAGTAATTGACCCCAAAGTGTTGAGCGAGGATATTAACCCGGCCTGGATTGAGCTGGGCACCTACAAAGGCGGCTTCTATGCCCTCACCCTGGCCGCGGACGTGAAAAGCCTTGTTTGGTACCGTCCCGATGTATTCGCCGCTAAGGGCTATGAAATTCCAACCACCTGGGAGGAAATGGAGGCCCTCATGGATAAGATGGTGGCCAATGGCGATACCCCCTGGGCCATCGGTTTGGAATCTGGCGCCGCCAGCGGCTGGCCGGCCACAGACTGGATCGAAGACATCATGCTGCGCACCGCTGGGCCTGAAGTGTACGATCAGTGGGTGAACCACGAGATTCCCTGGACCGATCCCAGGGTGAAGGAAGCCTTTGAGATCTTCGGTAAGATCGCCCGCAACAGCGACTATGTATACGGCGGACCAACCAGCGTGCTGGCCACCAACTTCGGCGACTCGGTGAGCGAGCTCTTCACCGATCCGCCCCGGGCCATGATGCACCGCCAGGCCAGCTTTATCACCAGCTTTATCCTGGATGCCAATCCCGATGTGAAACTGGGCGAAGATGTATCCTTCTTTGGCTTCCCCATGATCAAGGCTGAGCACGGCAATCCCATGCTCGGTGCCGGCGATATGATCGCCCAGTTCAGGGACACACCGGAAGCTAGGGAGTTCATGAACTTCTTGGCCAGCCCTGAGGCCCAAGAGATCTGGGTAGGCAGACTGGGCAAGCTGGGTACCAATAACAAGATCAACCCCGCCGCCTATCCCGATGATCTGACCAGGGAAATGGCTGAGCTTTTGAACACGGCGGATGTGTTCCGCTTCGACGGTTCCGACTCCATGCCTCCCGCTGTGGGCTCCGGAGCTTTCTGGGAAGGTATGCTCATGTACGTGGGCGGCGAGGATTTGGATGCCGTGCTTGAGTACATTGAATCTGTGGCCCAGGAGAGTTACTAAGAGCTTGAGGAAAGATGCAGTTGCGACGCGCCCTTCCCTCAGGGCGCGTCCTTTTTCCCAGCCGTGAGGGAAGGGGTGAAGTCCATGAAGCGGAAAATAGGTGTGTTTACGCCGCTGCTTTACGTCGGTCCTGCCGTGCTCTTTCTCTTGGTTTACCAGGTCTATCCAGCCCTGCAGACAGTGTACCTCAGTTTTCTGGACCGGCGTTCCCAGTCGTTTGTGGGTTTGGAGAACTATAAATACGTCTTCACATCCCCAACCATGCTGCGGGCCTTCAAGAACAATCTGCTCTGGCTGGTGCTGTTTACGGCAGGAACGGTGGGTTTAGGTCTGCTTTTTGCCATCTTAGTGGATCGGGTGCGCTATGAGCGCATCGCCAAATCCATCATCTTTATGCCCATGGCCATCTCCTTTGTGGGCGCGGGTGTGGTTTGGAAGTTCATGTACGCCTACAAACCCACTGATGCCCAGCAGATTGGGCTCCTCAACCAGATCCTGGTGGTCTTGGGGTTTGAACCGAAGGGATGGCTTTTGGAAAGTCCCCTCAACAACTTAGCCTTAATTGTGGTTGGGTTGTGGATTTGGACCGGCTACTGCATGGTGATCCTCTCTGCCGCCTACAAAGGTATTCCCAAGGAGCTTTTGGAGGCGGGCCAGGTGGATGGGGCCAACGACTGGCAGGTGTTCCGCCACATTATCGTACCCGAGATGCGGCCAGCCCTAACCATGGTCACCACCACCATGCTGGTCAACGTGTTGAAGATCTTTGACATCATCTATGTCATGACCAACGGCAACTTCGGGACGGAGGTCATCGCCAACCGCATGTTCAAGGAGATGTTCCAGTTTGCCAACACGGGCCGGGCCAGTGCCATTGCGGTGGTCTTGTTTGTGATGATCATACCCATTATGTATGCCAACATCCGCCAGAAGCTGAAAGGGGAGGGAGCGCGGTGACCCGGCAGAAGTTGAAGGCGAAAATGCCCCAGATCGTGATTAACCTGGTGGTCATCCTGGCCATGGTGCTGTGGATTGTGCCCACGTTGGGCCTCTTGATCACCTCTTTCCGCCCCGCCAGTGACGTAGTCTACTCTGGCTGGTGGACGGTACTCACCAGTCCCCTCAAGTTCACCCAGTACACTGTGGAGAACTACCGCATGGTGCTCAGTTCAGGGGGCATGTCCACTGCCTTCCGCAATAGTTTTGTGATCACCATCGGCGGTACAGTGATCCCTGTGTTTCTGGCGGCCCTGGCGGCCTTTGGTTTATCCAAACTGCATTTTCGCGGCCGCGGCTTTTTCTACGCCCTGATCGTGTTTATGCTGGTGGTGCCCACCCAAATGACCTTCATCCCGGTACTCCGGTTATACAACAAACTGAGTCTGTCGGGAACCTTTGTGGGGCTCTGGCTGGTGCACACCGGGTACGGCCTGCCCTTTTCCATCTTTATGCTGCACAGTTTCTTCCAGGGACTCCCCGATGAGCTGTTCGAAGCCGCGTATATCGATGGAGCTTCCCTGTGGACTTCCTTTATCCGCTTGGCCATACCCCTTTCCGTCCCTGCCCTGGCCTCCTTGGTCATCTTCCAGTTCCTCTTTGTGTGGAATGACCTGCTGGTGGCTTTGATCTACCTTGGCGGACACGAATCGGTGGCACCCTTAACCATGCGCCTCTCCAGCCTGGTAGGCTCCTTTGGGCAGGATTGGCATCTGCTCACAGCCGCGGCCTTTGTGTCCATGGTGGTGCCCCTCATTGTGTTTTTCTCCCTGCAGCAGTACTTTGTGCGGGGACTGTTGGGTGGCGCGGTCAAAGGATAAAGATCCAAAGTATGCTGACTAGAAGCGGGCCGATCAGGCCCGCTTGGCGCGCCTTGGGTAATGTTTCCGCGGGGAGGATCCCCGGCTTGCTTAGCGAAAGTGTAGGGGAATGAAAGGAGGGCTCCTCTTGAGAAACTGGCTGTGCTGGCTTGTAGTGTTTTGCCTACTGCTGATGCCCACCGCGGCCTTGGCCCGCAGTTATGAGCTTTTGGAGCTGAATATCGAAGCCCAGGTGGGGGCTGATGCTGTGGTGCGCATTACGGAAACCCATACGGTTAGGTTTAACGGTACCTATTCAGGGATGTACCAGACCTTTGACACTTCCCAGGGCATTGCCATCAAGGATGTGCTGGTCTCCGAGGGCGGGCAAGCCTACAGGCAAATTCCCGGGGAGACCCCTGGGGAGCCCGGAACCTTTTTCGTGAAAGAGGGCGGCGATGAGGTGCTGGTGGACTGGAGTTTCAGTGCCACCGATGAAGTTAGGGAGTTTCAAGTAAGCTACACGCTGCACAACGCCATTTTGAAGCACAATGATGTGGCCGAGTTCTATTACCAGTTTGTGGGCACAGGCTGGGATCTGCCCCGGGAACACGTACGCATCGCGCTTACCCTGCCCCACGGCGCGGAGCCAGACCAGATTGCCGCTTGGGGTTACGGGCCGCGGCACGGCACAGTAACCATAGAGTCCCCCACCCGCATAGTGTGGGAAGTGGCACAGCTGCCTGCCAACACCTTTGTGGAGGGGCGGGTGGTCTTCCCCAATGCCCTGGTGCCCTTGGGCACCCGCTACACCAACCAAAACGGCCTGGAGCGGATTCTTAAGGAGGAACAGGTTAGGGAAGAACAGCGGCAGCGGGCGGCGCAGAGGAGAGCCCTGGATCCTTTCGTGGCCGTGGGTGTGTTCCTTTTGGCCCTCCTGGTGGCCCTGCACCTCTGGCGCAAGTTCATCCAAGCAAGCCCACTGGGGTTCAACGACCGCTACTACAAAAACCTGCCCGGGGATTACCCCCCAGCGGAACTGGCCATTTTGCTTAACCGCACGGTGCAGGGCCGTGACTTTGCTGCCACCTTGCTGGATTTGGCCAGGCGGGGCTATCTCAGCATTGAGGAGCTAACCGGTCCCCAGAGCCGAACTGGGAAAGGCCAGGCCGACTACCGGTTCAAGAAGGGGGAAGTATCCGCAGAGAAGCTCGAGGAGCTGCGCCCCTACGAAGGCCAGATCCTAGAGCTGCTCTTCGAAGATCTTAAAAGTGAAGAGGTGACCTTGGAAGAGTTCCAGAAGTACGCCCAGAAAAACCCCAGGAAGTTTTCGGTCTTCTGGAAGAAGTGGGGAGAAGCGGTGCAGGATGCGGCGAAGGGGCATGGCTTTTTTGCCGAGGAGCAGAATAAAAAGGCGTTGGTCTACCTGCTGCCGGCAGTAGGTTTGCTGATCCTGGCTGTACCCGCTGGACTTTTGTCCATGTTTGTCACTTTAGGTGTGTGTGTGGTGATGGGCCTGGTCACCGTCATTTTGGTTGCCGTGGCCGGTTCCCAGCGTTCCCAATACGGACGGGAGCAGTACGCCAAGTGGGTGGCCTTCCGCCGCTATCTCCAAGAGTTCTCCCGGGTGGACCAGCTGCGCCTGGGACAGCTGGGCATCTGGGAGCAGTTTCTGCCCTATGCGGTAACCCTGGGCGTTGCCGATCTGGTGCTCAAACAGCTGGAGATGCACATCTCCACTTCACAGGAGGGTTACCGCTTCGGTTCAGGGTGGTTCATCTACTACCATCCCGCCGGGTTTCATTCCCTGCATCGGATGACTAGAAGCGTGGAGAAGTCCATTACCAGCGTGACCCTTCCCCAAGGAACGGGAGGCAGTGGAGGCTTTTCAGGAGGAGGCGGGGGAGGCTTCGGTGGCGGCGGCGGTGGAGCCCGTTAAGGCTTAAGTGTGGAAGGAGAGGTCTTGTGCGTAGAACGCAAGGGAAACACATTCTAATACTCATGCTGTTGTTGATCACCCTTGGGGCAGTACTGCCCGCCCAGGCAGCCTCTGAGCGGGTTGTGGTCCTGGATTTCTTAGCCCTGGATGCCCAAGGGAACTATATCGATCCCCGCAGTACCAGCCAGGGAGATTTGGTCAGCCTATCGCGGGTTATGGCCCAGGGTATTGCGGCTAGGCTGGTGCAGTACGGGGAGTTTGAAGTGCAGGACAGCGTGTCTCTGCGGGGAAAGCTAGCTGAGTTGGGTTTTGCCCCTGAGGCTTCGGCGTGGGAGCGGGCCCAGGCCATTCTCACCGCGGGTTTGGCCGATCAGGTGATAACCGGTTCCCTCACCCTGCTGCAGAACACTGCAGTCGTGGGTGTACAGCGCTTTCAGTTGGCAGGCCGCAGAACCGTTTTGGTAGGTTCGGCCCTGGCCAGCGCAGCCCGGGTGCAGGATGCGCCCAATCTGGTGGACAGCCTGCTGACCGATCTGTTTCCCCCAGATGTGCAGGTGATCGAGCGCGCCGTGGACCAGTTGTTTGTGGTACCGGGGCAGGTGCGCCTGAACTTAGGCCAATCGAAACAGCTCACGGTGTACGCCCTGGATGCCATGGGCAGGCCCATAGCCAGCCCAGAGTTTTTGTTCTTCTCCAGTGATGAGTCTAAAGTGAGCGTGGATGAACAGGGAGTGGTGACTGGTCTGCAGCCGGGTACCGCCACCATCACTGTGCGGGCCATCACCAGGGGCACCAGATCTGGCTCTCCCGCGGTGATGCAGGTTACAGTCCTGCCGCCCACCTTCGGGGTGCGGGTGGGCAGCTTGGTCACCCCCAGGGGAGGGGAAACCAGGTTCCCGGTGCGCATTGGACTGCGGCTAACCCCCACGGTGGATCAGAAGGGGGCCCAAAGCAAGACCCCCGATTTGGCGCCCGCGGATGCCCTGCCCGCGGACAGCTCCAATCCTTTGGGGATCATCTCTTCTTTCTTCGGTTCCATGCTCACCAACGGCCTCATGACCATCGATCTCGACTTTGATCCCAGCCGTGAGCTGTTGGTCTCCTTCAGCGGTGTCCAGCGCTCCGCGAGCGGGTATTTGGGCACGGGCGTGGGTTATGTCACTCCCTTGGATGATGTGGAATCCCAGAAAGGCTTCAT
>Ga0116169_1000951_pt1 | contig 26703 bp, 42 predicted proteins | sample AD_UKC130_MetaG_FD_89796 | JGI IMG/M metagenome (GOLD analysis project Ga0116169, IMG submission 89796) | Active sludge microbial communities of municipal wastewater-treating anaerobic digesters from Canada - AD_UKC130_MetaG | ecosystem: Engineered > Bioreactor > Anaerobic > Digestate | place...
CACATTCAAGAAGATCTAACAGATCCTATTGAAAAAGTAGAGCGACAAGCTCGAAAAGGAGGTACTATTAAACTAACCACTCTATCTACCGAGGAGAAAGATAAGCTACTACTAGCGTTAGCTAAAAGGCAAGGATTGCCTCTAGAGTGAATAATCACAAACAGAGGAGGTAAAATAAGATGTTTGCAGACGTGAACCCACAAAAACACAGCGTGCACATCAAAGACATCGAGCGAATGGCAAAAGCCGGCATCATGGTAGGGGACGGTACCAACTTTAGACCTGATGATTCCATCACGCGTGCAGAAATGGCATCAGTAGCAGCACGTATCATGTTCAGAGCAGGTTGCATCGACTATCTACTGCCAGACATCCTTCCAGCTGTTTTCACGATCTACCGCAATGATGGTGGATTAGGAACCGGATTCTACGTGACACCTAACGGGTATCTAGTAACAGCCAAACACGTAGTAGAAGGAGCGACTAGCTTTACCACCATCGATGACAATATGCAGAATATGTCTGCTAAACTGGTAGCAGTATCTCCTAATCACGATTTAGCGCTTCTTAAAGTGAATCCGCCCAAACCAGTCAAGTTCCTTCAAATTGCTACTGAACCTATCTACCACGGCAAGCATGTTGCTGTCATAGGGAGCCCGAAGGGCTACTTAGATAGTGTGACTACCGGTGTTATCAGCAGCCCGAGCCGTCCGCAATCTCCTATAAGTGACGTAGCTGATGTTTTCCAAACAGACGCTGCCATTAATCCAGGCAATAGTGGTGGCCCCGTCATTGATGGTAACGGTTATGTTGTCGGCGTAGCTGTATGGAAGTTCTCAGATGTATCTATTGATAACATGGCTTTCTGTGTTAAATTCGAAGTGCTTCGAGAGTTTCTCAAAAGCCAAGGTCTGAACGTGTAGTTTGGATACTGGATACCGGGGGTGGCACCGTTGGATTCGAAGGTATTAGATCTCCTAATCGACGGTATAAAAGAAGTCAAGGAAGGACTAGCAGGAGTTCATAGAAGATTAGACGAAATAGCAAACAAGGACTTTGTATCTCGTAAAGAGTGCGAGAGCTACAGAAAAAGCTGCCCACGAGGAGGCATTCCTCCTTGGGTTACACTTCTCTCGTCAATTGCAAGCTCTCTAATAGCAGGGCTATTAATGTACTCTTATACAAGTGCACAATATCTCAAGCAAATGCAGGCATTGATTCAACAATTAGGAAAGTGAGGTGTGTAGGATGTCTTACGAGCAGTATCTCGACTTGGATCTCAATACACTTTCAGGTGTTAGCGTATACCAACTAGACGCAGTGCTAAATGGTACTTCTCTACAAGGTTTAGGTAGTGCCTTCGTAAACGCAGAGAATAAGTACCACATGCATGCAGTATATCTATTAGCGCACGCTATCCATGAGAGTGACTTCGGACGGAGTCAAATCGCACGAGATAAGTACAACCTCTTTGGTTTCATGGCATACGACTCGAATCCATACGCTAGCGCCAAGAAGTTTGAATCCTTCGAGCAGTGCATCGACTATTGCGCAGGATATATAAAGAGGCAGTACTTAACTAAAGGAGGTAAGTGGTACGAAGGACCAACACTGCGTGGAATGAACGTTCACTACGCTACAGACAAGCAGTGGGCTGTAAAAATCGCACGGTGGATGGACCAGATCTACAAAGCGTTGCCTGAACAACTCGATTATGTAGGACATTGGGCTGAAGAAGCTATAAAACAGGCACTTGAGTTAGGTATTGCTCACGGTTATCCAGACGGCTTATTCAAGCCAGAGCAACCTCTCACACGCGCAGAAGGAGTAAGTATGATAATGAATTTGTACAAACTACTGAAGGGGTGAAGTAAATGCCAGTCAACGAGCAGCTTGTTACGCTAGTACTAGTACTATCCTTCGTCATTAAAGTGTTAGTCGACCTGGTGAAGCAGTGGACTTCTGGACTTAGTCTGCCTGGCGGCTTTCACCGTTACACTTCTATCGTAATTGCGCTTGGGTTAGGAGTTCTACTGTCCTACGAGATGGATGCAGGAATCCTTAAGGCTCTTGAATTACAGGTAAAGCACACTGTAGTCGATACAATTATAACAGGCTTCTTCATCGCTGGTGGAGGCGACGTCATCTACGAACTTGTCAGTTTAGCTCGTAGCAAACGCCTAGACGGCAAGTAGCTAGGTATAAGAAAAGCACCGAAGATATCTTCGGTGCTTTCTTCATTTCGATAAAATCCGCGAATTCTGCGAGAAAATCTAGAACGCTACAATCGATTTTAAGCGCGATTAAATTTATTTTAGGATGAATTATACTTAAAAAGAATTTACCACGGCTTAAAAACGATTGTAGACGGTGCCTACTACAACGTCAGCAGTAGCCGTAACCGCAACTCATACACTTGGTACAGCCCTCTTCTCGCACTAGTGAGTTGTCTTCACAGGAAGGGCAAATAGCCAATGCAGCAGATGTTCGATACGTGGTCTGCGATGTCTCTACAGACTTATTATCAGTTAGATAACGAAGCGCTTGTGCAATAGCATCCGGCACTGAGCGTACCCTATTGGGTCCAAAACCTATCTGCGTCGCGCCTCCAATACCCTGCAGCTGGTCGATGATGTGTTTAATACTAGTACCACTTCTAAGGCATAGCGAAATGAGTCGAGCGATTGCTTCAGTAAATGCCGCTACATCTGAGCCTACTTTACCTATTTGGCAGAACACCTCAAATGGGGTTCCGGAAGAATTTCTGTTTAATGTAAGGAACAACTTTCCTAGAGGAGTCTCCCAATCAACAGTCGTTCCTTGTAGTTTCTTTGGCCTCTTACAAGGTTCGTTTGTCTGCTCTTTAATCGTCTGCAGTACTCCTTCTCTTGACCCTTCTCTATAGTAAGTGATTCCCTTACAGCCTAATTTGTAAGCTAACATAAACAGTTTCTTTACCTGCTCTACAGTATGGCTTTGCGGAGCGTTGACAGTCTTGCTGATACTACTGTCGATGTATTTTTGTGCAGCAGCTTGCATCTTCACATGTTCTTCAGGAGTCAGCTCCATTGCTGTTACGAAATAATCAGGCAGTTCTTCGCTTTCATACTGTTCATACAAAGGATGTTTGACGATATGAGTACCAGTGCGATCCTTACGTTTATAAGTCCAACTAAATATAGGCTCGATACCTGAGCTAACGCCAGCCAGAATTGACGTAGTACCAGTAGGTGCTTGTGTTAGGAGGACTAGGTTGCGTATACCATGTTGTTCTATAATTTGCCTCAACTCCTGCGGTAGTTGTTGTATAAACTCACCTTGTAAGTATTTCTCTCTATCAAAGCCTAGTGCAGGGCCGCGTTCCTTGGCGAGTTCGATACTAGCACGATATGCTTCGTCTCGTATAAACTTAAACAAAAGCTCTACGAAGCTAACTGCTTCATCGCTGCCGTATCGCAGTCCAAGTAACAATAACGCGTCTGCTAACCCCATGGTACCTAAACCGATACGTCTCACCTTGAACTGATGGTTTTTCATTTCTTCATTGATATACTGGTTGATTTCTATGACATTATCAAGGAACCTAACAGCAACCGCTATAGTACTTCCTAAACTCTCGAAATCCAGCTTGTTGTTTCTCACAAAGGCAGCCAAGTTTATAGATCCTAAATTACATACACCCCATTCACCTAACCCTTGCTCACCGCATGGGTTGACGCATCTAATACGTTCAAAGTACCAGGTATTGGACATCTTATTGTATCGTTCTGTCCAAACGACGCCAGGTTCGCCACACTTCCACGCCGATCTGCATATCATATCCCAAAATTCACGGGCCTTGATGGTACCGTACTCCTTAACTGGTAAGCCGCGGCTAAGCCATTTTTCGATGTCGCCATCCCATACCTCGTTGTAGGCAGGGTGGTTTGTATCGGGAAAGATGAAAGTCCAATTTTCGTCTTTCTCGACCGCCTTCATGAACCTATCCGATATGCCTACAGACAAGTTTGCACTTTGTATCACTCTCAAGTCTTGCTTCGCTTGAATAAACTCGATAACGCTGGGATGCCAATCATCGAGCATATACATTTGTGCACCACGTCTAGAGCCGCCTTGTTCTACTTGCTGTACGATAGCATCTGCTCCTATCATCCAACTCACCGGCCCCGAGCTGGTACCGTTGACGCCCCTGACATGAGCTCCTCTAGGCCGTAGTGTTGACCAGTTAACACCGACACCGCCGCCTCGAGATGTGATTTCTACTATCGTTCGAATCGTATCTATGATTCCTTGTCTGCTGTCGTTTCCCTTCGAAGAGTCAGTTGACCTTACTGGTATGACATAGCAGTTGTAGAACGTTACCAGACGCTCTGTACCCGCGCCAGAGAGGATTCGCCCTCCTGGTACGAATTTGAAGTCTTTAAGAATCTCATAAAACTGCATCCTCTCCCCTGCATTTTGACCAACCGCATTAGCTACCCTTCTCCACATCTGATCAGGAGTAGTCTCAATTAAGTTTCCGTTTTCGTCTTTCATCGCATAGCGATCTTTAAATACAATATCGCGTTGTTTGGTCCACTTGTACATAGCCATCCCTCCGCTTTAGTATGCCGGCGTCGTTTGTTCTTTTGCCCACTCCTGGAACCGTTCTTGCAGATCGAGAAGCTGCAAAAACCGGCTGTAGAGCAGCAACTTTCTCTCCCAATTCTGGTACTGATGTACAGGCATCGCAGCCACTTCAGCAGTGAACTTAGTCGCTGACAGTTCAGGCTCTTCGGTTACGGTTATAATAACTAAATCGGGGTGGTTGACTATTGCGTCAGCTAAACTTGCCACCAGCTTACTTTTAACTACCTGACATGCGTCTTGTGGTGCGTAATGACGTGACAGACTAGGAAGACGCTCAACGACTCTAAAGAGCATAATTTCACCTCCTACTTATATTTTACAACAATCTCATTTGTAGTGTCGTTATACCACCACTCTATAGCATTTTTGACTTCGAGCTTGAGTTCGTCGTACTTTTGAGCCTCTAGCAGCTGTACAACTTCCTGGTTGTGTGGAAAAATAGCAACTTTCCATAGTTCTCCCCAACACTCGCCAACCTTCACATCAACTTCAAACGGAATCTCAGATCTAATCGTTTCTCGCGGAACCCTTTCCATAGTATCGATGATTAGTTTGCATGCGTCAAACCACTTATCGGCAGGACACTCCACGAGAAGACTGTCGTGTACCAAGTTGACGATGTGGGCGCCCATGCGTTTTAACTCTTCGTGCATGGTAATAGCAGAAGTCAGCGTCAAATCGCTGGCAATTGATTGTATGCGAAAGTTACGAGCCTCTTTTTTCAAATCCTCGACATTTTCTGCTGATATCAAACCGAACCTTCTATGCCTTCCGAAAGGTGTCGTCAGCACCTGTCCAGTTTCAGCAGCGCGATCACATTCTAACAGGTATCTCTCAACGTCCGGTGCGCGTTTAAACCAGTCTTGAACCATCTTACGGGCTTCCTCTATCGGCATATTAAACTCTTGCGCAATCGACTCTGGAGTTCTCCCGTAAGGTATACCAAAATTAATCGTCTTTGCTTTGATGCGTTCGATGCCTAGTGCATTTTGAACTTCGGTATGCAAATCTCGACCTTGCTGAAAAACTTCTCTCATAAAAGCGTCTCCGCTGATGTACGCCAATACTCGCAGTTCGGCTCCTTTATAGTCAGCTTCGACGAACACGTAACCGGGTTCCGCGTAGTATACCACGCGCATCTCTTTAGGCACATTCTGTACGTTCGGATCAGTACAACTCAAGCGTCCAGTTACCGTACCATGAACGTTGAAGGTTGGATGTACTCTACCATCGGCAGCGATTCGTTCGGCGACGCCTTTTACGTAAGTGCCGTAAGCCTTCCTCACAGACCGAAAGTCTAAGATTAGCTCGACAATTTTGTGTTGATCTGCTAACTGCTTAAGTACCTCTTCATCCGTACTACGGCCGCCAGTGCCTTTACGTTTCTTCGGCCTTAGTTTTAGTCGGTCATACAACAACCACGCTAGTTGCTTTACGCTGCTAGGATTGAACAGCTTCGGAACGGTTCTGGCACCCGTTTCTTCAACGTAGGCTACTGGATCCCAATGCGGCTCTGCAGCTTCTTGTATCTTCTTAAGCATCTCTTGCATCTCACCGATAAGCCTGTCGCCTTCTCTCTTCAACCGTTCAGGATTCAGCCTTAGACCCTTGTACTCGACTTCGCGTAGGAACCGCGATGCTGGTAATAACAGAGTATAGTAGAGCCGCTTCAGATCTGGATTAGCCATTACTTGTGGATACAATATCTGGAAGATCCGATATGTCCTATCGACGTCTAATGCAAGATAATCATAGAGCACCTCTTTAGGCACGTTTACGTACCCATACTTCTTATTGCCTTTGACGTATTGATCGACCATGTGTTTGTAGGGCTGACCACCTAAAAGTTGAATTGCTAGTTGCTCTAAGTCGTGCGTTCCGGGGTTTTCATTCAAACAGTAGTGAAGCAACATCGTATCTTCGTCTAGCCTCACATTCATACCTCTCGGAACGAGAAACCCTGTATCGTATTTACCGCCTTGCCAAACCCACTTCGGGCCGGGATGCTCATAAAGTTCGCCGAGGTATGGTACGACCTCTTCTGGAAAGATCAATACTTTACCTGGCTTCCAGCAGATAGCTAAACACAAGATACGACCGGAGATTTGATCACCAGACGTTTCGATATCAGCTGCCAGATACGGCTGCTTCACCAGACCTCTAATAGCCCTTTCGATGTCCGCTGGTGTCGTAACAACCGAGTAAGACGGTTTTGGAGGCGGATCTAGAGGACGACCTTGTATTGCGTCTGCAGCTCGCCGAAGGGCCTGCATAAATTGAGGAAACTTACTACCATCACGTAAGATAGCCACTGGATGGAAAACTGGAATAATCTTACACTCAAAGTCAAGTAAACTCTTTTCAAGTACTCGGCCTTGCTCCTTGGTAATCTTCTTTTTATAATCACCAGTCAACACATGCATCGATGTATTACCAAAAGCGATTATGATTTCGGGGCGCACTCGACTTAACTCTTCCAAAAGTCTCGGCCGGCAACGCTCGACCGCTTCTTTGCTTATAGGCTTGCCAGATGGTGGGCGACAGAGTAGTGCATTCGTAATGAATATCTCTTCAGTCTCCGGCAACCCCACCATGTTGAAGGCCTTGCGAATGAGGTCACCGCTAGGGCCAACAAACGGCCGCTTTCGAGCGATTTCCACAGGCCCTGGTGCTTCCCCTACGATTGCTATGCGTGCCCGTTTGGGCACGCTAGCAGGTATCTTGGGGTACCTTGCATATATACAATTAGAGCAGTTTCCCATTCACAACCACCTCCCACACTTGAATATTGGCAGATATGAGAGCTCTGTCCGTTCTGTCTTCGTAAAAGTTGATCTCTTCCTGACTGCGTGGAATTCCGTCTCTTATCGCAGTGTACATATTTACACCTTGCCTTGCGTAAACATACGGTATACTGCTGTCGGTACCTCTTATCTTGTAGGCATATGGCACATAGTTGAAAGAGGCTATTTCTCTTGGATCGTAAGCACAACCTAGAAGGTGTACTTCTTTGTTGTATTCCGCAATTCGACTGAAAAGTGCAACCCTCGCACACGGGCCGAGTTTATATGACACAAACTTCGAGATTCCGATAGTGTGGATAGGCCAAGTTAACATCTCCATAGCACATGCAATCCACTCGTCGTAGGTGTTCCCTTGAGGTACTGCCATATAACGGACGTCTAACCCCTTGCTACTAAGCTTATGCAACGCGCGGTACGATCGATCGAGCGTTTCGCATGAGTTATAGATTACATCCGGTAAAATAAACTCTGTTGGTTGGATCTTTTCGATCAGTTCTATCAACAAGTCTAGAGGTGGTTGAGCGCCTTCAGCTGCACCGTTATCCATTAACACAAAGTTGCCGGCTTTTCTTTCTTCGATGTAAAAGTTGGCGTACTCTTCGCAGCTGGACGCTAAATGCGCCAGACACATCTGATAAGGCTTACCTTTGATAAGGTCGAGATACGGAATCGGCACAATACTAGCAACTCGCATCATATCACTCCTTATAGGTGTTCGTCTACAATTGAGAGCACTTCCCGCATGCACGAGTCCACGTCTTTATTCGTTGTGTTAATAAGACGCCATGGTAGGACGGTACTTGCGAAAAACTCTACATATGCGCTACAGATGTCGGCAAGCTGTGTTGCCTGTATATATTCGTCATCTCTTACAGCTCGTTTCTTGAGCGTACCGATATCTGCTGTAACGAAAACAATAACGGTACCCGCCATTAGCATCTCGTACTCAATATGCCATCGGCGTGTCGCGATAATCGACTGTTTATGCTCTACAATCGGGCTGTAAATCAAATCGCTCGGAAAGTAGCAACGGTCCCATACATTTACATCGTAGTTTGCGCTCTGCCTGATATAATCAAACGTCTTTTCGAGTTTGCAGTCTTCACGGAACGTCATCTTGACGAAATTTACGGTTTTGCTATCGGGCACCAATATACCACGGCGATGGTACTCCTTTAATTCGTCAGCAATAGATGTCTTTCCTGCAAAGTCCGGACCTTCAAGTAGTAAGATCATCACTTACCACCTTTCTTAATGAGCGCCAAAAACTCCGACCGAGTTTGCGGCGCATGAATAAAGATACCACGCATTGCAGAGGCGACGGTCTTTGTACCTGGCTTCTGAACACCTCGCATTGTCATGCATAGATGCTCAGCTTCGATTATCACTCCTACACCAAGCGGCCTAAGAGCTTCGTCGATGGTATCAGCAATTTGTGTAACCATCCGCTCTTGTATTTGAAGACGTCTAGCAAAACACTCAACTAAACGCGCCATCTTGCTGATGCCGACAACTTTACCATTCGGAATATACCCGATATGGACACGACCAAAGAACGGTACCATGTGATGTTCGCATAGGCTGTAGAATGGAATATCTTTTACGATGACAAGCTCCTGGTGGTCTTCGTCAAACGTAGTGGCAAGTATCTCTTTTGGATTTTTAACTTGGTAGCCAGCGCATAGTTCTGCACACATCCTAGCAACTCGCTTTGGAGTGTCACGGAGCCCTTCACGTTCCACGTCCTCCCCAATTGAAGATAGTATAACTTTCACCGCTGCTACGATATTATCCCGATTCACTAAACGCCCCTCCTATCTCCCCAAGCTAGTGAATGTAGTTGAGGTAACACTCGAACATCGTACCAAAAGCAGTCGTCTTTAATTCGGTCAACTAACCAGCGAAACCTACTGAGGTATTGTTCAACTGCTTCTCCTACCACTCGTCCCACTTGCAGTACGAATGGTATAGAAGGAAATTTCGTATATAGGCCTGCTGCGTATTGAAGATCTTCATCGTTGAATACTACTACTTTTAGTTGCGAGTCAACATCGAGATACAAAAAGAAACGTTCTAGCCGCTCATAAGACGTGACAGACTCCGACGACGGACCTTTAGGAGACACCGTAACGAAGTCGACGTTGTTCAACCAAGGTTTGAAACGAGTTCCTTGAGTTTCAACTGCTATAACAAATCCAACGTCGTTGAGCTGCCAGACAAGGTCGCTCAAGTCGTAAATGCAGGGATTGCCACCAGTCAGCACTACATACCCACACTTGTAGGGATCCAACTTGCTGAGAATCTCTTGCACCGTCATTTTAGGAAAGCCTAAAGCCTGCCCAGCATAAGCGGTGTCGCACCATTTGCAGTTGCTATCACAACCTGCAAATCTAATGAAGTAACTTTTCTGGCCAATGTCGAGTCCTTCGCCCTGTACGGTGGGGCCAAAAATCTCGGCTACTCTCATTTGGTTACCTCCACAAACGAAGTCGGCGTTTCATACAGCCTGACCTTAATACACCTGACGTCTGGTGGTAAAGAAGCGTCGACAGCGTCGAATATAAACGCCGCCAGGTTCTCTGCAGTTGTCCTGAAAGTCGCAACATCGTTTAACACCTGATGATCAAACAAGTCTATAACCTTTCTTTTCACTATTTCTTTCAGATCTCTGAAGTCCATCACCATTGCCTCAGCAGGCCCCGTAAAGATTACTTGAGAACCAACGCGCTCAACGGTTACTTCCAGCTGATAGGTGTGACCGTGCATGTTCATACATGGACCGTCGTAGCCTGGAAGGAAGTGAGCTGCATCAAATGTAAATATCTTAGTTGCCGTTACACGCATCTACGACACCTCCACAAAGCGGTGCGGGTAACGTTTGCGAAACTTCTGCATAGACTTTCTCATTATGTCAGCTAATGAAATACCTTCCATGGTTGCAATCGTCGCTATATGCCATAGAGTGTCACCAAGCTCTTCTGCAACCTTCTCTTTGTCCCGCTCTTTTTGGAATGGAATAGCCTTTTTGTACACCTCTTGTGCCTCTCCAGCTTCTTGGCCAAGGCCAATCACAAGAAAAGCCATTCGTGCGTCTAGAGATAACGCAGTAAACCAAGGCTCCGACATTACAGTAGAAGCCTCTCGCTGGAACTGATCCACGAGTTGCGTGTCGTACGACATGACATCTTGTACTGGTAGCCGATACATCATAGATCCTCCCTTATCCAGGCGCCGTTCTCACCATCCTCAAAGACGCCTACGTTGACTAATCGGTTCTCACCCCACCGCTCATGAGCGTAGTTACGTATCAGTTCTGCCATCGCTTCGCAAGATTTACTACTAACGTTCTTAAGCGTCTGGTTAATATACACTTCGAGGTCGCGCTTTACGATGATAAACTCCAGCTCCCTATCATTGTGGTAAACTTCAATCTGAAGTTCGACGTAAAAAACGTGGCGGTGAGGGTGCCTGAGAAAACGCACCTCTTCAGGTGCGTCAGGGTAACAATGTATACCCTCAAACTGAGTCCGTACTACAATCAACTTTTTCATTCTCTGTTCCCTCGCTTTTGTAGTTCCCCTCTCTAATAAAGCGCTCTACCTCTTCAGCAGTCACGAACCAAGTTCCGCCTCTTTTAACTGCTCTCAGGTAGCCTTTATAGATGAGATTGAGAGTAGTAACATAATGCTTGTTTATACGTTCTGCAACCTCCCGCACCGTCAACTCGCGAGATCCATTCATCGATACCTCCTCCTTCTTTACTGCGCTAGGAGGGGCAGGCGAAGAGCCTGCCCCGTATGACCTACTCGTCGAGGAAGCCGGTAGGAGAGTCTTCAGGAGCAAGTACATCCACGACGTTGTTCCGCTTCTCTCCTTTATACGACCGAATGTTGACCTTCAGCCGGCAGGGGTAGCCGAGAATAACGCCTTCATCTGCGAATTTTGCAGGGTTAAAGCCGTTAAGCGGAACGTCTGGAGCCACACGCACCAGTAAGCGCTTCAGCCGGCTTAGACCGCTTTCTTTGTTCAACACGGTATGGTAGAACAACATCCGGTTTTCGTAGTCAGGATCAGTAATGCGGAATTGGAAAGTAAGCATCGGGCTTCCACTGTTCTGTGAGTTGCCAAACTCGACGTTTTCTACAATTGCATCGTACACTCCTGGTGGTATGGGCTCAAACTTCGGCAGCTCGTCGCTAACATCATCCAAGTTGAGCACCAAATTTTCCACCTCACCAGTGCTGCCACTGTCGAAGTCGAAAGTCTCGTCGGGATTTAAGAAGTCTCTGTCGTTCACCTTTCATTCCTCCTTTTTATTTTAGGCGGTTGCGCCTTTGTGCAAATCAAGTAGCTTTTCCATGGTAGGGTCATCTATATAGGTACCATGGAATTTTGGAAAACGATTCTTTGCTTGAAACGTCTTGCCGGGTTGTAGATAGAGGCGGCGTTTGATCTCACCGCTTTCGTTTGGAGCAGCTATGTAGTAGCCGACGACGTCGAGGAAACCTTGAACCTCATTAGCCAACTTGCCTGGTAAAGCTGGAGTGATGAACCGCTTTTTCTTATCGTCTGTATCGACAGATTGGCTACACACAAAGATAGTATGCATAGGTAGATCTCGGAACGACCTCACCAGCAGCCTGATCATTTCAGCTGAAGAGCCCCACTCCTTGAATTGTGGGCTCTCGGGCTCTACATCCAACGGGTGCTCACCGACGGTTATCCCTAACAGTTGATACATAGCCAGTTTCTGGACTTCTGTCAAGGAATCAATAATAACCGTACGGTAGCGTCTTGGAGTTTCTACAGGCTCGCCTCTAAACTGCTCTTCCAACGCTCTTAAAGCTCTTTCATCGTTCATGTCACGAAACTTACAATGCAGCCTGAGAAACTCATACAATCTGGCAAACTGACGGTAGGATTGAATATCTACGGTGTCGAGCCCTTCAAATAAGTCGTCTTCTATCGACATGTCCCCAGATTCGACGTTTCCTAAGAGAACATCTCTCATCTCAGGAACACAAACCGAAGAGGCTGCTAGCGTAGTTTTGCCTACGCCGTAATCGCCGTAGATGAGCATGTTGATGTAGCGTTCTTTTTTCTTGTTGGACGTAATTCTAAACGCTGGCTGCTTTATCGGAGGCCGAGGCGGATTTCCGGATCCTGCCACTGGATTTTCTCCCGCCAATTCACAGTCTCTCCTTTCTTCTCATACATAGTTTCCAACAACCAATCCGCGTCGCTACCATCGCGCATAGCGATGCAGACGGTGCGAAACAGGCAGTCATTGGCACATGCGAAAGTCGGGTTGGGATACAGAACCAAGTTGGGATTGAGCATTTCTTTTCCTTCAGCTACGATCAGTTCATATTCCGACCGTTTAAAATGCTCGTTGCGTCTGACCTTATCCCACCGAATGAACCTGTCACCCTCAATAGTTTCCTCCTCTAGGAGGAAGTTCAAGTAGTCTTGATAGTTCTTCGGCAGGTTCTTCAGGTCGTAGCCTAGATCTTCTAACGCAATTTTGAACAAGTCGTACGTTGTATACTGTCGCTTATCTGTACTCAAACCACCCCTCGCAAGCACCTTCGGATATCGAGGAGCTACTTTCTTGAACTGAACGTAGATCATACCTTCAACTGGCCGCTCGTAGTACTGTTCAGCTGCCCAACAATACGCAGTAATCTGCGGGTCTAGCTCTAGCTTGTCAGTATTAAACCGCTTGACGGTTTTGTAGTCAACCAGCCAAAGCTGACCGTGGGCGTCAACTACCACTCTGTCGATTGCTCCTTGATAAACTACAGTTGTGCCTGTATACTCACTTAACTCGGGTATTTCGATACTGAACTCCACTTCAACTTGCGGCTTACTGTCGATCCATAGAGTTTCGAATTCGTTGCGCCGCTTCAACCACACTGGATAGTAGTCAAGCATGCACAATCCGAGTTCTAACAGCTCCTCGTGTTCTGGAGGCATGTACTCCGGATAGTGCTTCTCATACACGTTGTAGTATGCTTGAAATGCATGCATCGGTGAACTGAATCTTCGATAGCCGTGATAATCTTCCAACGCGAAGTGGATTCCAGTACCAAACCAGGTGTTTGGGTTCGAGGCGTCTTTAGGCACTAAATGCCTTCGCAAACCGCTCTCGAAATCCCACTTCCAACGGCAGCGTTTGAAATTTATTCGGTCATGCGTATGAATTTCAATGACGCCGTCGTTCCGACGTGGCCTGTCGTTTATACCCTTGTCGTAGACAAACGTGTCCAGCTGCTCGCTCACCTTGTCACCTCCCTTCAATGTACTAATTTATCGCGATTTCTACTAAAATTATACAAAATATAAAATGTCCAATCAACGATCAATTTTAAAAAGTTTTTGGTACCGTTCTGGTAGAAGGTGTTCTGGCTTAAGCATGATATTAGCACCAGCCTTCTTGGTACTGATCACTTCCATAACCCGGTCGTCCAAGCTGTCCTTATGCATGATGTAATAACAACGTACCGTTTTCTTTTGTCCTATACGGTGCAATCTATCCTCAGCCTGTTCATTTTGGTTGAAGTCCCACTCGTAGCCAACAAAGTAAGCAGCAGAAGCATCGTGAATGGTAAACGACGTACTACTCTTGATGGTGCATACCATTACCTTTTTATACGTCTTAGCGGCTTGAAAGCGACGAGCAGCATCTGCGATTTCGCTATACGATAGCGTGCCTAGAATTTTGCCTATAAAGTCTGGACGTATATCTTTTGGCAACTTACTCAACTCGTCTGCTATCAAATTCACCGCAGCTCGGTAAGGTGTGAAGATAGCTATTGAGTTGCCCTCAGAAAATTCTGATTCTACAAGTTCCGGTAAAGCTTCCAACGCAGCACCTTTATCATTCACGTTCAACAACAATGGACTTACCAGAAGTTGGCGGAGTTTGGTAATAGCCGACAATTGGTTAGAAGCGATGATGAACTCACCATCGGACTCGGCTATCAACTCTTCAGCCAATTGAGTATAAAGTTTCCGTTGTTTAGCAGTCATCTCCAACGGTATCGCAGAGCGAATCTTTGGAGGTAGATCTGCAGCTACCTGCTCTTTTGTGCGCCGTAGCATGTACTGATGTGCCATTTGTCGAAACTCTTTAACATCCTTCGGACGGCTTTCTATTTCTGTACCAAAAGGTGTCTTGATAGTGACGCAGTATTTGTTAACGTACTGCCAGTAGCTATTGAACCGTTTTGGATCTAGTAGGTGGAAAGAAGCCCATAAATCTGCTGGATTCCTTCGAATCGGTGAGCCCGTTACTAAGAACAAGTAACGACTCTTTAACTGCTTAAACCGCTTGAAAGTTACAGTTTTACGGTTCAACAGCCCAGCCAAATGTATCTCGTCAGCGACGATGGTAGGCCACTGTAACTTACGTCGCGTTATTTCTTCTACAAACGCGTAGTTTGTAATGACAAACGGGATACGGTGAGTGACGAAGTCTTCCCACGCCTTCACTCGCTGGTGAGGCGGTCCACTGTAGATGACCACTTGTTTGCCTAACCACTTGCTAATCTCACTTTCCCACACGCCTAGTGCGTTCTTGGTTGCTACTATCAGTGCTGGATAAGCGTCAAGTTCGTCAATTGACTTTAATACTGTTACAGTTTTTCCTAAGCCCATAGTGTCGGCTAGTAGATGGCGTCCGCTACTTGTCAGAACCTTGATGCCTTCTAGCTGATATGGGCGGAGTTCTAGTTGGTTCTCCATAATACCACCTTTACCATAAGTTTGTTACTTAGCTAAGTTCAGTTTGTCTTCGATTTCGCCAAGCCTCTACTCCAAAATTTGAACTCTAAGCTTCATCGAGCTTAAATCATTTTCGAGTTTTGATAATGTCCAGTTAGACAGTATACTCAACGCTACTGCTAATACTAATACTGTAACAAGTATTCTTTGCATGGTACACCTCACCATCTCGCTAACCAATCAACTTTGCCGCTACTACCATTGCAGCAACAAGGGCGTAGCCAACTTTAACTATAGCCTGATTATCCATCGGATTTCTCCTTTCCAAACAGCAGCCAGTGGCAGCCGTGTCGAATAGCATCTCGAGCGTGACGCTCTCCTCTTTTCCAGTAACCCCAGTTTTTTAGTTTTGCGTCGCTACAGAAGCTTTTTCCAGTCTGCGCCATTTGTAAGTGTAACGGTATACCCATCTTAGCGCAGGTTAGCTCAATAGCGCCAATCAAACGCACTGTGTACAGTCCAGACCATACGTGCTGGTCACGCTTCCAGCTATACACTTTATATGCTTCGCAAACTACAGCTTCAGGCTGTATTTTCTCGATGAAGACGGCGATGTCGACAAAGCCTCGAGTACCTGATGTCTCTATCTGTCCGCAGGCCTTTAGCATACCGTCGGAGAAGAGTGCCCAACCGGTAGTCTCGCCTGGGTCTAACGCCAAAACCGAACCAAGAAACGGCTTCCTACCATGTTTTGCATTTGCCCGCAACATAAGCTCTTTGAACTTCATAGCGCTTTCCTCATCTTACGAGTTTGCCTCTCCTTGCGCTTGCGTTTCTTTTTGAGTTCACGTTTACGTTCTTCAGCTGCTTGAATCGCCTGCAGCTGCGCGTTTACGAAGTCAGTCAGAGGGTTCTTTTCAGTAAGGTCTACTTCAACTTCAAAACCTCCGTAAAGGTGATACTCCGCTTCGGTACGCAGTTGGTGAGGAAGTTTGAGCTCTAGTTTGCTGACTTTTACCGTGTAGATAACTCCCTCTGGAGTGAAAGTTTTCGACAGCGTGCCCTTCTTTACTCTTGCGTTCATTCTATCCCTCCGTAATATGCTTCTAATGGAGTAGCGGTGTGTCAGTTATGTCTAAGACCTCGACTTCGCTCTGCTCGCGGCCGTAGTAATAAACAAGAATCCTGTCAGGTAAACGTTCCACGTCAAAGTCCTCACCTTCTCGAATTTCTCTGCCTAAAAAAGCACTTTCAGTTTCAATCCAGAGCTGTAAGATTTCCTCGCGGTCTCCCACTTCGCTATCTCCTTTCAGCGTTGCTTTGTTTGTTGCGATCGATGCTTTTGATAACGAACCAATCCTTACCAAAAGCTGCATTAACGTACGAAGGTATAAGGTTTCTTACGTATTGGAGTAGATGCTGATCGGCCTGGAGATCGTGAGTCGCTCGATAGTGATCTCTGACGTATATCTTCCTGCCGAGATTTAGTATTCCGAGCCTTACGTATGCCACTGCAAGTAGGTGAGTTCTTCCGCTTGCTGGGTGTCGGTCGCCGATCAACCACTCCACGGCAGGCAGCGCAAGCCGCTGGTGTAAGTCCAGACTCTGCTCTAGGGCAGTCATAAGCGCCGCTAGTGAACTTAAGTCGCTCTCTAGAGTTGCGGTGGCTGCTTTACTTTCCCATGGTGTTGTAGGAATCCAGTGGATCATCTTATCACCTTCCCTCTCTTAAGACACTCGTTGAATGTCCTAAAAGAAGGGCCTCGCTAGCCTGAGTAGCGAGGTCTTTAATTGTCTAGATTCCAGGCCACCCGTAGTCGATGCGGTCTTCTCTACCTTGACTAGCCCAGTACCTGTTTCTGTCATTACGCCAGCGTGCGAACCATAACTCTTGCAAGCGGTGAAGCTCATCTAGACTGTATTCTGCTAATCTTGGATAAGCCTTCAACATTTTGCGAAACGTTTCTGCAGTTGCCACGCAATCCGCCTGAGCATCATGCGCATGAGTAAGTTCAACTCCATAGTGTCGAGCTACATCAGAAAGCTTCCTACTACCTTTGCGATACTTATCCACTCGGTAGTCTATAACCAAGGGATCGATAAGCTTCAATGGTGGAGGTTCGGGAAGGTTATGCCTCCGCAATTCGTAATGAACAAACCTCCAGTCAAACGGAGCGTTATAAATTAGAAGAGGAAGTCCGAGAATATAGATAGCCTGGAGAATGGAGTTGATGGATTGGAACACCTCCTGGCTATCCCTTCCTTGGACACGGACGATCTCCTGTGTGATGCCGTGAGTTTCAACAGCTTTGTGCTCCATCCGTCGTATTGCTTCTTCTCCTGGATTCACATACGTTACAATACTACCAGGTAAGATATACCCTCCCAGTGCTTCTAAAATCAGTGCTGCTTGTATCACCCTATCATTTTGTAGGTCTAGTCCAGTCGTCTCGAAGTCCAATACTGGAAATATTCCCTCCGCCCAAGTGAGTCTTCTCATGTGAGTACCTCCTACACTAGTACCCACTCACCCCGCGTCGAAATCGCTAGGATTTCAGCCCTTTAGGCATGTCTTGAACAATAGCGATCTTTGGCTTTTCCTTCTCCGCTCTTCTCTCCAAATGCTGCCTTACACAGTCCATACGAAAGTGCCTCATAACGTCTTCAGCATGCAAAATGTCTATCAAATCTACTTTACCATCACATATATACTGTACCAGGCCTCCGCGGTAGGCTACAGCTAGCAGCCTTTCACACACAATTACCTGACCGTCTTCCAAAGTAATCGTAATCAAAGGTCCTCCCTTCGCATCTTGTGTATTGAAATTCCATACGAGTTGAGAACTCGAATTGCTGGCTCCTGCTCTTCGTACTCGTCGATGTAGTAAAGACGTTTGATGTCAGCCTCTCCAATCGCTCTAGCACAAGGCACGCACGGGAAGTAAGTTGAGTACATGCAACCGTTTTTAAGTGAGAGCCCCATACGATAAGCGTTGAAGATTGCAGCAATTTCAGCGTGGACTACGTCACACCTTTCTTTATCAGTCCAGAGACCTGACTTTGCATCCTCACGGTAGCATACTAAGCACTTCCTGCGTGTGTGATTGAACCCAAACGCTATTACACCTTCGCCGGCAATAACAGCTCCAGTCTGTTTCTTCCGACAGTTGGAAAGGTTCGCTACAGTCAACGCTAGCTTCATCATTATCCTATCTACAATCACTCGACGATCCTCGAGAATGGATTCCCACATGGCTTAACCTCCCGACATTGACCGTAAATGCATGGCGGTCCGCACCATTTAAAGATTCGAGGCCAACGGCTTCTAAACTCGTTCAGTATCATTTCAGCAACTTTCTGCGTTACGGTCGTATTACGCCGGCAAACCCTCCTAGAAAGCCAGACAAACCAACCCCAGAAATTGGAAGACATGACTGTATTTGCTTCAACTGCGTTACTCAACACAGCTCGAGCTACCTGCGGAGCGTATCCCCGCCTACGGAACCATCGATAGTCTTCCTTATCTCGCTCCATCGCTTGCTTAAACCGTTCAACTGCTTCAGGGTCATCCTTTATCTCCTCGGGAATCAAATATGCAAAATCAAAGTGATCGACGTATTGTTGACTTTGCGTCACGGTCTTAACCCACGCGCTGGTATTGATTTGTGTCAACGCTTCGCGAGTTATGTTTACTGCAACAGAAACGTGAGCAGCTGACAGCACAGCTAAGTGACCCGCTTTCATGCAGTGTGTTAAAGTAGCTGTTATCTCATCCTCGGTCATGGTACGATACAAGTCTTCTGCCTTCTTTGCCACCATGCATTGTCGGGCAGTAACGGCGCAAACCCGCTCCGCATCCGGAGTCGGGTTCATTACAAAGATCCTGATGTCGGACATATTCATCTCTCCCAGCATTAAAGTAGCATCAGTGTGCTAAAAGTGAAAACTCTCGTTCTTGGCCTTACATCTACAGAGCTTGTGAGCTTCGATGATTCCTCCCACTCGATGGGCCAGCCCAACGTCTATCAGCGGCAGTCGGTAGCGAACGTCTTTATGTATTGTTGACTTCGAAACTTTGAACACAGCGGCAGCTCGCCGTATGGTAGCGTCTGTTTGTAGAATGTACCGACCTACAGCTATCGCCCTTTCGCACACATGCTGCGTGATGTTGCCTAGAATCACTTACATCACTCCTCGAGAACGGCCAGATTAGTACGCTCTGGCTGCTTCGGACAGCTGCTCTCGCCTAAAATATACTCTACATCGACAACGTCTCCACTTTTAAGCTCGTCGAAGTGCTCTACAATATACCGGTGGGCGGCTGTCATCGTACGAGAACCGTTCCAGGCATAAGGGTCGTACGTTATCTGCGTAGTCCCTTCACTCAGTTTCGCGACAAGTACGTATCTACCTTGTACGTCTCTGGTCGTCCCGTACCCTGCTCTTGCAATAAGGTACTTTTCTGCCGTCGAGCTCGGAACAAGCCGTACCGCAAGCACTGGTATGAATGTTCCACGGTCCCGTACTTCGAATAATTTAGCTTCCATTCAACCCCTCCTTTCTATTCGGTAGCGCAACGCGCTCCATTCTAGGCACTCGCGAAGAGTGCCCAGTGTGCAGCGCGCCAGCATTCACTATACCTCTAGACGGTAAATTCGATAATGGCCTAATCGTTATGGTCGTCTTTTACTTTGATGCACTCCTTCGGCTTCCTGGTATTGCCCCTTAAGCTCAGCAAGCTCCCGAGCGCTAACGTTCGAGAGCTTGCTTGAGCGATGTGGGGTGAGTGGAGTTGTTATTCAGGAAAATTGTCATCATCATCATTGAACGGCTCGGATGCGTTGGCCTCTTCGGTTTGGAACCCGCCGCTTTCGGCACCGGCGCCATTCGATTCGGCTTTGTCGGCTGCTGGCTGATTCGCATCTTTCATAGGTCTAGTAGCAGCCCAAACTACAGCGTAATCACAGCCAATCTCATTTGCAATTTCCCTACGAGTTTTACCTGCAGCAAAGGCTTCGCGGATGTAGTCGACACGCCTTACCAGCTCGCCGGTTGCCGGATGAGTAATCATTACAGCGCCGCCACCGCCGCTACCCTTCAATTCTTCCATATCTTTCGTAGCAGCCCAAACCGCACTGTATGTGATATTCAGTTCCTGGGCTATTTCACTACGAGAAGCGCCTTCCCTGATCCGCTTCCGGATGTACTCAGCTCTACTCATCCGAGTTCCGTCTTCCAATTCGACGAACTTCTTTGCAGCACCGATTCCAAGCTCGCCGCTCTTGTGATGCTCGTTTTCCATGTTCGCGGTTGCGGCGTAGACGGTGCTGTATGGAACTCCTAACTTCTTAGCGATGTCACCCCTGGACATATTCCCTTCCTTGAACAGATACCGAATGTACGCTGCCCTACTGACCCGTTGTCCGTCAGGCAGTTCGTAGGTGACTATTGCACCTTGAGCTTCGGACATTGTTTGATTAACCTCCTTTACTAAATTCTTCACTTTAATCATACTATAAATTAAAGTGACAATCAACGGGCAAATGAAAAAAAAATTTTTGTCCGTTCACACAAACGGAAATATATACAATACATAAACTTGTAATTCATTTCCGAGCTTTAGGTGTGCAAAAATTGCCCGTTGTAAAAATCTTCGAAAATTAAGATAATATAATAAGGAAACAATTAAAAATGTACCATGCATAGAAAGGAGTGTACCACGTGTCGAAGACCAAGCGAATTGTAGCTGACGTGCCTGAAGACGTAGCAATCAACTTCAAAATTGCCGTTCTCAAGAGTGGAAAGAAGATAAGCGAGGCGATAACCGAAGCGTTGGCTAACTGGATTAAGGCTCAGGAAAACGAAGAGTCAGACGAGTCTGAAACACAGCTAAGGGAGGTAAGGTAAGTAATGAACCAAAGCGGAGTGCGTAGCTACCCACTAGACTTCTTCCTCGAGCCTATGAAACCTGCTAGGCCAGGCAACTCAGCATCGGCAAAGAAAAAGTTGCTTGAAGCATTACAATCTCCAGACTACATCGCTGAGGAAAAGATAGATGGCTGTCACTACTTCAGTATCGGCGGTCGCATCTTCAGTCCACGCGTATCTGTGAAGGATGGAATTCCAGTAGAAAAGACTCTTCAAGTGCCTCATCTTGCCTCCCTCCTAAACGAGCTGTTCGGTAATCTCACAATACTCGACGGTGAATGCCACGTCAATGGCGGCAAAGCCCCAGATGTAGTTTCTATTATGGGGTCGGAACCTGGTGAAGCTGTCCGCAAGCAAACGAACCAAGGGCTCATCAGGTATATGATTTTTGATATCTTAAGAGACCACACTGGCAAATGGCTTATCGACTTACCATGGTACAAGAGACGGCGGATTCTCGAACAGTACTACAAAGAGGCAGGCCTCGACGAAGGCTCCTTCGTTACCTTAGTAAATGTCTGTCACGAAAACAAACAGGCCTACCTCGACTTTCTATTGTCGCAGGGTAAGGAAGGGGTCGTCTTGAAGCACATCAGCCGGTCTTACGTACTTGGCAAACGGCCGGCTTGGAACTGGATTAAGATCAAAACTGAAACAGAAGACGACGTCGTAATCATAGGATTCGAGCCTCCCGAACGCGTCTACACAGGCAAGAATATCGAAAACTGGCCATACTGGGACGAGGACGGAACACCCGTCACCCGTTATTGGTACAATAAATGGATTGGAGCTATCGTCTTCGGGAAGTACAACAAAGCTGGCGAGCTTGTCCGCTTAGGTACATGCAGCGGAATGTCTGACGCAGAGCGCGAGAAGTTCTCCAAACATCCAGAACAATACATCGGCCGCGTTATTAAAGTAAAGCTAATGGAGTACACTCGCGACGGAGCTTACCGTCACTGCTCGTTTGTAGCACTGCATCCCGACAAAAACGCACACGAATGCAGACTGGAGGAGTGATGGGATTGCTCGATGCTGCAAGAAAGTATATTCAACTAGGGCTACCTATCATTCCAATCTGCGCCCCTGACCATGGTGGAGAAGCGCTGGCTCACCGGCAGACGTGTGTCTATCCTGGAAAAGTGCCGGTAGTAGCCGGCTGGCAAAACCGAACTCAGACGACAGAAGAAGAGATAGAAAAATGGTTTGAGAAACACCCTAAACGAAACATCGGGCTTCCTTTGGGTAATGCCAGCCGGCTTGTTGCGATTGATATAGACGGCGAGCTCGGTGAGGAATACTTACAGGAGATGAGCAATGGCGACATCCCAGAAACTTGGGAATTCACCACCGGAGCTGGTAGACGGCTTTTGTATCGGCTGCCAGAAGGCCTAAAAGTGAAGAAGTACAAGAAAGGAGACGCAAACAAAACTCACCAAGAGTGTGCTCTATTAGGCGATGGGCAGCAAACCGTCATACCTCCGTCTACTCACGCCTCCGGACGAAAGTATGAGTGGGTACCCGGACGGTCGCCGTTTGAAATGCCAGAACCGGCCGTAGCGCCGCAGTGGATGCTTGATTTGATGATGGACAAGCGAGCGACTGAAAAAGCTAAATACAAGCCTACCGTTACGGAAGAAGAATGGAGTGGAACTGTATACGAAGGGCACAGGCAAGATCGTCTGAAGAAGCTTGCCGGCAGCCTAATAGGCCGTGGAAACATACCAAAAGAGGAAGTTTTGTTTTTTCTCCGGCAATGGAACCAGAAGCACTGCGTTCCACCATGGCCAGACAACGAGCTGGTGACGTTGGTCGACAACCTCTGGTACGCCGAGAACGCAAAGAGAGCAAGTAAAGAGAAAGGCGAAAAGAGAGTTCTTAGACCGACCCCTTTCGCAGAGAAATTCCTTCACGACCAGCGAGAGGCAGGTTACAGCTGGCGATACTGCGTGAAGAACGGTTTGTTTTATAGGACGGATCATATCGTCGGCCCGTGGACTCCTATCGATTCCCAGTATTTAGCCAAGGCGGTCAGAGCTGCCTTACTCGCCGAGTGTGAAGATTGGGATACAACACATCGTGTTAATGAAGTTATAGCAGCACTTAAAGAGAAGCTTGCTGATCCAGCCAACGACGAGATGTTTGACATAGGTGAAAATCCAAACCTTGAAGTCATCTGCGTCAAAAACGGCTTGGTTGATTGGAAGACTGGCACATTGTATCCTTGGGATCCAGAATCGTATATCACTACACAACTTGATGTAGTCTACGACCCTAAAGCTGAGTGTCCAACATGGCTCGAGGCGTTGGAAGCTTGGATTCCACGTAAAGATACGAGAGACTACATACAAGAGTTTATCGGCTTGTGTATGCTGCCAGATACTTCCTTCAGAACTGCTGTGTTCCTCTACGGACATGGTAGTAACGGTAAGTCTCTCTTCATAGACGGAATCACCATGATGTTTGGAAATACAGCTAGCTTTATCCCGCTGCACCGCTTAGCCGAGAGGTTCGATACTGCGTTGCTGCAAAACAAGCTCATTAACATCTGTAGTGACATCGACCCTCAATACTTAAAAGAGACAGGTACAGTCAAAGCAATCATCGCTGGTGATAAGATCAGAGGTGAATACAAACACGGTAAGACATTCCACTTCACTCCTGTAGCACGACTACTTTTCTCGGCTAATGAGCTACCAAAAGCGAGAGATAGATCGGAAGGTTGGTACTCACGCTGGGGTTTTGTTGAGTTTCCTAACCACTTCGAACGTAACTCAAGTTATAAAAGGAAGCTTATCACTCAACTTGCATTGGAGAAGTCTGGCATGTTTAACTGGGCTTTAGTAGGTTTGCAAAGGCTAATGAAGGACAACACGTTCACCGAAAGTAAGACAATGAAGGAAGCTAAGTATGAATACATCCTTGAAAATGACAACATCTTATCCTTCTTAGAGGAACGTGTCGAGTACGGTCCACATATTACAAGTAGTATTCCAAAAGCTCAACTTTACGCTTTCTACAAAATGTTCTGTGAAGAGAATGGTTATAGAATTGCAAGTAGTAGAGAGTTCACGAAGCAGCTCAAGAAGTTAGGTATTCAATCAGGTAGCCGACCGGTTCCAGGAAATTACAAAGCTCGCACCAACTCCTATATAGGCGTAAAGATACATCCAAGTTACGAACGTGACTTTAACTTCATGGTAAGCTGCCGAGCTCACGACTGTTAGAGGTGGTACTGTGGCTCAGTTCGATAACAAGTTACGGCCGATAGTCGTTAACGGAAAGGCAGTGTTAAATACGCCTGAAAGGTACGTTCCTGGATATGTTGTGAAGATCTGGAGTAAAGCGCGAGCAACAGATCGCCTCTACCATCTTGTTGATGGTGAGAGGCGGCTGCTTGATGATCACGATGCTGCAGATATGGAGGTGTCGAATAAATTCGAGCTTGAAAGGGTGTGGTAATAGTGAAGTTCAAACCGAATGCGTTTCTGAAAGGTCAAACGTTAGAAATGGCCTACACATTTCGCCCGTGTATGGTAGTTGGTGTAAATCAAACTACCTACGACGTGGTAACAGATACAACAGCAGAACCAAGACGGGTAAGTAAGAAAGACGTCTACCCAATGACTCCACATAATCGTAAGACGATCGCAAAGATAGAGAAGCTCGAACGACAAATTGCAAGTCTTAAGCTTACAAAGATTAAAGCGGTAAGAGCGATGCATAACGGAAATATCGAGCCAGTACAGATAGGAGGGTAAACACAAGATGGATATTAAAGACTTAGAAAAGGCACTAATGAAAGAATGGGCTCAAAAGGCAATGGAAGCTTTAGGTGAAGAGAAACGTAAAGAGTTGATTTCTATAGCTCTGTTCAATACGCTTAACCATGTCGACTTCAAGTGGGAAACTAAGAAGGTTATGGAAGAGTACGCCTACAAGTTCGCTAATGAATATATACAACAAGAGGCGTTTCAACAGAAGTTAAGGGAGAAAGTCGCCGAGGCAATCACGAAAGTGACGGATAAATTCTTGGCAGAACTTGTAAAGCAGTTCTCCCGAGATTTTAAATGGGCAGGAGACTCAATGGATAGAGAGTTGCTAGGAGGTAATATGGAGTGTTAGAAGAGATAAAATTGACAGGTAAAGCGTTATTGGTATTCGTTGCGCTGTGGACCTTAGGCTGGTGTACCATGCGTTTTGGAGAGTATGTACTCAGTGTAACGAATAGTAGACCGATAGACTTTGTTATGATATGGGCTGCGCTAATGGTAATCAGAGAGTGTGTCAAGAGAAAGCAAGGAGGTGAAAGGTAAGTGGCAAGTAAAGAGCGAATTAGAGTAGTAGAAGGTGATAGGTCAATAACACTACAAGTTGCTGAGAAGTACCGACACTTCAAGGGCGGCCTCTACACCATCGTTGGTTTTGCCGCGCACAGAAACGTACGATATGTTGGTGATATACACCGACAGTAGAGGATACTATTGGGCAAGGCCAGCAGGTATGTTTATCGACATGGTTCCACTCCATTCCAACACCGATCAACTAGTACCAAGATTCGAGAAGGTAGGAGATCGTATCGAAGGACGTCACATATGCACCGAGGGTTGGACTGGTTGTAGTAATCCCGTAGTATTGGAACGGATGCGTAAGTTAGAAGCGATAGTACAAGCAGTAAGACAAGCTAAGAGGCGCTATGAGAAGGAAGATACCGGGACAGGTTTTGTCAGACTCGAGGTGGCATGGGCGATGTATCAGGACTTGGACGAGGCCCTTACCATCCTGGAGGAAACCAGCAAAGTCAAAGAGGAAGGAGGTGACTTAGTTCTATGGTAGGTTACAGCATTTATATACCCGTAGGTGTTGGACCGCTGGTCAAGAAAGCTTTGGAAACGTACATCGATAAGCACAGCGAGTCGAAGGAAGATAACGAGAAGTTAGCGATGTTAATTGCAAAGATTGATACAGCCGAGAAGAAGTGGCATGCCAAGTACGATAAATAAGGAGGGTTGAGATGGGAGTTAACTTTCGCCTGATGGTAGATACAGTTTTAGGTCCAGGTCGAGTATTCGATCAGGTCGTCGAAGGCTTAGAACCGTGAGCTTTACCACGCTCAGATTACGATTGAGCCAAACCGGACAAAACCAAATTCCTGGCCAACTGAAAGTTAGTGTTTAGTTGTTAGTTAAGATAGCACCTAGCGCGCTTCACCATGCTTGCTGAGCCGCTAGGTTTCTTTGTTGACTGCTGTTTGGATTGGATTAGTAGTTAAGAATTTTGGGAATATTCCCAAATTGACAGAAATTTCCAGCAAAATTTCTAAGATTTAGAAATCCGCAATTTATGTGGGCTAGAACGTTTCTAGGATTCAGAAATTTTATCGAGTTGATAAACCGATTCGGAATTTTCAGAAAATTCTAGAATCCGTGATACACGCGTGATACAGAAATTTCTAAGATTTAGAACGAACCAGTATTCGTGGAATAGTGAAATTGTTTAGCGAACTAAACGGTCAAATTGGTACAAACGACGATAAAATACTACAAAATACTACATTTTACTACAAATTTCGGGGTTCTTTTGCCACTTTCGTGACTACGATTCGGGAGCGTGAAAA
>Ga0116169_1000960_pt1 | contig 26567 bp, 18 predicted proteins | sample AD_UKC130_MetaG_FD_89796 | JGI IMG/M metagenome (GOLD analysis project Ga0116169, IMG submission 89796) | Active sludge microbial communities of municipal wastewater-treating anaerobic digesters from Canada - AD_UKC130_MetaG | ecosystem: Engineered > Bioreactor > Anaerobic > Digestate | place...
CCGGCCGGGGAAGCAGAGGAAGAAGAGGCCGCTTCGAACCGGAAGCTGGCCCGGCTCCTCCACGAAGCCCGGAAAGTAATTATCGTCCCCGGCTACGGCATGGCCCTGGCCCAGGCCCAGCAGGCCGTCAAAAACCTGATCGACACCCTGGAAGACAGGGGGAAGGAAGTAAAGGTGGGCATCCATCCCGTGGCCGGAAGAATGCCCGGCCACATGCACGTCCTCCTGGCCGAAGTGGGCATCGATTACGATAAGCTGTACGACATGGAGGTTATCAATCCGGAATTCGCCCAGGCCGACCTGGTTATCGTGGTGGGCGCCTGCGACGTGATTAACCCCGCCGCGCAGACAGTGGAAGGAACCCCCCTCACCGGGATGCCCATCCTGAAAGTAAGTGAGGCCAAAAGCGTCATCGTCTGCAACCGCGACGAAAAACCGGGCTATTCCGGAGTAGACAATATCCTCTACCAGTTGGAGAAGGTCATCACCATTTGGGGTGATGCCAGCGAAACGGTGCCCCGGCTCACCGCTATGCTAAACGGGAAAGCGGCTCCGGTGGAGGCGGAGCTTCCGGCAGGTGAAGAGGCGGAGGCGGACCGGGGCCTTGAAGCAAAGGAAGAAGAGGAAGCGGCTGCGGACCGGGAAGCAAAGGAAGCAGGGGAGACGGACCGGGACCGGAAGCTGGCCCGGCTCCTCCACGAAGCCCGGAAAGTAATTATCGTCCCCGGCTACGGCATGGCCCTGGCCCAGGCCCAGCAGGCCGTCAAAAACCTGATCGACACCTTGGAAGCCAGGGGGAAGGAAGTAAAGGTGGGCATCCATCCCGTGGCCGGAAGAATGCCCGGCCACATGCATGTCCTCCTGGCCGAAGTGGGCATCGACTACGAGAAGCTGTACGACATGGAGGTTATCAATCCGGAATTCGCCCAGGCCGACCTGGTTATCGTGGTGGGCGCCTGCGACGTGATTAACCCCGCCGCGCAGACGGTGGAAGGAACCCCCCTCACCGGGATGCCCATCCTGAAAGTGAGCGATGCCAAAAGCGTCATCGTCTGCAACCGCGACGAAAAACCGGGCTATTCCGGGGTAGACAATATCCTCTACCAGATGGAGAAGGTCATCACCATTTGGGGTGATGCCAGCGAAACGGTGCCCCGGCTCACCGCTATGTTAAACCAGCTGAGCCGGTAAAAAAACAGGGGAAGCAGGGGGACGGGAAGCCGTCCCCCTCCTACATTCAATTAAACGGGAAGAAGGACCGTCCCCTTTTTCAAAAAAGCAGGGGCGGTTCTTTCTTTGCAAAAATGCAAATCATAAAACCATCCCCTTTTACATTTTCAGCCAGGCGTAGATTAAATCCAGCAGGGCCATGATTATTTCGCTGGGGCTGACTAGATCGATGGGGGCAATGACCAGGGCGGCATAGGCAGTAGCCACAATCCAGATTGCGGAAGCGGCGATCAACTCTCTCCACTGCTGCCTCCGGGCCAGCCAGCGGGCCTCAAGGACCATCGCTCCCAGCATCAGCACAATTACCGCTATCATGGCCGTCATATTACCCCTCCCTCCCTGGCAATCGGCAGGAAAGAAAGCGTTTTAAACCATCGTCAACGTATTTGAAGGGGTTCAAGAATAAGGCCCACCCGCCGCACGCTGGCCTCTACTTCAAACTCTACCTCCAGCTCTTCCTGGAAAATGCGCTGCCAATTATCCTTCATCTTGTGCCATTCCTTGGGTTTCCTCCGGTAAAACTCCCGGCCAAAACCAAAAATGTCCGAACCCAACTCTCTGGTCTCCTCCAAGGCCTGCCGCATTAGTTTCCGGACACTCTCCTCCAGCCTCCTATTTAAGGTCATACCCAGGTCTTTTTGTTCTATGGACGTGGCGTGCCGGCAGCCTACATCCTGAATGCGGCCGTCAATGGATACTGTGACCTTCACCCGAGGCCGGCCGTTGCTTATCATCGGCTCCATGGAGCTGGTATATTCAATTATATCGATGCTGAGGCCCTTGGAACAATCAGGACAGGAGATGACCTGGGTGGTGCGGATGAGATTGCCGGTGATCCAGAGCCAGCCCAGGGTGGCCTCTACTCCCAGCCAGCCTACCATGCGGTCCTCGATGAAGGCGGCTCCTCCAGCCATCTCCACTACCTTATAAGACGGAGCACTCTTGCTTTCACCTCCTCCACTGCCACCCTCCCCCCCAGTGCCGGAACCGCCTCCCCCCTCTCCGCCCGCGCTGCCTTCTTCTTTCACCAGGCGCACGGAGGGAAGAAAGATCTCGATTCCGGGCTGGGACAGCTTCATTATTACCGGCCCCAGATCCCCGGGTGGGATAAGCGTGTTGCTGGCTTCCAGGGTGGTTAGCTGGCTCACATAACCCTCGCCGGCAGTGCCTTCCAGGGGAAACCGCACCTGCATCAGTTTTTTTACGTCGCTCTGGGCTACCAGGGGCCTGGTAATTGCCCGGGTATAGCGCTCCCGCTCAAAGAAGTCCAGCACTTCAGCAATTCCCTGCCGGGCCAGCTTCTCGGAAAAGATGATCAGGCTATTGTGGCCCCAGTACAGATGACGGGGCATGCGGGTCTCCAGGCGGCGCAGGGCCTGGAAAACGGTCTGCCCCTTGGCGCTGACCACCTCCGACGGCTGCTCCCCGCCGCCTCCCCCGCCGCCTCCCCCGCCGTCTCCGCCCCCTACCAGAGCTGAGGGAACACCCACCTCCACTACCACCTCAAAAAGCCCGCTTTCTTCATCCAGGTCCACGGCCAAGGCCATTACCACAGCTTGGGCCTGGGGTTCCCGCAGGTTCCAGCACCCCGCACCCAGCAGGAAACAAAGAAAAGTTTCCGCGAAGAAAAGAATAAAGATCCCTCTTTTAATTCTGCTCATTTTCTTCTCCCCTCCGTCCTCCAGCGGCGTATGTTTTGCCCTATCCGGGCGGCCCATAATACCAGCAAGGGAACCAAAGAAGATAATGCATTTACTGGAATCGCGTATTTGGGCAGGATGATTCTCTTTAACTGGAAGACGTCATCAAAACCGTGTATGCTTAAGATTACCCATATTACCGCCATCGGCGGGATCAGGGGACGATAGTCCTTCAGATTAAGGATTTGCTGCACCCCCCGGGATCCGCTCCACAAGTTAACGGAGAGAGCTATATAAATCCCCAGCCCCCAGGGGATAATGTTCAGGGCTTCAACCCGTTGCAGAAAGCCGCCCACCGATATAGAGCGCACCATCCGAAAGAAGGGGAACAAGGAGCGGGCCCCTTCTTCAGCTCCCAGGGTGGAGATGACCAGGATGACGCCCACCAGCAAGGTGGTATAGGACAGGGCCAGGGCTCCCAGGGCCTTGGCGACAAATTTTTGCGGGCGGTTCAGGGAAGACATGATCACCAGCAGGACCATGATCTGGCTGGTCATCACTGTCGGGATGATGGTACTGGAGAGCACCGGCCCCCAGCCCCGATCCAGCACCGGCAGCAGGTTGGCAAAGTCGGCCTTTATCAGCGGGAAAATGAGGGCCAAGACAATGGTGAGGAGAAAAAGGGGGAAGAGCAAGTCCACCAGGCGGCCCACCACCTCGATCCCGGCAGCAGCCGCCACGGCGGCGACGATCACCATGCTCAAGACCACCACGATAATGGGCGTCTCCACCATGAAAGCAGTGGCCACTACCTCGGCATACAGGCGCAGCTCCAGGGAGGCTATCCAAAGAAAATGCCACAAAAAAGGAATGGTTACCAGCCGCCCGAGCCAGGGACCCAGGAGCCGGGGTCCGTACTGGAAGACGGTCTCACCGGGAAACCCCGCTCCCATGGCGGCAATTAACCAAACCTGGGGGAGGGCAAATAAAAGGGCTACCAGCGTGGAGAGCCAGGCATCCTGCAAAGCCTCCCCCGAAGTCAGGGTGGGCATGTAGGAAATAACAACAAAGGTGCGCATTATGTAAATGATAAAAAAGAGTTGGCGGTGGCTGATAATTTCCTCGGACATCGATCATTCCCTCTTTGTCCCGTCAGGAGACCGGCGGCAGCCGGGGCGGGGACCCGGAGGCTGGCGTTCGCTATCGCGGCCAATCAAGCTGGGCCTGTACCTCCGCTGCCACCAGTATCTCCTGACCAGGACATCCTTCATATCTTCGGGAACCATGGGAGCAAAGGGATAGAGGTACGGCAAGCCAAAAGAGCGCAGAGAACAAAGGTGGATCAGCAGCAGCATGGCGATAAACTGCACCCCCAACAGCCCGAAAATGGAACCGAAGAGGATAACCACAAAGCGGACAATGCGCCCGGGAATGCCCAGGCTGAAAACGGGAACGGTAAAGGAAGCAATGGCTGTAAAAGCAACAATGATTACCACGGCCGGGGAGATGATGCCGGCCCGGATGGCAGCGTCCCCCAGGATTAAGGCCCCCACAATGCTGATGGCCGGGCCAATCATTCCCGGCAGGCGCAGCCCCGCTTCCCGCAACAATTCGAATACCGCCTCCATTAGAAACGCCTCCACCGCCAGGGGCAGAGGCACCCCCTCCTGGGAGGCGGCAATGCGCAAGTAGAGAACCTGGGGCAGCAGCTCCGGGTGATAGTTGAGGACGGCCACATAAAAGCCCGGCAGAAAGATGGAGACGATAAAGGCAAACATTCGCAATGCGCGCAATATGCTGCCGATGGGGAAGGTCTCATAGAAGTCGTCCGGCGCCTGGATCATGCTAAAAAAATCGTTGGGAACAATGAGAACGAAAGGGGTTCCGTCCACGAGCACCACCACCCGGCCTTCCAGAAGTGCCGCCGCAGCCCGGTCGGGACGCTCGGTATTGAACGCCAGGGGGAATAGGGTGTAGGGCTGATCGGAGAGGAACTCCTGGATATAGTTGCTCTCCAGCACCCCGTCGATATCGATGGCCTGGATGCGGGAGCGCACTTCTCCGATAACCTTTTCATCGGCCAGCCCCTTGATAAAGGCGATTCCCACCCGGGTGCGGGTCAGCCGCCCCACCACCTCTTCCATGATCCAGAAGTGGGGGCTGTGAATTTTGCGCCGCAGCAGGGCGGTATTCATGTGGATACTTTCCACGAAACCTTCCCGGGGCCCCCTGATCACCGTCTCCGCTTCCGGTTCCTGCAAGGACCGGGTAGCCCAGCCCCGGGTATCGCAAAGCAGCGCCCGGTCGGTACCGTCAAACAGGAGGGCTACCATGCCCCGGGTAATTTGCACCAGGAGTTCTTCCAGTTCCGCCGCCTCTTTCACATCCACGTTGGTAAGCAGCAGATCCCTGGCGGTATTGAAAATGGCTCCCCGGCCGGCCGCTCCCGGGTTGGTGTCTCCGGAATCTATCTTTAGGGCCCGGAGCAGTTCCTCCACGGAGCGGTTGTTTACCATGCCGTCCAAGTAAAAGATGGCTGCCGGAACTTTTTCCGGGCCGCACAAGAAGCGGACCTGGTTCAGGTCCATGCTGCTCCCCAGGGCTTCCTGGACCAGCCCGATATTTTTCTCCAGGCTGCTGCTGAGGGATATTTTGCTGACCAGCTTTTCCCGCTCCGGCAGATCCAGGAGATCGGAGGCCAGCTCCACCTCCAGCGGGCGGGGCCGCAGACGCTTCCAAAACCGGCTCCAAAAAGACATATAATAAATACCTCCGGATGTTCTATGTTTAAAGCATGTAAAGCAGGCGTTGCTATTTTTTCCGTTTTCGGAAGCAATAATACAGCCTTGCCTAATCCTGAGCGGAAAACCAGCGGAAAACATGAGGCTGCCCGGACAGCCGGCCCCTGCCGGCTCGGGAACAGAGGAGCGGGAGCCGGGAGACCATGGCGGCCTGTTCGCTGCATATCTTTGCCTATTTTGCTGCTTATTTGATTGCATTGGCGCAAACCGGGCCGCACTCTTGAAGAAAAATGGGCTGGAATTGCCCCGCACAATTACGGGAGCCGCCATGTTTAAGGTAAAAATAGTGCTGGTATGGAGGGATTTTTTATGGGGCCGTCAATGTTGCCTATTTTTACTACATTTGGTATATTACTAGGCAAAACCATGGACAGCTATACCCCTGGGCAAAACCCGCCGGCAGCAAACCACCGTCACCCCATGGTAAAAGAAGGCGCAGTTGAATAGTTTTGTTGAAAATCCATAAATCTTTTCCGCCGGCGCAGTTTTGAAGACAATGCCGGGGAAAAGGAGGAAAAATAGCCGTTCCTGCCGCTCGGAGCAGAACAGATTATAATTCCTGGAAAGAGAGGTTAAATGGAAGATGCCAAAGTTAACTTTTCTTGGCCACGCCTGCTTCCTCCTAGAAGAGGAAGGGGAGAGCACCCTTATCTTTGACCCCTTTTTAAGTGCAAATCCCCAGGCGGCCCTGAAGGCGGAGCAGGTTAAAGCAGATTACATCTTGGTTTCTCACGCGCATCACGATCACCTGGGCGACGCCTATACCGTAGCCAAAAACAACGGGGCGACCATAATCTCCACCGCCGAGATCGCCGGAGCAGCCCAGGGCGAAGGCTGCCAGGCCCATGCCCTGCATATCGGGGGGAAATACAGCTTCCCCTTCGGCTGGGTAAAGCTGACCCCGGCCTTCCACGGCTCCGGCATCCCCGGCGGGCATGCCTGCGGATTCGTGGTGCACTATGCCGGCAAAAATCTTTACTTTGCCGGTGACACCGGCCTTTTCGGGGACATGAAGCTGATCGGCGAACTTACCCCCCTGGACCTGGCTTTGCTGCCCATCGGAGACAACTTCACCATGGGGATCGACGACGCCGTAATGGCCGCTTCTTTTCTCAAGGCGCCCCGGGTCGTGCCTTACCATTACAACACCTGGCCGGTAATTAAAGCCAACCCGGAAGAATTTAAGAAGAAGGTTGAAGAGAAAACGGGAGCACAATGCACCATTCTCGCTCCCGGAGAAAGCATCCGCTATTAGCCGAGCCGGAGGCGGAGAGCAGCCGGCCGCCGGGAGGCTGGTCCCGGCCGAAAGGAGAACCTTGCCTTAGCCGGCTCTGAACAAGAGCCGGCTGCGGGAGCAGGAGGCTATTTCATTCGAAAAGGCGGCCCTGCCTAATCAGCCAAAAGTTGCCGTTTGCCGGGACTCTCCGGCAGAAAGGGAGCTCAAGCTGCCAGCCGGAACTGGCAGTTCGCCGGCATTCTGTCCCGGCAGAAACAAAGAACATTGCCTATTTGTTAGCCGAATCTTAACAGTAGCTGCCGCCAAAAGGCAGTTTCAGCAAAAAGGGAGCATTGCCTTTACTAGCCGGATCTTAACAGGGCAGGTCGTCGGGACTGCCCCGCCCCAAAAGAGAGCATTGTCTGTAGCCGGATCTAAACGGGCCTGGCCCTGGTGGCCGGGCCCGTTTACTATTGGAACAGCCGGAGGCGGAATATTTATATTATGCACCTGGACCCCGGTGGGCAGCCCGTTGCCATTTCCCGCGCCGCCGCCAGGGAAGAACCGTACAAGCCGCCCTTTCCGGCCGGAAAGGGCCGGCCCTGTTAACTAAATCCGGCTCGACACCGGTGTCCGGGTGTCCTGCCCGCCTGATTTCCCCGGCAAGGTCCGCCGTTAACCAAATACGAATCGACACCGGCACCTGGGCGGGGTTGGCGGCGGCTCCGTCTGCCGCTCCCTCCCCGCCCGCGGCGACGCGGTGGACTGGAGGGGAAGCCGGCCGGCCGCTCAACAGCCCTCCGGCATAAGATCGGCAAAGAGGCGCAGGTAATTCAGGACATTGATGGTGATGAGGAAATGGCGGCGCACCTTCTCCTTCCCGGCGGCAGCAAAGTCATGGAGCAGGCTGGGGTTCCGCAGCAGGTTCAATACCCGGTCGGCACACTCTTCCACGGTTTCCACCAGGTAGCCGTTAACGCCGTCTTCGATCTGCAGCTTTATTCCCCCCACCTTGCCCCCGATAACCGGAGTCCCCTTCCAGAGACCCTCGGCCACGGTCAGCCCAAAACCTTCCCGAAGGGATTTCTGCAGAAGTATTTCCGACGCCGTCTGGAAAGCGTTGACCTCCAGATCGGAGATGCCGTTAAAGTTGGTGACCACTTTGATGTCGTAATCTTCCCCGGCCCGCCGCAAGGTATAGTAGAGATAGTCCCAGCCCTCGGGGTCATCCGTAGCCATGGACCCCACCAGGGCCAACTGCACGCTGGGGAAATCTTTTTTAACAATTTTGTAGGCCTCGATTACCCCCAGGGGATCTTTCCAGGGATCAAAACGGGATACCTGGGTAATTAGAGGGCGGTTGGTGTCAACGCCAAAGCGGGCCACAATTTTCCTGGCTTCTTCCGGGTCCAGGAGAATGTTTTTCCTGCTCAAAGGATCGATGGAGGGGGTAATAAAGGTCAGCCGGTTCAGCCGGCTGCCCTCCTTAACAAAATCGGGCATGGTAAAGATAGTGGCGTCATACTGCCGGATATACTGGCAAATAAAATCCCAGCATTCCTCGTTGGGGGTGGAGGTGTCGATGTGACAGCGCCAGATCCATTTTGTTCTCCCCAGGTCCTGGCGGTAATGGATCAAGGCCGCCGGCTGAGGATCGTGAACCACCACCAGGTCGTAGTCCCAGTTGGCCATAGTGGCGGCGTTGGCCCGGTTGTATTGATCGAATATCTCCACCTCCTGGGGGGTCATGCTCCCCTCCTGGCCTTGAAGCCGGTTGTGCAAGACCTTGGTTACCTGGTAAAATTCCAGCGAACCCTCAAAGACCCACCAGTCCAGGTGGATCCCCAGATCCTTTATTAACGGAACCAGGGAATGCAGCTTCTCCGCCACCCCGCCTCCGAAGGTTGTGGCATTGATCATGGCCACCTTCTTCCCCTGCAGACGGGCGGCCAGCTCTTCTATCTCTTCTCTGACCGGTGGATCCAAAAAGGGAAGATAATCAGCAAACCGCTTCTGCTTCACCGTTACCAGTTCCATTGTGCAGCTCCTTTGCCGGGGTATCCGGTACTTCCCTGCTTAGTTTATTCCATTTTGAATTGGGGAATGTAAGCGGGTTATATTATGATTATGAATGGATTTGTGCCGAGATTTGGGCCCCAAATTGTCGATCCGGGGAAAAAGGCGGTTCGCTTCACCGTCCCCTCCTTCTACCACCAGCCGGTTCGCCTGCTGCTCCGGCTAGGAGAGCAGGTTAAGGAGATCCCTATGGAAGAAGAAAACAGAAACATCTACAGCGCTACCGTGGTGGGGTTGGGAACGGACCTGTACTACAAATATGCCCTGGGCGAAAAAGGGGCTTTCCCGGATCCCTACGCCCACTATCTTCCCGAAGGGGTCCACGGCTATGCCCAGGTTGTGGATCATGACGCCTTTGCCTGGAGCGACCAGGGCTGGCCCGGCCTCAACCTGGAGGAGGCAATCATCTACGAGCTGCACCTGGGGACTTTCACCGAGGAGGGCACCTTCCGGGCGGCGGCGGAGAAGCTGGATTACCTGCTGGAACTGGGCGTCAATACCGTGGAGATCATGCCCGTTACCCAGACGCCCGGCCGCTGGAACTGGGGCTACGACGGGGTAGGCCTCTACAGCGTCAACCACAATTACGGCACCCCGGAAGATTTTAAAGCGCTGGTGGACCGCTGCCACCGCAAGGGCCTGGCCGTGATCCTGGACGTGGTCTACAACCACATTGGGCCCGAGGGGAACTACCTCCCCCTTTTCGGCCCCTATTTTACCGACAGGTACGAAACCCCCTGGGGTGCCGCCGTGAACTATGACGACGGCGGCTGCGAAATCGTGCGCGCCATGGTCCTGGACAACGTCCGCTACTGGCTGGAGCTCTACCACCTGGACGGGCTGCGCCTGGACGCCGTGCACGCCATCAAGGACCGGAGCCGGCGGCATATCCTGCAGGAGATCGCCGCCGCCGTGCGCCGGGTGGAGAAGGAGCTGCAGCGCAAAATCGCCGTCATTGCCGAAACGGACGAAAATGATGTCCGGGTAATCAACCCTCCCGAGGCGGGGGGATACGGGATGGACGCCCAGTGGATGGACGATTTCCATCATACCGTGCATACCACGCTGACGGGCGAGAAGAAGGGCTACTATGGCGACTATCCCGGAATCGACGGCCTGGAGAAGGTATTTAAAAATTACCTCTATACCGGGGAATACTCCAAGTTCTGGAAGAAAAAGCGGGGCACCGACGGATCCAAAAACCCGGGCAAGCAGTTCATCGTGGCCATCCAGACCCACGACCAGGTCGGCAACCGGGGCGGGGGAGAGCGGCTCTCCCACCTGGTCCGGAGGCCGCACCTCAAGGCGGCGGCAGGGCTGCTTCTGGTCAGCCCGTACATCCCCATGCTCTTCATGGGGGAAGAATATGCGGAAGAGAGGCCCTTTCTCTTTTTTACCGACTTCCTGGACCCGGAATTAAAAAAAGCGGTAAGCGAAGGGCGGAGAAAGGAGTTTGCCGACTTTGGCTGGGACCGCATCCCGGACCCGGAAGACGACGAGACCTTTTACCGCTCCCGGCTTACTCCCCGGGAACAGTGGAAGCCTTACCAGCACCAGATCTTTGCCTTTTACCGGGACCTGATCGCCCTGCGGAAAAATCACCCGGCTCTGAAGAAGCCGGACCGGGAGAAGCTGGAGATCCAGGTGCTCCGGGATCGGAAGCTGGTCACCGTCAGGCGCCGTTCCGAAGGAGGAGAGACGGTTGCGGCCCTGGTTAACCTGGGAGAGGAGGAGGTCGGTACTCCTCCCGTGAAAGGGAGCGTCATCTTTAATTCGGAAGCGAAAGAGTACGGGGGCAGCGGCCATCCGGGCTTTCCTACTTTGGTCCCCGGCCAGTTTATCTTGATCGAAGAATAAGCCGCCGGCGGCCGGGGTTGCAAAAAGGGGCGGTTCTTGTTTTGCATTATTACAAAAGAGACGGGCCTCAATATAAAGCGCTCTACAAAAAATAAAGAGAGAGACAGATAATAAGTGATAAAAGCTGTGGTTTCTGTTAATAAAGACTGGCATAAATAGCCGTCTCGATCACGAGACCAGAGCAAAACAGGCAGCTTTTTTCTACCTACTAGCTGCATTTTCCCTAGGCCTTTTCCATACTTTCCCGGTACCCATTTTCCCTAGACTTTTCTATGCTTTCCCGGTACCCATTTTTCCTTGGCTTTTCCATACTTTCCCGGTACCATTCCAAGCTTTTTGGTGCCTTTTCTATATTTTGCCCTGAACCTTTTCCCCGCTCTTCTTTTAAGGAAGGGTTACCCGAGCAAAGGGGGGCCCTGCTTCCCGCTGGGAGTCAAGCCCTTCGAAGTAGGCCTTTATCTGCTGGTCGCTCATGGAGTCGATGCGCCGGATCATCTCCGGGAACTGGGGGGGATAGAGGCCATACAGGTAGTCATACATCCGTTCCACCATGTAGTCCACGTCCGGCACCTGCCCCCATATTTTTTGAATATGCTCCGTGGCCATAAAGAGGGCCTGGCAGTAGCCCATCATCAGGGTAAGGATCTGCTTGGTCTTGGAAAACAGGGTCAGGTTCTCCCGCTCGCTTACCGAGTAGAGCTCTTTGACCTTCTCCACGGCGGTCTGCTTCCATTGTTGAGCCGCCTCCACCTCCCGGAAGGCTTCCGAGAAATCGCCCCCCTTCTCGGCCATGTACTTCTCCATCCCGAAGCGCAGGTAGGCCAGGCGGTTGTCCACAAAAACCTGGAGCGTCTCCACCAGCCCCACCAGGCTGCGGGGATCCAGGCGCAGGTTCTCGCTCCTAAAGAGCAGAGTTTCCGGGTATTCTTCCATCATCCTTAATAGGACGGAGCAGAGCAGGAAGCCGTCCAGGCAGGGGCGCTTCTGGCGTCCTTCGGTAGGCCTCCATCCCCAGTTGCAGGCCCTCTTCATCAACCGCAAGTACATTAGCGCCTGAGTGTCCAAATCCTCCTGGGCCAGGTCGTATCCCGTTTTGCCAAGCCGCTCGCTGTGAGAGGAGATGTTGACCTGGATGTTAAAGTGTTCTAGCAGGGCATCAAAGATGCCGCAGAAATATTTGCCGTTGTTCCAGAATACGTGGGGGTTGCGGTAGAGGCCGGTCTTCTCCGTATCGTAGCCGTTCACCCCCGTCACCCCCAGGGGCGGGTAGTGGCCGTCGGCCCTTAGTACCAGGCGCACTTCGGGAGCCCAGCTGATCTCCTCGAAGTAGAGCTCGGGCAGGTTCTCCAGACCCTCCTCCAGCAGGACCCGGTCAATGTACTGGTCGGGGGTAACAAAATGAATCCGGTACAGGTCCCGGTCCTCCTCCAGGATCTCCCGCCAGGACTTGGCGAGAATTTCGATGGCGATATCGCCAAAATCCATCAGTTCCAGGTCCTGGATGTAAACCAGCACGGCATCGGGGGGAGCCTGGTTAAGCTCCTGCCGCAGCACCGCCTTGTACAGCTCCACCCCTTCCTCCATGGAGATGGGGTAGGTCTCCAGGCTGCCGGTCAGGTATTCGTTGAAAAAGACGGGGTAATCCCCCAGCCGATAACCCTGGTCCTTTACCGCCTCCCGCTTCATCCTGGTGATGGGGCGCCATATTTCCTGGGAAATAGGGAAATTTCGCGGGAAAGCCAGCAAGGTTCCCAGCCCGGTGCGCAGCAGGAACGGCTTGTAAACGTAATCTCCTTTTCCCTTCACCTGGTAGGGGACTTTCCCTTCCTCCAGGTGGGGAAAGATCACGTAATCTATGTTGGCCCGGACAATGGCCTCCAGCTTTTTCCGGCTATAGCTGCCTTCCGCCGAGAAAAGCCCCTTATACTTGGGGTGCGGAACCTCCATGTAATTATGCAGGTACTGCATGTTCCAGATAATCTCCTGGGTAAGCTCCTCCTCCCGGAGCAGGGAGACATGGGTATGGTGAGCATGGCCGTAGATAGGGAAAAGTCGCCCTCTCTGAAAGGCGGCTTTCAGGTTGTCAAAAATTTCAGGGATCACCTGGTTAATCTGCTGCAAAAGCTCGTTGCTGTATTCTACACAGATGGGTGCCTCCAGCAGGTCTCCCAGCTGCACTCCCAGGGTATAGACATCCCGGTCCTCCTCTTTGCGTTTCTTGATGTAGTTCTGGTCCAGGATGGTCTCTTTCATGGGGTTGCCCTCTTGCAAGTAGGAGAGCAGCTTCTCCGGGAGATCCCAGAGCAGTTCATGCCCGTGAAAAGCCAAGATCACATATATATCTTTCATCTCTTTCGCTCCTTTTCTCCCTTCCTGGCGCCTAGCAAAGGCAAAGCAAAGTTGCGGCTAGTTGTGGCTAAGCGAAAAACGGCGGGGACTGCCCCTCGGCCGCTACTGCCCGCCGGCAGGCCTGCCCTTGCTTTCCCTTTTAATACCGGCAGTTGTCCCTTTGACTTTGATCTAAACAGTTGTCCCCTCGGCAAAGATTATTGCAAGTGCTAGTAGTTTCTCTCCGTCGGCGGGCAAACATGCGCCCGGGGCGGGCGGAGCCAGGAGAATAAAATCCCCGCCTGCGCGGAAAACTTAACCACTGCCCAAACTGTTCTTTCTTAAGGGAAAATTTAACCGTTGTCCAACTGATATTGAAGGGAAACTTAAACCTCTGCCAAACTTTTTTTAAATGTTAATCCGGTAAAATGGGACCTTTGAGGAGATGCCGGCTGGGGACGATGCCGGCTTTAGCCGATGCCCTCAAGCGGCGGGCCGTCCCTCCTTGACGTTCCCGCCCGGCTGGGTTAATTTAGATACAAGGTACAAGCAGCCGGCATATTCAATTATATTTTTCGGGAGGCAATAAAATGTACTGGGAAGAACGAGGACCGCAGAATACCGACGCCACCATTGAACTGGCCTTAAAAAGAGCCGAGGAACTGGGCATCAAGTATATCGTCGTTGCTTCCAACACCGGGGCCACCGCCCGGAAGCTGCTGGGGCGAGGCCGGGAAATCATCTGTGTAACCCATCACGTGGGATTCGCGGAACCGGGAGTTGACGAAATGGAGGCGGCAACAAGGCAGGAGTTGCAGGAGCAGGGGGTCAAGATCCTGACCACCACCCACCTGCTGGCCGGAGTTGACCGCTCTCTTCGCTTCAAGTTCCAGGGGGCTTACCCGGCGGAAATTATCGCCTCCGCCCTGAGAATGCTGGGCCAGGGGCTCAAGGTGGCCGTGGAGATCAGCGTCATGGCCCTGGATGCCGGGCTTATTCCCTACGGAGAAGAGATCATCGCCCTGGGCGGCAGCGGAAGAGGAGCCGATACCGCCGCGGTCATCCTCCCCGCCCACTCCCATTACTTCTTCGATACCGAGGTCAAGGAAATAATCTGCATGCCCCGCAATAAGAAATGACAAAGTTGCCGGGTCAGGCATCAATTTCAGAATTTTCTATTAAGTTGACAAAGTTGACGTGCCAGGCACCGAAAAGCGGTGGCGCAGGAGGGTGTAGCGCTGCTGGGGCTTGTTGTTGCGGAGGGCGATGGCCAGGGCTTTTTTAGTGCCCACCAGGACCACCAGCTTCTTGCCCCGGGTCACCCCGGTATAAAGCAGGTTTCGCTGCAGCAGCATGTAGTGCTGGGTCATCACCGGCATGACCACGGCGGGATACTCGCTGCCCTGGGCTTTGTGGACCGAGACGGCGTAAGCCAGCTCCAGCTCGTCCAGTTCGCCAAACTGGTAGTTGACCTGGCGCCCCTCGAAGTTGACCCAGAGTTCCTGCTCTTCCGGGTCGATGGCGGTGATCCAGCCGATGTCCCCGTTAAAAACCTCTTTGTCGTAATTGTTTACCACCTGCATAACCTTGTCGTTCACCTTGAACTGCCTGCCGCCCCGGCTTATTGCCGCTCCGCCGGGGTTTAACAGCTTCTGCAGCTCCACGTTCAGGTTGTCCACCCCGATTACCCCCCGGTGCATGGGGGTCAGCACCTGGATCTCTCGCACGGGATGATACTTGAACTTGGCGGGAATGTACTGCCGGCACAGCCTCAATATTTTGGCCAGGGCCTTATCGGGATCTTCTTCTTCGATGAAGTAAAAATCCGAGAGCTCGCCCGCGGGAGGATTCTTTATTTCCGGGAATTCCCCCTGGTTGATGCGGTGGGCGTTGACCACGATCCGGCTCCACCGGGACTGGCGGAAAATATCCACCAGGGTAATTACTTTGAACTTCCCGGAATCGATGATGCTTTTTAGCACGTGCCCCGGCCCCACAGAGGGCAGCTGGTTGGTGTCCCCCACCAGGATCAGAGAGGCCTGAGGGGGGATGGCCTTGACCAGGTGGTACATGAGCAGCAGATCGATCATGGAGGCCTCGTCCACGATCAAAACCTCCGCCTCCAGGGGGTTATCCTCGTTCCGGGAAAAGCCGCCCTGGCGGGGGCTGTATTCCAGCAGGCGGTGCAGGGTGCGCGCCTCGTACCCGGTGGCCTCCTGCATCCGCTTGGCGGCCCGGCCAGTGGGCGCCGCCAGCAGCACCCTCATGTTCCGAGAGCGGAACAGCTCCAGGATCGCCTTTATAATGGTGGTCTTCCCCGTCCCCGGCCCCCCGGTAATCACCAGGACCTTGTTAAACAGGGACTGTTCCACGGCCTCCCGCTGCCTGGGGGCCAGCTTCACTCCCAGCTGCCTCTCCACCCGGTCCAGGACCGGCTGCCAGTCTTCCACGGGAAGAACCCCCTGCTGTTCCCGCAGCTGCAGCAGGCGGCGGGCCAGGTTTACCTCGCAGTGATGGAAGGGAGCCAGGTAAACGGCTTTCTCTTCCCCGTCCACCGCTTCTCCGTACCGGCTCAAATCCTCCATGACCACGCGCCGGCTCTCCAAGAGCCGCTCCAGCCCCCGGACAACCACTTCCTGTTCCACCTGGAGCAGCTCCGTGGTCTTCTCCACCAGCTGTTTATAGGGATAGTAGACATGTCCTTCGCCGGTGCACTGGTTCAGGATATAGAGGGCTCCCTCTTCCGCCCGGGTCACGGAATTGGGGTCAATCCCCATTTCCCGGGCAATGCGATCGGCGGTGATAAAGCCGATCCCGCGGACCTCGGAAGCCAGTCGATAGGGATTGGTGCGCACCACTTGCACCGATTCCCGGCCGTACTGCTTGTAGATGCGCGCGGCGTAAGCGGCGCTGACCCCGCAATCCTGCAGGAAGATCATAATTTCGCGCACGCCTTTCTGCTCTTCCCAGGCCTCTTTAATCATTTCGATGCGCTTCTCGCCGATCCCCTCCACCCGGGCCAGCTGCTCCGGGTGGTGTTCGATGATATCCAGGGTATCCAGGCCGAAAACTTTGACAATGCGGCGGGCCATAACCGGCCCGATGCCCCGGATCAAGCCGGAACCCAGGTACTTCTCGATTCCCTTCACCGTGGCCGGCACCACAATATCGAAGCGCTCTACCTGGAACTGCTCCCCGAACTGCTTGTGGTGGCCCCATTTCCCCTCCAGTTTCAAGAGTACTCCGGGGCAGAGCCCGGCCAGGTTGCCCACAATGGTGGTCAGGCCCCGCTTCCCTTTTTCCTGGACCCGGGCTACCATGAAGTGGTTCTCTTCGTTGTAGTAGGTGATCCGCTCCAGGTAACCGTAAATAGTCTCCGTCTCCACCATCCAGCCTCCGCTTTTGTCGACATTTAATTAATAGTTTATTCCACCCGCGACAAAGATAACCTCTTTTTATAATTCTTAAATACCGGCAATGCCGGCAATACCGCTAATACCGGTCAACCCCGGGAGAAAAAATAGAAGCCGGAGGGCATATCCGCTTCCGGCCCGGTTTCAATAATCCCGCTCCGCCGGCTTGTCAGCGGCCGAAGCTTTCTTTTAGGACATCGATAAAACGGTCCAGCTCTTCTTTAATGCGGCGTTCCTTGACTTCCTTCTCTTTCAGATCCAGGACCGCTACGGGAGGCTTTCCCCACAGGCGTTCCAGCTCTTTCAAGGTCTTTCCGCTGCTCGACCCCTGCCTGGTGCAGAAAAAAGCCACCTTCTGAAAGCGGGTCGGATGGGATTTAATATAAGTTCGGATGGGGCTGGACATGTTTTCCCCCCAAACGGGAGTCCCGATCACCAGCAGCTCGTAGTCCGCCGGATCGTACTTGGGAGCCTGGATGGAAGTAAGCTGGCCCAGCACCCCCTCCTTGGCCGACACCAGCCACCCCCAGAGACCGCGGCGGTCCCGGGTGGCCTTTACCTCTTCCAGGTCCGCCGCCAGGCAAGAAGCGATCTCTTCGGCTACAGAGCGGGTTGTTCCCGTGCGGGAATAGTAAACTACCAGGGCTCGATTTGGACTGATATCCATATACACCATCTCCCTTCCTTTAATCCCTTTAATCCCTTTTCTGGCCTATTCTGGAGGCGAAGCCAATTTTTTTATTTACCCCTTCTTCGGGCGAAGCCCAATTTTTTATTTTCTTTTATTCTTCCCTGGCCGGTTCCAACGGGATCAGGTTGCCGCCCAGCAGGCGGGCGGTAGCGGGGTCGCAGGTGGTGATCAGCAACTGCCGCTCGGCAGCAAACTCGGCCAGGATCCGGGCCGCTTCCGCCCGGCGCTGCGGGTCAAAGTCCACCAGGGGGTCATCCATGACCATGAAGCCCCCGGAGCCCCCCAGCAAGTAGCCGGCCATGGCCAGGCGCAGGGCCAGGGCTACTCCCCCGGCGGTCCCCGTGGAAAGCAGGTCCAGGGGAAGCTCCGTGCCGTCGGCGGCGGTAACGGCCCGGGGAAGGGCTCCCTCCAGCTGCCCGCCCCGGTAGCGCTGTCCCGTCACCGGGGCCAAGTAGCGGGCAAACTCCCGGATCAAGGGCAAAAAAGTATCCCGGTCCAGTTCGTCCTTTAACTGGGCAAACTCTTCCTGGACCACCAGGAGCGCTCTGGCCTTATCCTGCAACCGCTGCAGCCGCTCCTCCTGGGAGCGCAATTGAGCGGCCAGCTCTTCGCTGGATTCCTCGGGCAGGTCTCGCTCCGCGGAGGAAAGCTCTTCTTTTTTCTTCATTACTTTCTCGCTGCAGAGCTGCACCTCCTCTTTGAGGGCCTTCATCTTGTCCAGGAAATCCTCGGCGTCGGCGTAGCCTTCGGGCAGCGGGGCCAGCCGCTCCAGGTCCCGCTCCGTCTCTTTCAGCTCCCCTTTCAGATCCGCCATCCGGTCCAGGAGCTGCTCCAGGCTGCCGTGCTCCTCCGCCCACTGCTCCAGCTGCCGCCGCACCTGCTCCAGGTCTTTCTCCAGCCCCTGGCGGTGGATCTTCAGGTCGGTACTCTCTTGCTCCACGGCGGCAGGGTCCCGCACCGGCTTGTCCTCGGCCAGGGAAGCCGCCTGGGCCTCCAGTTCTTCCGGGGTGCTTCCCTTCAGCAAGGAGGCCAACCGCTCTTGCAGCCGTTCCAGCTCACCGGCAGCGGCATCCCTCTTCTCCACCATCTCCCGGGCCGTCTCCAGGTCCGGCACCTGCAAGGCGGCCAGCTTCTCCTGGTAATCCTTCCGGAAGGCCGCCGCCTTCTCCATCAGGCGGTCCACATCCCCTTCCCCGGATTGGACCTCCAGGCTCCAGGTAGGGCTCTCCAGGACCAGGCGGCCGTCCCCGGAGAAGGAGGCCTCTCGCTCGACGGCCAGCTCCTCCTCCTGCTCCAGGCCCGAGGTCACCTTTAAATTCAAGGGCTCCCGGGTCTGCAGCCGTACCGTTAACTTCATCCCCTCCAGGGTGGCTCGGAGACGGGCCAGTTCCCGGTAGCTGCTCTCCAAGGCCCGGAGGTCCTCCTTGGCAATGGGGGGCAGTTGGGCCAGTTCGGCCTCAATCTCCTCGATCTTTTTGACCAGGGGGCGCACCTCTTTCAAGAGCGCCCGCTTCTCCCGGGCGGCGATTACCTCCCGGGCTTCCGCCAGCTCCCGGGCCAGGAGTTCCAGCCGCTCCCGGCTCTTGGCCAGCTCTTGCTCCAGGTGAGCCGCGCGCTCCTGGGCCCGGGGCCAGTCGGCCATAACTTTTTTAAACTGCTTCTCCAGCTCCAGAAGCGCCTCCCGGCGAGGCTCCAGGACGGAGCGCCGGCGCACCTCCTCCCCCTGGCGCTCCATGACCTCCAGCTGCCGGCGGAGCCGTTCCTGCTCGCCCAGGGCCTCCCGCAACTCCGCCGACAGACGCTCTACCCGCTCCTCGGCCTTCCGGGCCTGGTCCAGATCCCGCCGCAGGTTTTCCGCAGCGTAGTAAGCTCCCAGGACCTGCCCTACTCCCCGGCTATAGGGATTGTCCACATCCCGGCCCCGGGGAGGCGCCCACCGCTCCAAGTCCCAGTTTTCCAAGAGCTGCTTCTTCTCCTGGAGGATACGGGCCTCCAACTCCTCCAGGGACACGCCGCCGGCCTCGAAGAGGGCGGAGCGCAGGATTTCTCCCAGGGTTTGCGCCACCTCCGGGTTGTCTTTTAATCTCTCCACGGTAGCAGCCAGTTCATCCTGCCGGGTAAAAAGGACGCCCTGGTAAGTCCCGCGGCCCGGTCCCAGGTGCTGCTGCAGAATTTCCTGGATGCGCCCGGGATTGTTGATCTCCTCGCCGTTCTCCAGGACCAGGCGGGCCTCCTTCTCCTCGCCCCAGGCGCAGGTATAGCGGTAGCTGCGGCCGGCGTCGTCCTCAAAGCACAAGCTCACCCGGGCCGTATCCCCTTCCGGGTAAGGGAGGTAGCGGACCAGGAAATTTTTCCAGTCGGGAGAACTGCGGCGCAGGTCCGGGGGGAGAAAAAGGGCGGCAAAGATGGCGTTTACCAGGGTGCTCTTCCCGGCCTCGTTGGGACCCAGGATCACGTTGAGCCCCCGCTTAAAGCGGTATTCCCGGTCCCGGATGGCTCCAAAAGGGAACAGCCTTACCTCTTTAAGGATCAACTGTTCCTCACCTCGCTGATCAGGCGGTAAGCCAACTGCAGGGCTTCCCGCTCTCCCTTTTCGGAGAGGCGGGAGAGAAGGAGGTAGGGGAAGGAGTTGCGGGGGAAAAGGGATTCGATGGTGGCCGGGGTGATCTCCATGGCCAGCTCCCCGTCGTCTTCCTCCAGGTAGGCCAGGGATTCCCGCAGCTCCCGGAACCAGTCGCTCCGCTTCCGGTACTCGTCTTCGGGTAGGGTGCCTTCCAGGTAGAGCTTGACCAGGGACCGCTCCCCGTCGGCAGCCAGCTGTCGCTTTAACTCCTCCAGCTCCCCGGCACTGCTTACCGTTACCCGGAGCTCCTGGAAAAAGAATTGTCCCGTGGTCAGCCCTCGGCATTCCACCGCGCCGGAATCATCCAGGGTGGTTATCCAAGCCTGGCCCCGGTGGCGGCAGTCAAAGCCGTCGGGCTCGGGAGTGCCGCAATAGGTGAAGGGGCAGTTCCGGGCGTGATCCCGGTCCGGGTAGCGAACGTGGGTATGCCCCAAAAACCAGTGGTCCAAGCCCGCCTGGATCAACTCTTCTTCCTCCATGGGGAAATAGCTGCCCTCGAAATCGGGGGAGATGCCCCGCACCGAACCGTGAGCTACCCCCAAGTGCCAGCGGCCCGGGGGCCTCTGTGCCAGCTCCCGGATCCAGCCCAGCCGGTTTTGCGCCGAGTGCTTGCTGTGGCAGGGGGCGGGGTAAAGGACCGCCTCCAGGCCGTAATCCTGGAGGGCGTAGGGAGCCGTCTCCGTCAGCAGCAGCAGGTGGTCGAAGGAGCCGGCGCTCTCCCGCAGCTCTTTCCAGAGCCCCCCGTAAGGCTCGTAGTAATCGTGGTTGCCGGGAAGCACGGCTACGCAGTTGCCCTGAAAAGCGGAGAGGGCCCGCAACGCTTGAAGGACCGTCTCCCGGGGGACCCTGGTGCGGTGGAAAAGGTCCCCGGCAACAATGAAGAGCTGGCAGCCTTCCCCGTTGGCCGTCTCCACCAGCCGCTCCAGGACCTTCAGGCGGGCCTCCACCAGCCTCCGCCGCAGCGCCTCGGGGTAGCCGCGGCTGTTAAAAGTCATCCCCAGGTGCAGGTCACCGGTATGCAATACCTTAAGGGGCAATGGTCTCACCTCCCGGCAGTAAGCCGGATTAAGCCGAATTATATTCTTGATAGATTTTGACAACGGGGGGAGCTTTTCCTCTCCAAAAGTTGACAAAGTTGCCGGGCCAGGCACCACATTTCTGAATATTCAATCAAGTTGACAAAGTTGACGTGCCAGGCACCTGGCACCGGTATGCTTTTCTCTTAAATTCACGGGCCGCCCACCGGGCCAGGAGCGGACGTTCGATCTTTGAGTTATGTCTTGGATCCAGGGGCAGGTGGGACTTAAAAAGCAGGTGTTTGATGGGCTCGGTCTCCCGGTTGCCAGCGGCCAGGGAGAGGAGCTCCCGGGCAAGTTCGGTTTTATTCTCCCGGCGGTAGCGGGGCTCCAGCTCTATACAGATCACGGGGATCTCTCCTTTTTCTCCCGGCACCCCTACCAGGCCGCTGCGCCGGACCTTGGGATGGGCATCAAAAATTGGTTCACAACGCAGGGGAAACAGGGTCCCGGCTTCCGTTCTTACCCGGTGACCAACGCGGCCGCAGACCCACAGCCGCCCCTGCTCATCGAGGTAACCCGTATCTCCAAAACGGTGCCAGAAACCGCCCTTCTCATCATCCTGGATCTTATTTTTTAAGGTGGCGGCCTCATCCCGGAAGTAGAAAGGGCTGACATGCTTCCCCTTGACCAGGATCTCCCCGATCTCTCCCGGAGCAGCTTCCTCCGTCTCTTTAATGGTCTCCACCGGGCCGTCGACAATGCGCATGATGCGTATTTCCACCCCGGGCAAGGGTCGCCCCACACAGAAGCCGGCTCCGGCGGCGGTCCGCCCCGCCGTCTCTTTTAAGGTTTCCCTGGCCTCCATGGTGGTGGAGGGCATCGCCTCCGTAGCCCCGTAAGCAGATAACACTTCCCCTTCCGGGCTGATTATCTCCAGCAGCTTCTTTTTGATGGAAGGGGTAACCACATCGCCGGCACCGACAATCCGCTTAAGGGTAGGTGCTTTAATGCCCTTCTCCAGGGCATAGCTGCCCATATGGTCCAGCAACACGGGTGAACCGAACATGGTTTTTACGCCGCAGTCGTTGATCACTTCCAGGAGAGCCCGGGGGTCAACGTCGGCCGGCCCCTGCCGGACAAAGTCAATGGGAGGCGTCACCATGGTTCCTCCCGCACTGATGGGAACAAAAAGGAAGGCCGGAAAGACGGCCATATCCACGGGAATCTCTTCCTCCGCATCGAAACCCCAGCAGCGGTGGGCCTGCCGGAAGAGCTGGCAAAAATCTTTATGACGGTAGAGAGTGGGCTTGGCTGGCCCGGTGCTGCCGGTAGTATACAAAATGGCTGCGGGATCCTGGGGCGATACGGAAGGGGGAAGGGGTTTTTCAGGGGCTTTCCGGCGCAGGGATTCCACGCTCCAGGCACCGGGGAATCCCGGCTTTCCCGCCACCAGGATCTTGCGCAGGTTGCGCGGTCCCCAGCCGAAGATGACCCGGCCCAGGTGGGCAACGAAAATACCCAGAAAAGCCTCGATTTCAATCCGCCCCAGGCGTTCGCTGATATTGAGATAACCAACCCCGGTATCAATCCATACGGTGGTGGCCCCTACCCGGCACAAGGCCAGGCCGATTACACAGGCCTCGTAGCTCGGGGGAGCCATAAAGACGACCCGGGTCCTTTCGGCAATACCTATTTCCCGCAGCCCCGGGGCTACGGATTCGGCATCTTCGGAAAGCTCCCGGTACGAGTAGTGCTTATACCGGAACTTTCCCCGGGAATCGCGGCCCTGAAGTTCAATTACCGCCGTGCGCCGGGGATCTTTTTCTGCTACCTCCAGGGCGATATCGGCCAGGTTAAAAATATCATCCTTAAAAACCTTCATGGCCCGCCTCCTCGCCTTCAGCTTCCTGAACATCACTACTCTCTGAAGTCGAAAAAGTTGACAAAGTTGACGTGCCTGGCACCGTTTCGAGGAAGTCGTGGATTATGGCGGCCACTCGTTCCGGTTGTTCCAGCATTAGCAAGTGCCCGCACCCTTCCAGCCATTCCTGCCGCACCGGGCGCAGGGTCTGGTTCAGCCGGCGGCCAACCTGGGGAGAAAGAATCCGGTTATTTTGCCCCCAGATTGTGCAAACCGGTGGAAAATCGAGCCCGGGTTCGAAGCGGTCCATAAAGTCGTAGTTCACCAGGTCATCCAGCACGCCCAGCAGGGACTCCATCTGACCGGGGCTGGAGAAGCAGTGGCAAAGATCCGGGTTTTGATAAACTTTTAAAGACTTGCCCCGGGGACCGATTTGAAAGCGCAGCGACTGGGAAGCCATCCAGTTGGGAATCCGGATTCCCCCCAGCTTCTTATAGATTTTACGGGAAAGCTCCGGTTTCCGCTTTCGCATGCGCAGCAAGGTGCCCAGCATACCACCCAGGAAGGTGGCCTCCGTTAGCGGATTGATCAGCACTAGCGCCCGGACATCCCCCGGCCTTTGTTTCGCCAACCCTACGGAGATGGAGCAGCCCATACAGTTGCCCACCAGGCTTACCGGAGCCAGGGCGCGGTCATCGATAAATGCCGAGACAAACCCGATGTAATTATCCAGGAGGAGGCAACCGGGTCCGGGCTTATCTGATTCTCCAAAACCCAGCAAATCGAAGGCAAACATTTCATAATCGCCTTCCAGCTGGGCCATAACCTCCCGCCAGATTACATGGGAGGCTCCCCCATTGTGAAGAAATATAATGGGACGGCCTTTACCCCGGCCCAGGTGCACATACTTCAGGGACCACCCCCGGTACACAAAGCTCTCCATCTGCTTTTCCCCTCTCTGAAATAAATTTCATGAAATAAACTTTTGGCTGCGGTCTAGCTCATTGTAACCTTTGTATATAATATTGTCAATTTTGGTAATATATTAATATATCAGACTTTCCAGAAGGGGCAACCTTCATTCAATCACTAAAGGGGGGGCAGAGAAGAGCAGGTTTGCTCAGTCTTTTTATTGATTAACCGCAGACAGAAAGCATGGTGTGTAAGTGTGTATGAGAACATCAATGAGGATTGGTGCGGGAGAATCAGTCCCCTTGCCCCATTGGGCTTGAGGGCTTGAAAAGCTATAATAAAGCAAAATAGTAAGCCGGACTATTTATGGCGTCCGGGAAGAACTTGTGACTGTTTACAAAAAAGTTGACAAAGTTGCCGGGCCAGACACCACTATTCTGAATATTCAATTAAGTTGACAAAGTTGACGTGCCAGGCACCGTTAAGGTTAAGGTTTTTGGAAGAGGACGATGCGGTTGGTGTTGGTGCCCCGGCGGTTGTTGCTGATGCCCCAGATGTTGGCCGTCTTGGTAAACTCCTGGGTGTTGATTAGCACCCCCGGGCAGTGGAAACCGGCCTGCAGCCCCAGGGGGACGACGTGCTCCTCCAGGCGGATGGTTCCTTTGCGCACTTCGCCCACTTCGAAGGCGACCCGGCCCCCCGGGCCGGTTACCCGGTAGAGCTCCCGGAATACCTCCGCCATGACGGCCCGCCACTCCTCCACCGTGCGGGCCATGGTAATCCTGGCGGCCACCGCTTCGGGGTCGATGCCGTTGAACCAGCAGCGGAGCCAGTTGTCCCGGGAATACTGGACCACGTCCAGAAATGGGGGTGAGGTTACGGTGAGCCGGATGGAGCCCGACGGGAGCTCCGGGGTGCTCCGGGCGTCGGCGCAGAGAAAGCGCCCTTTCTCCGCGGCCCGGTTCAGGTTTTGCCGCTGGAAGGGGGCAAGGTTCCGCAGCAGACTGCGGGATTTTTTCAGGATCAGGGCGCGGGTGTCCCGGTATTCCGGGACCTGGCGGCGCAGGCGGTTGATGCGCATCTGGCGTTCGGGGGAGACCGCCTGGTTGGGAGGCAGGGTATATACGGAGAAGAAGCCGGAGGAGTGTCCCGTCAGACGGTTGGTGGCTACCATGCGGATCCAGGAATCCAGGTCATCCTCGCGGCCTTCCCCGGCCCGCGCCTCCAGGTAGCGTTTCAGGGAGACGATCTCCCCTTCCGTGGCCGGATGGTAGAACATGGAGAGGTCCATCTCCGCCCGCAGGCTCCGGTCCAGGGGCAGGTTGTTCAGGCGCTCTTCCAAAAAATCCAGGCGGGGCGGCTTCAGCCGCGGCCGGGTTAGAATGGCGCTTAGGGGGTTGACATCGTTGGAGACGGGGCACCGGCCCAGCAGGGCGGCTTCGATGGCCGTGGTGCCCCGCCCCCCGAAAGGATCGTAAACCGCATCCCCGGCCTCGGTGCAGAGTTCGATGAAGAACCGGGGCAGCTGGGGTTTAAAACAGGCCCGGTAGGAGATTTCGTGGATGGACGACGCCTGCCGCTGGCGGGAAGTCCAGAATTCGTTGATGAAGAAAGGAAGGGCGTATCCGTCGATTTCGACAATTTCCACCCTGGTTTTCCGCCCTTGGGATTCGAACCTCCTCAGATAATCCAACAAGGGGTCACTGACGGAAGATCTGGGCATCTCCGCTCTCCTGAATAGACTATGCTTTACTTTAAGTGCTATTTTTTACGGCTAACATTAGGCTAAACTAAAGGAAAAACAATCTTGGTAACCAGTTCGCTCTCCGGAACTTCCATGGGAGAATTGTAGTAAAACTCGTAAGATACCCCGGTGGGGGTAAGGTTGTTCTCTTGAAGCCATTGGCCCATGGCACGATAAGCCTCTTCCAGCCCGCTGTACGGCCCCCGGTGGATATAGGAAAGCTGTTTCCCTGCGGGGATTTCTCCGGCCTGAATGTCATCTTTACCGGCCAGAGTCTCGGAGAGTAGAAAACCCATTTCTACCTCTAAATTGTTCATATCCATATTAAAGTAAGCGGCATAGGTGGCTTCCGGGGGCGACGCTCCGATTTCCTCCAAGTAGGCGGCAATGGCTCTGAAGGCCTCGCCCAGCTTTTGGGGCAGGTCAGCCACCGGGGTAACGGTTTTCATGTAAAGGGTGGGGCGGGCAGGCTGCTCAGTAACTTCAAAGGACTTTTCCACGTTTGGTTAAACCTCCAATAATTAGTTAACCACCAGGTACTAATGAGGAGGGAAAATGCTTATTTCTTCTGCACCTATCTTACACCGTTCCCGGCCGGAGCACAACACCCCGCAGCCTCTGCTTACATTTTACTCACAGTCATCCCCGTAAGCATTTTACGCGCAGGTTTATCAGGTTTATGTTAAGGCTATCTCTATCTCCTCCAGTACTTTGGCAGAGTCTTCCCGGCCTCGCCGGGACTCCAGGGCGGCCCGGGCGGCAGCCCCGCCGATACGCCCCAGCGCCCAGGCGGCGTAGGCGCGCACCATCTCTTCGGGATCCTCCAGGGCCCGCGCCAAGTGGGGGACGGCGGCATCGTCCCCGCTGTTGCCCAGGGCGATGGCGGCGTTGCGCTGTAAAAATTTTTTATGCCAGATATAGCCGTACAGGAACGGCTGGACCTGGGTCAAATAAAACTGTTCATCCATGTTGAGCAGGTTGGTGAGGGTTATCGTCTTCGCCTTCTCCAGGAGATAGGCATCGGGAGGCAGCTTCTCCTGCAGCTTCTTCCGGTTGCGGGGACAGGCCTCCTGGCAGAGATCGCAGCCGTATATCCAGCTGCCCATCTTCTCCCGGATCTCCCGGGGAATATCCTCGGGGACCAGGGTCCAGTTGC
>Ga0116169_1000961_pt1 | contig 26564 bp, 24 predicted proteins | sample AD_UKC130_MetaG_FD_89796 | JGI IMG/M metagenome (GOLD analysis project Ga0116169, IMG submission 89796) | Active sludge microbial communities of municipal wastewater-treating anaerobic digesters from Canada - AD_UKC130_MetaG | ecosystem: Engineered > Bioreactor > Anaerobic > Digestate | place...
CACAAGTTGCCAAACAAGAGTATCCGCGTCAACGTGCCAGACCACTTGCCGCCCCATCTGCATGTGGTGATGGCGGACAGGCGTGATGCGCTGGTGGATTTGACGACGCTGGCAGTCACCAGCCGCACGCTGCGGGCCTCTGAAATTGCCGATGCACTGGCGTGGATAGAGGCAAACCGGGCGTATTGCGTACAAGTTTTCAAGGAGTGCAACCCATGATCCACGATCTCCATCACACCATCGCCGCCCTGGCAGTGAAGCCGCCTTGCGCCCTGACGCTGACATTTGCAGATGGCGTGACGCTGCCCGTCGACCTGGCTGAGGTGGCCCATGCCTACCCGGCGCTGGCGGCCCTTGCCGACCCGGCGTTGTTTGCCACGGCGCGCATCGATGCGCGGGGTGGATATGTGGTGTGGATTGACGATGACCTTGAACTGGCGGCCGACAACCTGCGCAACATGGCGGTCGAACAGGCCGGCGGCATTGGAAGCGAACGCCTTGCCAACTGGATGCACAAGCACGGCCTGACGCAGGAGCGCGCCGCCGATGCCATTGGCGTATCGCGCCGCATGCTGAACTACTACCTGTCGGGTGCGAAGGCAATACCCAAGACCGTCTGGCTGGCCTGCCTGGGCTGGGAGGCGATGAAGGAGTCGGCGCCCGCCTGAGGCTCACCCTCAAATCCCCTGCGGGTCCACATCCACCAGCCAGCGCACCAGCCCCTTGTGCCGCGCGCGCTCGGCATGCAGCAGGGGCTGCCAGGCGGCCAGAAAGCGCTGTAGCGCGCCGCGCTGGGGGCTCTCCAGCAGCATTTGCGCCCGTTCCACGCCCGCCACGCGCTGCACGGCCAGGGGCACGGGCGGGAAAATGAACACCTGCTCCAGCCCCGGCAGGGCGGCGGTGCGTGCGGCCTCGGCTGCGGCCTGCAGGAAGGCCTGGGCAGTCTCCTGGCTGCGCGCGTCGGCGCGCACCAGGGCCTGGTGGGCAAAGGGCGGCATGCCGGCGCCCGCGCGCTCGGCCAGCTGTTGCGCGGCGAAGGCCGGGTAGTCGTGGCGGCGCAGGGCGGCGTAGAGGGCGTGATCCGGGTGCCAGGTCTGCAGCCACATCTCGGGGTGGCTCTCCTGCGCGGCCACATAGCGCGCGTCGCGCCCGGCGCGGCCGGCGGCCTGCATCAGCAGGGCAAACAGCCGCTCCGGCGCGCGAAAGTCGCTGGAAAACAGCGCCCCGTCGGGCTGCACGGCGGCCACCAGGGTGATGCGGCGAAAGTCGTGCCCCTTGGCCACCATCTGCGTGCCCACCAGCACGTCCACATCGCCGGCGTGCACCTGGGCCAGCTGCTCCTCCAGCGCGCCCTTGGCCTTCGTCGTGTCGGCGTCTATGCGCGCCACGCGGGCGGCGCGGCGCTCGGGGGTGATGACGTTGCGCAGCAATTGCGCCAGCTGCTCTTCGAGCTGCTCCGTGCCCCTGCCCACGGGGGCGATGTCGGGGTTGCCACAGGACGGGCAGGCGCGCGGCACGCGCTGGGCAAAGCCGCAGTGGTGGCAGCGCAGCGTGCGGTCTATCTTGTGGAACACCTGGTGCGCGCTGCAATGTGGGCAGTCGCTCTTCCAGCCGCAGGCGTGGCAGTGCAGCACCGGGGCGAAGCCGCGGCGGTTGAGCAGCACCAGGCATTGCTCGCCGCGCTCCACGCGCTCGGTAATCGCCGCCAGCAGCGGCGGGGCAAATATTGCGCCGCGCGGCTGCTGGCCCATGTCGATCAGGCGCAGGCGCGGCAGCGCGCCCGCGCCTATGCGGCTGGGCATCTCCAGGCGCTGGTAGCGGCCCACGGCCGGGTCGCTGGCGTGCCAGCTCTCCAGCGACGGCGTGGCGCTGCCCAGGATGACCTTGGCGCCCTGGTCGCGCGCGCGCCACAGCGCCAGGTCGCGCGCCGAGTAGCGCGCGCCCTCCTGCTGCTTGTAGCTGGCGTCATGCTCCTCATCGACCACGATGAGCCGTAGCCCCGGCAGGCTGGCAAAAATGGCCATGCGCGTGCCCAGCACGATGCGCGCGGCGCCGGCGTGCGCCGCCAGCCAACTCTTCAGGCGCTGCGGGTTGGTCATGCCGCTGTGCAGGCTGACCACGGCCGCGTCGCCATACAGCGGCGCAAAGCGCTCGCGAAAGCGCGCCTCCAGTTGGGGCGTCAGGTTGATCTCGGGCACCATCACCAGCGCCTGGGCGGCGGGGCTGGCGGCCAGCGCCTGCTGCACGCTGTGCAGATAGACCTCGGTCTTGCCGCTGCCGGTGCTGCCGAACAGCAGAAAGGGGCCGGGATTGGTGTCAATTTGGGCTGCGGCGCTTCCCTGTTCTGCGCTCAGGCTGATTGAGCCGACAACTCCCTCGCCCCCTTGGGGGAGAGGGCAGGGGTGAGCGGGTGATTGGGCGTTGTGCCCATTTTTGCAACCCTCACCCCCCCCCTCTCGCGCCTGCGGGAGAGGGGGGAAGGCAGGACTGGTGCGGCGCATGCGCCGCGCCAGCTGCTCGGGCGTCAGCTCGCGCAGCTGCGGCGGCAGGGCGGCCAGGGCCAGCTCGCCCAGGGCACGCTGGTAGTAGCGCGCGGCAAAGGCCACCAGGCGGCGCCAGGCGGCGTCCAGTGGGGCCATCCCCTCCAGCACCCCGGCGACGGCGCGCGGCGCCATGCCGGCGGGCAGGGGCGGGGGTTCGGCGGGTGCGTCCCAGACCACGCCCAGCACCTCGCGCCGGCCCAGTGGCACGCGCACCAGGGTGCCGGGGGGCAGCGGGCGGTCGCAGGCATAGCTCAGCAAGTCGCCCAGGGCGCTGTGCGCGGGCGTGCTCACCGCCACCTGCAGCAGATGCGCGGCGGGCGCTGCAGCGGGCAGGTTCATGGCAGCAGCGCGCGGCTGGCGCCGCCTTGCCCACAGTCAATCGGGGGTCTGTGGATAACTTTGTTGAAAGCCCGTGTGACCAGCCCGCCAGGCCGCATGGCTGCGTGCCCGGGTGCTAGTCCATTTGCAGCCACGAATAAAGAAAACCCCATATGAATCAATGATCTTTGTCATGCCCCAAGGCGTGGCCCGGCAATTGCCGGCGCTTGGCCCTGGCCAGGCACCGCTGCGCCAAACATGTGCACAACTGCGCTGTCAATAGCCGGATGTGGCCGCAAAATATGCTAGGCAGATGCCGCTGCACTCGATCTTTCTTGCACATTGGGCCGCAAGTGCTTGATTTGGCAGGGTATTCAGGCGAAGTCCAGAATTTCTGTGGATAACATTGTTGATATCCATGGCCCGGCGCCCGCAAGCCCTTGTCGCAGCGGGCTTTGTTTAGCCTGCCCAGAAAAGCGGCATGGCCGGCTTGTTTAAATAAATCAATAACTTGCGCGCCTGTTTCATTTTTGTGACGCTGTTGCGCCGGGGGCTGCGTGGGGCTTTGTCGCCCCATGGCCACCCCGGCGTAAATGTGCATAAGTCATAGCCTCATGCGCGTCAATGTGAGTGGGTATTCACCGCTGACGCAGCTGGCGCGAGTAGCCGTGCACCGTCTCCACCAGGGCCGCCACATGCTCGGGCGGGGTGTGCTGGCTGATGCCGTGGCCCAGGTTGAAGATATGCGTCGGCCCGGTCGTCGTGCGGTCAGTGTGCGGCTGGCCAAAGCTGTCGAGCACGGCGCGTGCCTCGCGCGCCACGGCCTCGGGTGGGGCAAACAGCACGTTGGGGTCGATATTGCCCTGCAGCGCCTTGCCCGGGCCGCCTGCGCTGCCGCCCACGATGGCGCGCGCCTGGCCCAGGTTGGCCGTCCAATCCAGGCCCAGCACCTCGCAGTCGAGCGCCTTCATGTCCTGCAGCCAGATGCCGCCGCCCTTGGTGAAGCAGATGCGCGGCACGTCCTGGCCGTCCACGCCGGTGCGCTTCAATTGCGCCAGCACGCGGCGGGTGTATTCCAGGCTGAACTGCTGGAAGGCGCCGTCGGCCAGCACGCCGCCCCAGCTGTCAAAAATCATCACCGCCTGGGCGCCGGCGTCAATCTGCGCGTTCAGATACTGCGCCACGGCGTCGGCGTTCACGGCCAGGATGCGGTGCATCAGGTCCGGGCGGCTGTACATCAGCGTCTTCACCTGGCGGTAGTCGTCCGAGCCGCCGCCCTCGACCATGTAGCAGGCCAGCGTCCAGGGGCTGCCCGAGAAGCCGATCAGCGGCACGCGGCCGTTCAGGGCGCGGCGAATGCTGGTGACGGCGTCAAACACATAGCGCAACCTGTCCATGTCGGGCACGGCCAGCTGGGCCACGTCGGCCTCGGAGCGCACGGTCTTGGCGAACTTCGGCCCCTCGCCCTCGGCAAAGGACAGGCCCAGGCCCATGGCGTCGGGCACGGTCAGGATGTCGCTGAACAAAATCGCCGCATCCAGCGCAAAGCGATCCAGCGGCTGCAGCGTCACCTCGGTGGCGTAATCCACGTTGGTGGCCAGGCCCATGAAGCTGCCGGCCTTGGCGCGCGTGGCCTTGTACTCGGGCAGGTAGCGGCCGGCCTGGCGCATCAGCCACAGGGGCGTGTAGTCGGTGGCCTGGCGGCGGCAGGCGCGCAAAAAAGTGTCGTTGGCGAGGGGGGCAAAGGAGGTAGTCATGGGGCCGATTGTCGCAGCCTCAATACACCACCACCTTGTCACCCACCTTCACCTGCTCATACAGCCATTTGGCGGTCTGGTAGTCGTTCAGCTGGCTGCAGCCGTGCGAGCCGCCCTCGTAGCCCACCTGGTCGAAATCGTCCGAGTAATGGATGGCCACGTTCTTGTCATAAAAGATGGCATACGGCATGGGCGTGCGCTCGCCAAAGATGGTCGAGACCGTGTCGCTGTTCATGTACCAGATGCGGAACTCGCCGCGCTCGCTCTCCCAGCCCGGCCGGGCAAAGCGCGCCGCGCGCGTGAACAGCGTGCGGCCGTCCTGCACCAGCGACATCTTCTTTTGCTCCCAGGAGATGCACACCACCTTGCCCGTCAGGCAGCGCGTGTCCAGCTCCTGCGTCATCTGGCTGGTAGGCGGCTTGTCGAACAGCTGGGCGTAGCGCGGGTTGCGCGTCTTGGCGATCAGGCGCGCCCAGGTGCGCTCGTCCATCACTGTGCTGGCCGGCAGGCCGGCCTGGGTGCGAAAGCCGGCAATCGCCTGCTGCGTGGCCTGCTGGTACTGGCCGTCCACGGCGCCCTGGTAATGGCCTATCTGCTTCAGGCGGTGCTGCAGCTCCTTGATGTAGCCCGCCTGCCCGGGGCCGGTGAACCAGGCGCCCACGTCGGTGTTGTTCAGCTCGGCGGCCGTGGGCTGGTGCGACTTGGGCAGCAGCTTGTCCCAGGTGGCCTGGTCCACGATGCCGGTGGCGCGCAGGCCGTGATCCTTCTGAAACTTGCGCACCGTCTCGCGCGTCTTCAGGCCGAAGCGATCGTCCACGTCATACAGCGCCAGGTACTTGGCATGGCGCAACCGCACCTGCAGCTCGCGCACCAGGGGGTGCTCCATCTTGTGGCGCAGCTCCTGTGCCAGCGGCGCCGGCTGGCTGAAGGGGCGTGGCGTGGCGTCGCCATGCAGGGAGCCGGCCAGGGCGGGCAAGGCAAACAGGGTGGCCAGGCCGCACAGGGCGGCGAGCAGGGGAAGGGGACGGCGCGAAAAACACATGGGGCGGGATTATCCCGAAGCCTGGCGCCGGGGATGGTTGAGCGCGCTCAAGAGGTGCAGCGTGTCCATGCCGGCGCTCCCTGTCAGGCCAGGTGCTCGCGCCGCCCCAGGCCCTCGGCGATGAAGGCCAGCACCAGGGTGTTGAGTGAAACGCCCTCGGCCTTGGCCCTGGCCGCCAGCTGCGCATGGATTGTCTTGGGCACGCGGGCGACAAACTTGCCCGAGGCCACGCCGCCGCTCTTGGGCGCGGGCACCGGCAGGCCCTTGGCCTGCAGCGCGGCCATGGTGGCGGCCAGTGCGTCGCGGCCATGGGCGATGGCTTCTTCTATGGTCTCGCCGTCCGAGATGCATTCTGAAAAATCCGGAAAAGAGATCAGGAAACCGCCGCCCTCGGCCGCCGCCAGGGGTCGAATCTCAAACGGGTAGTCGTCCAGGTTTTTCATCGCTCACGCTCCGCTGACCAGGGCCAGAAATTTCTTCACATAGATGGGCTTGATCGGGCGGTGCGCGGGCACCCGCAGGGTTGTGCCGTCTGCGCGCACAAACACGCAATGGCTGCCGCCATCGTGCCGCTAGTCAATTCCATGTTGCCGGGCCACCGTCTGAAGCTGTTCGATGCGCCAGTCCAGCGGCTGGTGGTGCATGGCTTCAAGCAGCTTTGCGGCGGTGTTCATGGGTTGAATAGTATTCCTGGTGATACTGCGCATCAACCATGCCGGCGGGACGCCGGCGCTCCCGGTCAGGCGCGCCAGGCGCTGGCGCCGTCTTGCGGCACGCATTGCGCGCGGCCCAGGGCCTCCAGGGTGGACAGCAGCGTGGGCAGGCCGCGCTTCCAGGGGCCGCGGCCCTTGAAGCGGGCCTCTATCGCCGCCAGGGGCAGGGGCGAGGGGCTGGCGGCCAGCAGGTCGGCCACGGCGCGCACCTGCTCGGGCAGGGTGGCGGGCCAGGGGGTTGGCGCCGGTTGCTCTTGTTTTAATAGTGATTTTTCATTATCAAAATCAGGCTCTTGCTCTTCTGTATCAAGCGCTGGTAGCTCTTGATTTTGATGCGTTTCCTGCGGATTTTGATAGGCCGGGCGCAGCCAGTGGATCTGGCCCTGGGGCTCTTGCTGGGCGCGCTGGGCGTTCAGGCGCACCAGCGGCTCCAGCAGGGCGTCGCCGCTGCTGCCCTCGGGCTGGCCGTAGGCGGCCAGCACGGCGGCGTCCAGCTGGTCGTGCAGCTCGCGCAGCACCCCTACCAGGCCCTGGGCGTGGATGGTCTTTTCCTTGGCCGTCAGGGGGCGGCCTTCGCGCAGGGCGGCCAGCACGTTGTACAGGCCGGTGAGGGTCAGGCCGGGCGCGGTATTTACTCCCTCGCCCGCTGACAGGCGCGCTGCTTCGGTATTCACTCCCTCGCCCCCTTGGGGGAGAGGGTGGGGGTGAGGGGGTGTGCTGGCGCTGCGCCCGCTGCCTGCACCCTCACCCCTGCCCTTGTATCTTTGATTTCGATGTTTCGGCAAGTAGGTTTGGGCAGTTGTCCACAGCACGTTAGCCCTCTGGGAGCGAAGCCCGTGGGGGAGCATTTGGCGTGGGTGGCTGGCCGTCTGTTGCAAGCCCGAACAGTTGCTGGTTGGCTGCGCACGTCCCGCGTGCGCAGACCTCGCATTTGCAAGGATGGGATATGACAGACGCACCTGAACTGATTTTCGTAGGCATCGATGTTTCCAAAGACACCCTGGAAGTGGCCTTGGATGACAGCGCCAAGACGCGCACACTTGGCAACGACGAGGCGGCGCTCAAGAAGCTCATTGCAATGCTCGATGCCGTGCGCGAGCGCGTTGCCGTGGTGCTGCTGGAGGCCACTGGCGGGCTGGAGCAGCCGGCAGCGGCGGCGTTGTGCGCGCAGGGTTTCGCCGTCATGGTGGTCAACCCGCGCCAGGCGCACGACTTTGCCAGGGCCATGGGGCACCTGTCCAAGACCGACAGCATCGATGCGCGAGTGCTGTCGCAGTTCGCACGCACGCTGCACGCCAGCGACAAGCGTGAGCGCCTGCTGTACAAGCTGCCCACGGTGCAGCAACAGGCGCTGCTGGCCATGGTGACGCGGCGCAACCAGTTGATGGGCATGCGGGTGGCCGAAGCCAATCGGCTCGCTGGGGCGCACGCATCCCAGCACAAGAGCATCCGCACGGTGCTCAAGACGCTGGACGGCTTGATTGGGCGCATCGATGACGATGCCGCTCGCATGCTCAAAGAGCACTTCAAGGACAAGCTCGATTTGCTCAAGGGCCTCAAGGGCGTGGGGCCTGGCACCCAGGCCATGCTCATGGCGGCACTGGCCGAGCTGGGGCAGTTGACGCAGCGCGAAATTAGCAAGCTGGTGGGCGTGGCGCCCCTGAACTGCGACAGCGGTAAGTTCAAGGGCAAACGCACCACCTGGGGCGGGCGTGCCAACGTGCGCTGTACGCTGTACATGGCCACGCTCAGCGCGACGCGCTATGACCCGGTCATCAAGGCGTTCTACCAGCGACTGACTCACGCAGGCAAGCTCAAGAAGGTGGCATTGGTCGCCTGCATGCACAAGCTGCTGACGATCATCAATGCCGTCATCAAGTCCGGAGTGCCTTGGCGTGCAGGTTATCCACAGGAGGGCCATGCTTGAAAACGCTTGACTTTGAATACAGTTGCTCCCCCAGGGGGGAGAGGGAGTGCCTGGGCTGTCTTTGCACCCTCTCCCTCTGGGAGAGGGTGGGGGTGAGGGCCGGCGCCGCCCGCCTCCAGCGACTTTGCCAGCCGCGCCAGCAGGTCCGCCACCTGACGCGTGACCTGGGCGCTGATGCGCGCCGGGTTCAGGCTGTGCGGGTCGTGCCAGATGGCGGCCAGGCGTGCGCGCACCTCGGGCCGCGCCAGGTCGGCCAAGGCCAGGCGGTGGCTGCGCGGGTCGGGGAAGGGGGTGTAGGTGGCGCCGCTCTGGCTGAATTCGGCATACAGCTCGATGACGTTGCCCACGTCCACCACGATGACGAAGGGCGGCCGGCCCTCGGCGGCGGGCAGGGCGCGGGCATAGCCCTCGCCCTGGCTGCGCGCGCGCAACAGGCCGTCGTCAAAGCCCTTGGTATGGCCGGCGGCCTTGAGTTTCTTGGCTTCGAGCACGAAGCAGCCGCGCTTGTAGCAGTCGATGCGCCCGCTGCTGCTGGCGCCGTGCCATGCCAGAAGGTGATAGGGCGTTCGAACATGTAGTCCTGCGCGGGCGTGGGGTGGGGCCGGTCCACCCCGAGCAGCTGGCATAGCTCGGTGACGAAGCTTTGCGCTGTGGCCAGCTCGCTGGCGGTGGTGCCCTGCCAGCAGGCGATGAAGGTGTGGGCGGCGTGGTTGCTATCGGCGTCGGCTGGCGCGGTCGCGCTGCTGGCGTGGTGGCTATCTCCCATGCGCGGGGGTGATAGCCGTCGCTTAGGGGCGATTAGACCGTGGCCAGACGCTGCACCGTGTCGGGGTATTTTTCGACCAGGCGAATCAGCAGGGCGGCCTGGGCGTTGGGCTGGGCGCGCCCTTGCTCCCAGTTTTCCAGGGTGCGGGGGTTGGTGCGCAGGTAGCCGGCAAACACCGGGCGCGAGAGGTGCAGGCGCTCGCGCAGGGCAAGCAATTGCGCTGCCGTGATGGTGGGCGCGGGCGGTGTCGTTACTTCGTGCGTGCGCAGGGTTTTCTTGCCGGCGCGGGCCTGGGCCAGGGCGTCGAATCCCTCGGTCAGTTCGGCAAACAGGTTGCGCTTGTTCATTGGCGTGCCTCCAGTTCGGTTTTCAGCAGATGCTTGAGGGCCTTGCACTCGGCGGGTGTCAAGTCGGCCATTTCGTCCTTGTCGTACAGGGTGAACAGCCAGAACTGCGGTCCGCCATCCCACCAGTAGTAAATCACCCGCAGGCCCCCACGCTTGCCTTTGCCACGGCGTGGGTCGGCATGGCGCAGCTTGCGCAGGCCACCCGTTCCTTCAATCACGTCGCCCGCTTGCGGGTTGGCCATCATGGCCGCCTGCAGGCCGCGAAATCCGTCGTCATCCAGGTAGTCCGCCCGGTGGCGGGCGAAGGCAGGGAGTTCGACGAAGACGGCTTTCATGCGGGTCAAATCATACGCAAATTGCGTATGTTAGCCAACCCTGTACTGACCGAGGTTTACCCGCGCGGTGCGCTGTTGCGGCGCAACCAGGCGGCGAAGTCGTCTTCGCTCAGATCGCCGGCGGCGAGGCTGAGCATGGCCAGTGTGGTGTCGGCCTGGCTCGTGGTGAGGCGCCAGCCGTTGAGGTACAGGAACAGGCCCGTGGCCAGCAGGGCGGCGCGCTTGTTGCCATCGACGAAAGCGTGGTTCTTGGCCAGCCCCAGGCCGTAGCTGGCGGCCAGGGCGGCGTGGTCGGGATTGCCATAGGCGGCCAGGTTTTGCGGCCTGGTTAGGGCGGAGTCGAGCAGGCCTTCGTCCCGCAGGCCCTGGCCGCCGCCGTGCTCGGCCAGGCTTTCGGCGTGCAGCAGCAGCAGGGCCTGCTTGCTGATCCAGCGCCAGCTCATTTGGCCAGCTCGTGGAAGGTGCCGCGGTATTCGCGCATGAAGTCGCGGCCGGCGGTGATTTCTTCTTCCAGCGCCGGGTCGTAGGGCGTGAGGATGAAGCCTTCTGGGGATTCGGTCAGAAACACCGTTTCGCCCTTTTGCAGCTTCAGGCGGGCCAGGGCCTCCTTGGGCAGGATGACGCCGACGGAATTGCCGATCTGGGTGAGTTTGAGCTGGTGCATGGGGTGCCTCACAAACGTTATTACGTTTGTAATACTAGCACCGCCTCGCGCGCTATGCAGGAGCGTCGTCGCACACCAGCCGGTCGCGCCCGGCCTGCTTGGCGCGGTACAGGGCCTGGTCGGCGCGGCGGTACAGCGCGCCGGTGCCTCGGCCAGCGGGCGGGCGGCGCGTACATGCTCCAGCAGGCGCTGCACCACGGCGCGGGCCTGGGGCAGGTCGGTGCCGGGCAGCAGCATCATGAATTCCTCGCCGCCGATGCGCCCGCAGCCGTCGTCGCGCCGGGTGCTGGCCTGCAGCTGGCGCGCAAAGTCGTGCAGCACCTCGTCGCCGGCGGGGTGGCCAAAGCGGTCGTTGATGCCCTTGAAATGGTCCAGATCCAGCAGCACCAGCACCAGGGGCTGGCCCTGGGCGATGAGGGCGTCGGCCTGCTGCGGCATATGGGCGCGGTTGCTGATGCCGGTAAGGTCGTCGGTCTGCGCGGCGCGCAGGGCCTGGTCGCGTGTCTGGCGCAGGCTGCGGCCGTCCTGGCTCAGGGCGGTGATGTCGCTGGCCACGCACAGCATCCAGCCGCCCGCCAGCGTGGTTTCGGCCATCCAGATCCAGCGGCCGTCGTGCAGCTCGGTTTCGAAGGCGCGAAAGGCCTGCTTGCCCCGGCGCGAGCGCGCCGAGGCCAGCCAGCGGTCGAAGTCCTGCGTCTGCACCGGCGTGCCGCGCTGCTGCAGGTAGTTGGCGCGCATGATGTCGCCCCAGGTGCGGCGGCCATCGGGGCGCGCATGGTAGGCCTGCTGGAAGGGCGGATTAGCAAAGCGCAGGATGTCCTGCGCGTCAAAGATGCCTATCAGCTGTTCGCTGGCCTGCAGCAGCTCCAGCACCACGGCGGGCAGGGCGTCGCACGATGCCGGTAGTGAGCTGGCGGAGGGCGGGAGGCAGCCAGACATGCATGAATATGTATCAATTTATTACATGCATCATAACGATATCGGCTGCCCGGGGTACCGTCTACAGCCCATGCACGGCCGCGCGCAGCGCGTCGGCGTTCAGGATCTCGGAGAACACCACCGGCTCGCGTCCCGGCGCGTGCAGCACGTAGACCGGCACGCCGCTGCGGCCCAATGCGCCCAGTGCGGCGGTAATCGCCGGGTCGCGCCTGGTCCAGTCGGCGCGCAGCAGGGCCACCTGCTTGGCGGCAAAGTCGCCCAGCACTTCGGTTTTGGCCAGGGTGGTGCTCTTGTTGTACTGGCAGGTCACGCACCAGGCGGCGGTGTAGTCCACGAACACCGGGCGGCCCTGGGCCAGCAGTTCATCGGCCAGGCCCGGGCGCCAGGCCTGCCAGGCGGATGCGCCCACCGGGGCCGCGGTTGCGGTTTCGCTGGCATGGGGCGTCAGTTCAATGATTTTTGGGCCCCAGGCCCATGTGAACCAAGCGCAGGCAGCTATGGATAGTGGAGCAAGCACGGCCCGGCTGAGGCCGCGCAACGTCAGCGCCCAGACGGCCATGGCGAGCAGCACCAGCAGCGCCAGCAGCGCGGCCGCGCCGTGGATACCGCTTTGCTGGCCCAGCACCCAGACCAGCCAGACCACGGTGGCGAACATGGGAAAGGCCAGGAAGCGGCGCAGTGTCTCCATCCAGGCGCCGGGCCGGGGCAGGGCGCGGGCAAAGGCCGGCAGCCAGCTGGCCAGCAGATAGGGCAGGGCCAGGCCCAGGCCCAGGGCGGCGAAGATGGACAGCGCCTGCGCGGCCGGCAGCTGGGCCGTGAGGCCGAGCGACGCGCCCATGAACGGCGCCGTGCAGGGCGACGCCACGGCGACGGCGAGCACGCCGGTCAGGAAGGCGTCCAGCACCGGGTGGCGCGCCTGCAGGCCGGCGAGCGACTGCGGCAGCATGGCGCGGAACTCGAACATGCCGGCCAGGTTCAGCGCGATCAGCGTGAACAGCGCGGCCAGTGCCGCCACCACGGCCGGCGACTGCAGCTGAAAGCCCCAGCCCACGGCCTCGCCGGCGGCGCGCAGGGCCAGCATCAACGCGCCCAGCGCCAGAAAGGACAGCAGCACCCCGGCGGTATAGGCCAGGCCGCTGACGCGGTGCGCGCGCGCGTCCTGCGCGTGGCGCGCAAAGCCCACCACCTTGATGGCCAGCACCGGGAACACGCAGGGCATGAGGTTGAGGATCAGGCCGCCGAGCACCGCGCCGGCCAGCGCCAGCAGCCAGGTGGCCAGCGGCGCCGGGGTGTGTGCCTGGGGCAGAGGCTGCGCGTTGGCGGCGTTGGCCTTGAGCGCGGCCTCAAGCGCCGGCGACATGGCGGCCAGTGGCGCCACGGCGGGCCAGCCGCCGGCCACGGGCAGCTCCATGCGCCAGCCCTGGCCGGCGTGGGCCAGCACCAGGGGCATGGGCTCGGGGCCCTCGCTGCGGTCGCGCGCCAGCGGCACGCGCGCCGTCCAGGTGGCGCCGTCCCATTGCTGCGTGGGCGTGGCGGCGGTTTCGACCACGCCGCTGGTCTCGGGAAAGACCTCCAGCTTTTGCCCCTGCAGCGCGGCGGGCAGGCCGGCCACGCGCAGCAGCACGGCGCCGCCGTCCACGCGCGCGCCGCTGTCCGCGTGCGCGGGCAGGTTTTGCGGATGGGCCCGGGCGGCGGCGTCAAAGGCCGCGGCGTGCAGGGCGGTCGTGCCCTGTATGGGCAGCTGCAGGGTGAATTCCCCGTCCTCGGGAATGCATTCCTGGCGGCACACCAGCCACGAGGCCTTGAGCCGGATGGTGACCTCCTGCGCCAGCGGGCCGGGGTTGAAGGCCGGCGACACGGTCACGGGCACGGGCAGCAGTTCCGTACCCTCGTAGCCGTAGTTGGCCAGGTGGCCTATGGAGATCTTTTTGGGCACGGGCCAGGCGATCTCGCCCGCATCCAGGCCGGCGGGCAGCTGCCATTCCAGCTGCGTGGGCAGGCCCGAGTCGCCGGGGTTCTTCCAGTAGGTATGCCAGTCCTTGGTATGGGTCAGCAGCAGGCCCAGCTGCAGCGGCCGGCCCGGGGCCACGCCCTCGGGGGCCTGGGCGACGAGCTCGGCGCGCACCTGGGGGGTGGTGACCACGCTGGTGCCGGCCATGGCCGTGGTTTTGAGCTGAATTTGGCTGTTGGCGCCCATGGGTAGCGCGCTGACAGCTATAAAAACAATAGTTGGCAGGATCTGCCGTAGAAGTCGGTGAAGCATGTCGCAGGGTGGGAGCGGCGGGGCGCCGTTTGGTTCCTTGGGGCAATGGTAGAGCCACATTAAGATGGCTGGCATGTCATACCCCTCCCGTTTCTGGGCCGACCTGTCCACGCGTGACTTTGCCGAGGCGCGTACCTGGGGCCTGGCCGCGCAGACCGTGGCTGTGCTGCCCGTGGCGGCGGTGGAGCAGCATGGGCCGCATCTGCCGCTGTCGGTGGACGCTGCGTTGCTTGACGGCGTGATCCAGGCGGCGCTGCCGCTGCTGCCGGCCGAGTTGCCGGTGCTGTTTTTGCCGCCACAGCAGCTGGGCCTGTCCACCGAGCACCGCTCCTACCCCGGCACGCTGACGCTGTCGCCCAGCACGCTGATCGCGCTGTGGACCGAGCTGGGCGAATGCGTGGCGCGCGCCGGCATCAAGAAGCTGCTGCTGTTGAACGGCCATGGTGGCAACGTGAGCCCCATGGACATCGTGGCGCGCGAGCTGCGCCAGCGCTGCGGCCTGCTGGTCTACAGCAGCAGCTGGTTCGGCCTGCCGCTGCCGGACGCGGTGAGCGGGCTGTTCAGCGCGCAGGAGCACCGCTTTGGCATCCACGGCGGCGAGATCGAGACGTCGATGATGCTGCACCTGGCGCCCGAGACCGTGCACATGGAGCACGCGCGCCACTGGCGCTCGACATCCCAGGATCGCGCCGAGCGCCATGCCATCCTGGGCAACGGCAAGAGCGCCAAGATGGGCTGGGCCATGGAGGACTACCACAGCGCCGGCGCCGTGGGCAACGCCGCCGCCGCCAGCGCCGACAAGGGCCAGGCCGTGGTGCAGGCGGCGGGCGCCGCGCTGGCGCAGCTCCTGGCCGAGCTGCATGCGCTGCCGCTGTCCACCCTGGCGCCCAGGCCGGGGCCGCCGTAGCCGGCCGGTGCTGGCTTGGCACTACTGTGATAGCGCACATCAAGGCGCAAAATGAAGCACAGTGGTACAACCGGCCGCATTGGGAGAATCAACCGCATGCTTCAGATCAGGCCGCCCTTGCAGGCATCCACCACCAAGTACGCACAGCAGCTGCGCCGGGGCTTTCGCTGGCTGCGCTTCGATGCGCCGCTGGAGGCCGAATACCGCGCCTATAGCCACAGCGACGAGTATGTGCGCGTGCTGTGGTTCAGCGCCCTTTGCCTGTTGCTGTGGGGTGGCTACGGGCTGTTTGACCTGTGGCGCATCGATGCCGCGCGGCTGGGCGCCGGGCAGCAGCCGCTGTTGACCGCCCTGCGCGTGACGCGCGTGGCCGTCACGGTGGCGATTGCGCTGGTGCTGGTCGGCGCCTTGTGGCGCGCGCCCATGCGCTGGCTGCATGGGGCGCTGATGGGGCTGGGCGTGGCGCTCAGCTGCGGTGCGGCGTTTGCGGTGTATGCCTACAAGGTGTTCGGCGTGCCGCATGAGACGGCCGTTCTGGTGATGATCATGCTGGGCCTGTTTTCGCCGTTCGCCATCAACCTGTGGGCGCAACTGGCCATGGCCGCGCTGTATCTGGCTTGCGTGGGTGCGCTGGCCTGGGTGGCACCGCAGCCCGAGGTGCAGGCGCAGATGCTGCGCCTGGGCGTGGAGCTGGCGCTGGCGGCGCTGGTGTTCAGCTTTGCCGCCTACTGGCGCGAGCACCAGCGGCGCGAGCAGTTCCTGTACCGCGGCGACGCGCACTGGCTGGCGATGCGCGATGCGCTCACCGGCCTGTACAACCGCCGCATGTTCAACCACCACCTGGAGCAGGTCATGGCCCAGGCGCGGCGCGAGGGCCAGCCGCTGGCCTTGTTGATCGTCGATGTGGATCACTTCAAGGCCTACAACGACCTCCATGGCCACCCGCAGGGCGACGCCGTGCTGCAGCAGGTGGCGCAGGTCGGCCTGGCCTGCATTGGCCGGCCGCTGGACATAGCAGCGCGCGTGGGCGGCGAGGAGTTTGCCGTGCTGCTGTACGGCAGCAGCGCCGAACACGCCCGGGCGCTGGGACAAAGCCTGGTGGCCGGCGTGCGCCAACGCGCGCTGGCCCATGGGGCTTCACCGGTGGCCGATGTGGTCACGGTGAGCGTGGGCGGCGCCATGTTGCAGCCCGAAGACCGCCCGCAGACGCTGTTTGCACGCGCCGACCGAGTGCTCTACCAGGCCAAGAACAACGGGCGCGACCGCTGCCACTGGGAGGCGGCGCTTCAGGCGTGAGTGACCCAGCCCGCGTATTCGGGCGCGTCCAGGTGCGCCAGGCTGTTGAAGGTCTGCAGCATCAGGCGTTTGGGGCTCACGCTGAACTCGGTGACGGCGCTGTTGCGGATGCGCATGTTCAGCGCAATCGTCACCTCGGGCGGCGTGCGCAGCACCTCGCCCACGGCGGCGGCAATCGGCCCGCCGCTGGAGACCAGCAGCACGCTACCCCCCACATGCTGGCGCCGCACCTGCTCCAGCGCGGCGCGCACGCCGCCTGAAAACCCATCCCAGCCGGGCATGCCCGCCGGGCTGATGGTGCCGGCCATCCACTGCGCCAGCGCGTCGCACAGCAGGCGGAAATGCTGCCTGTACAGCTCGGGTGTGTCCGGGCGCGGCAGGGGCGCGGGGTGGATGGCGCTTATCAGCGCCTGGCTGTCGTATTCGTTCAGGCCGGGCAGCAGCTGGGGCTCGGGCATGGCGCCCAGGCCCTGGGCTATGCCCGCCAGCGTCTGCGCGTGGCGGCGCAGCGTGCCGCAGAGCACGGCGTCAAAGCGCAGGCCGCGTTCGCGCCAGTAGGCGCCCAGGCGCTCGGACTGCTGCCGGCCGCGCGCGCTCAGCTGGTCGTAGTCGGCAGCGCCAAACGAGGCCTGGCCGTGGCGCACGAGGTAGAGGGTTCCCATGCCGCCGATTTTGACAAAACAGGCCGCTGGCACTTGTCCTGTGTGCGACAGCAGCTATCAATTTAATAGTTTCAGGGCGATCTCAGAGCGCGCCCAGCACGCGCGCGAACATGGCCGCGTCCACATTGCCGCCGGTCAGCGCCAGGCCCACGCATTGGCCGTGCAGCATGTCCTTTTCCTGCAGTGCGCCGGCCAGGGCCGCGGCGCCCGCGCCCTCGGCCACGTTGTGGGTGTCGGTGAACAGCGCGCGCATGGCGGCGGCCACCTCTTCGTCCGTGACCTGCACCAGGTGATCGAGCTCGTCCCTGAGGATGGCGAGAGCATCGGGGTCGGCCAGGCGCACGGCCATGCCGTCGGCCAGCTGGGTGCTGACGGGCGACTCGACCACGCGGCCGGCGGCAAACGACTCGGCATAGGTAAGCGCGCCGCTGCTGACCACGCCCACCAGGCGCACGCCATGGCCCAGGGCGCGCTTGGCCGCCACGGCGGCGCAGGCGCCCGAGCCCAGGCCGATCGGCACATAGGCCCAGTCCATGTGCGGCACGGCGCGCAGGAATTCCCACCAGTAGCTGGCCACGCCGCGCACCAGGGCCGGATGGTAGCTGGGCACCATGTGGGCGCCGCGCTGCCCGGCCAGCTGGAGCGCATGCTCGCGCGCGGCCTGGAAGTCCTCGCCATGCTCCACCAGGTTGACGCCCAGCGCGCGCATGGCGGCGTTCTTTTCCACCGAGTTGCCATGCGGCACGCAGATGGTGCAGGCCACGCCATGCAGGCGCGCGGCCCAGCCAATGCTCTGGCCATGGTTGCCGCGCGTGGCGCTGATGACCTCGCGCGGCAGCCGGCCGTCTTGCGCCAGCTGGGCAAAGTAGCTCAGGCCGCCGCGGATCTTGAACGCGCCCACGGGGCCGTGGTTCTCGTGCTTGAGCCAGCACTCGGCGCCCAGGCGCTCGGCCAGCAGACCCCAGCGGTACTGGGGCGTGGGCTGGAACTGCCGGTAGATGAGCTGCGCCGCGGCCTCGATCTCGGCCAGCGTGGGCAGCGGCGCGGTCATGGTCTAGAGCGCCTGGCGGATGGTGGCGGCCAGGGCCGCAATGCCGGTGTCGATCTGCGCGGCGCTGGCCGTGACGAAGGACAGGCGCAGCGTGCGCGGGTCGCCATGGTCGGCATAAAAGGCGGCGCCGGGCACGAAGGCCACGTTGCGCTCCACGGCCTTTGGCAAAAGCTCGATGGCGTTCATGCCCTCGGGCAGGCGCACCCACAGAAACATGCCGCCGGCGGGGCTGTTCCATTGCACGCCCAGGCCGGCCATCTCGCGCTCCAGCGCGGCCAGCATGGCGTCGCGCTGGTGCTTGTAGAGCGCGCGAATGGTGGGCACATGGCGCGCCAGGAAGCCGTCCTTGAGCACCTCGGCGACGATGCGCTGGTTGAAGCTGGGCGTGTGCAGGTCGGCCGCCTGCTTGGCCTGCAGCAGCTTGGGGTAGATGGCCTTGGGCGCCACCACATACCCCAGGCGCAGGCCCGGGGCCAGCACCTTGGAGAAGCTGCCCAGATAGATGCAGCCCTCGGGGTTGCGCGCCGTCAGCGGTGCGGGCGGCGGCTGGTCGAACCACAGGTCGCCGTAGGGGTTGTCTTCGACCAGCGGGATGCCCAGCTCGGCGGCCTTGGCCGACAGCGCGGCGCGGCGCTCCTCGCTCATGGTGCGGCCGGTGGGGTTCTGGAAGTTGGGCAGCAGGTACATGAAGCGTGCCGCATCGGCGCCGCTGCCGGCCTGGGCCACAAAATCTTCCACCAGCGGGCCCTGGTCGTCGCTGGCCACGCTGACGATATGCGGCTCCATGGGCGTGAAGGCCTGCAGCGCGCCCAGGTAGGTGGGTGTTTCGACCAGCACGCGGCTGCCGGTATCGGCCAGCACCTTGGCCACCAGGTCCAGGCCCTGCTGCGAGCCGGTGGTGATCAAGACCTGGGCCGGGTCCACATCCCAGGGCAGCCAGCTGGCGACGGCCTCGCGCAGCGCGGGGTAGCCCTCGCTGGCGGCGTACTGCAGGGCCGACTGGCCGTCGTGCGCGAGCACGCTGGCGCAGGCCTGGGCAAATTCTTGTATCGGGAAGGTCTTGGGCGAGGGCAGGCCGCCCGCCAGGCTGATGATGCCGGGCTTCTCGGTGACCTTGAGGATCTCGCGGATCACCGAGGGGTTCATCTTTGCCGCGCGTGCGGCCAGGGTCCAGTTCGTCATGGGTTTATCTCCAATAGGCGCGCGGGTGTTGCGCCATCCATCTGCTCAAAAAAAATGCCGTTGTGCGGCGGTGGGCGGCCGGCGGGGGTAGCCGGTCGCGCGCGCAGCATAACCGCAAGCCTAATTCCCTACTGGCATGCGCCTGCCGATGGCCACCGTGGCCACCACCGCGGCGGCAAAGCCCAGCGTCACCATGTCCAGCGGCTCGCCCAGCAGCGGAATCGCCGCCAGGATGGAAAAAAACGGCTGCAGCAGCTGCGTCTGGCTCACGCGCAGCGCCCCGCCCAGGGCCAGCCCCCGGTACCAGGCAAAGAAGCCGGCCCACATCGAGAACACGCCCACGTAGATGAAGCCGCCCCAGGCCGAGGGCGCCACGCTCTGCGTGGGCCACAGCCACAGCGCGGCCGGCAGGGTGACGGGCAGCGCCAGCAGGCAGACCCAGCAGATCACGCGCTCGGCACCCAGCGCCGGGGTGATGCGCGCGCCGTGGATGTAGCCGACCGAGGCCGCCACCACCGCGCCCACCAGCAGGGCATCGGCCGCCTCGACGCTGAAGCCATGGCCCTGCTGCCAGCCGCGCAACAGCGAAAACGCCACCACCAGCAGGCTGCCCAGCACGGCGCAGACCCAGAAGCCCAGGCGCGCGCGCTGCTGCAGCACCAGCACGGCGACGACGGCCGTCACCAGCGGCAGCAGCGCCGTGACCACCGCGGCGTGGCTGGCCGTGACGCTGCGCAGCGCATAGGCCAGCAACAGCGGATAGCCCAGCGTGTTGCCCAGCACGGCCCAGCCCAGATGTTTGAAATGCTGCCGCTCTGGCCGTGGCGAGCGCGTGACGAGCAGAAAGGCCGCCGACAGCAGGCCCGCCAGCGCGGCGCGGCCCAGTGTCACGAACCAGGGCGAGAGCTGGGGTTGCTCGGCCGTGCCGGTGGCCAGCCGCGTGGCCGGCAGGGTCACGGCAAAGATCGCCACGCCCAGCACGCCCAGCCACAGGCCCAGGGTTTGATCACGGTGCGAGCCGGCGTTGTTCATGCCGCCACCATCCACAGCGCCGTGGCCACCAGCACTGCCGCCATCACGCGGTTGAACCACAGCAGCCGCCGCCCCTGGGCCAGCCAGTGGCGCAGCAGCGCGCCCGCGGCGGCGTAGGTGAGGTTGCTGGCGAAGGCAAAGGCCATCATCACCGGCAGCACCAGGGCCAGGCGCTGCAGATGATCCGGTTGCCCGACGACCCAGCCGGCGACGATGGTCAGCGCCAGCAGCCAGGCCTTGATGTTCACGAACTGCAGCAGCGTGCCCTGCCAGAAGCCGACCGACAGGCGCGCGGCGTCGGCCTCGGACAGCTGGCCCGAGCGCGCCAGCCGCAGTGCCAGCCACAGCAGGTAGCCGATGCCCACGGCCTTGATGGCCCAGCGCAGCGCCGGCAGCGCCAGCACCAGCGCGCCCAGCCCGCCGGCGCACAGCAGCAGCAGCGCGCTCCAGCCCACGGGCACCGACAGCACGAAGCGCATCGCCGCCGGCAGCCCGCGGTTGGCCGCCAGGGCCGTGGACAGGGTGGTGTTCGGGCCGGGCGTGAAGCTCATCGCGGTGGCCAGCACCAGCAGGGCGGTGAATTCAACCAGGGGCATGGGGCGTTGTGGGGCAGGGGCAGGAAGGCTGTACTGTAGGGGCAGACGCCATTACAGTACCGGTACAGTCAAACCCACACATGAAGCAACTGTACCGGTTCATCCACTGACACAGCCATGCTTACCCGCAGCCCCGACCGCAGCCTGACCGAACAACTCGCCGAGCGCTTTGCCGAGCGCATACGCACGCGCCTGCTGCCCGCCGGCGCGCGCCTGCCCTCGGTGCGCGAATGCGCGCGCCAGCAGGGCGTGAGCCCCCACACCGTGGTCGCGGCCTACGACAAGCTGCTGGCCCAGGGGCTGGTGGAGGCTCGGCGCCAGCGCGGCTTCTATGTGCGCGACATAGTGCAAAAAATGCCGCTAGCGCAGGATGGGCAAGGGCAGGCAGCTATTCTTTCAGAAGCAACAGCGGCATCCCCACTGGGCCCCATGGGCCTGTGCCTGCCGGGCTCGCGGATCAACGCCACGGCGCTGATCCGCGGCATGTTCCACCAGGTCTCGAACAAGCCCCAGCCTGGCTCGGGCGTGCTGCCCGTGGCCTGGCTGGAAGAGGCGCGCTTCCTGAGCGCCGCCGTGCGCAAGATCACCGCCGGCCCGGCGCTGCAGGGCGGCTCGCTGAGCTACGGCGAGCCCATGGGCGACGCCGGCCTGCGCCAGGCGCTGGCGCGGCGCATGGCCGACATCCACATCCCCGCCCGGCCCGGGCAGATCATCACCACCGTGGGCGCCACGCAGGCGCTGGACATCGTCAGCCGCACGATGCTCAAGGCCGGCGACCCGGTGATGGTGGAGGAGCCCGGCTGGAGCGTGGAGTTCGCGCGCCTCGAAGCCCTGGGCATGCGCGTGCTGCCCGTGCCGCGCGGCCCCGAGGGGCCGGACCTGGCCGTCATGGCGCGCTACTGCGAGCTGCACGCGCCCAGGCTGTTCGTCAGCGTCAGCGTGCTGCACAACCCCACGGGCTACAGCCTGTCGCCGGCCGGCGCGCACCAGGTGCTGCAGCTGGCGCAGCGGCACGACTTTCACATCGTCGAGGACGACACCTACGGCCATATCGCGCCCGAGCACGCCACGCGCCTGTCGATGCTCGACGGCCTGCGCCGCACCATCTATGTGAGCGGTTTCGCCAAGATCCTGGCGCCCAACTGGCGCATAGGCTACCTGGCGGCGCCGCCCGACCTGGTGGAGCGCATGCTGGACACCAAACTGCTGTCCACCCTGACCACCCCCGCCATCCTGGAAAAGGCGCTGGCGCTGTGCATAGACCAGGGCCAGCTGCGCCGCCACGCCGAGCGCATGCGCCAGCGCATCGCCCAGGCGCGCACGCGCAGCGTGCAGCTGGCCCTGGCGGCCGGCTGCCGCTTCGCCGCCGAGCCCGCCGGCATGTTCGGCTGGGTGGACACCGGCGTGGACACCGACATGCTGGCCCAGCGCCTGCTCGACGAGGGCTACCTGATCGCCCCCGGCGCCCTGTTCCACGCCACGCGCCAGCCCTGCACGCTGATGCGCATCAACTTTGGTAACACGCAGGAGCCGGCGTTCTGGCGGGCGTGGCAGCGGGTGGTGGCGTCGGTGAAATAAGCCGCCTGGCCAGCGAGCGGAGAGGGATTCAACGGCCGCGCTGGCCAAGGGTGCCCCTGGATCCCGGCTTTCGCCGGGATGACGGTCAACCCTTTGTTGCCGGGTCAGCAGGCCGGGTGCAGCTCCTGCGCCGCATCCTCGGCAATGCGCCGCACGCGCTCGCCCGCGGGCTCTACGTCGCCGATGCGATCCACGCCCCGGCCGGCGTACAGGGCCATGCCTTCGAAATCGCCCGTCATGGAGCGCAGCGGCGAGTCGGTGCTGAACAGGTAGATGGGCCGGCCCTCTTCTTCGCCAATGGTGGTGCGGGCGGCGGCGCTGAAGGGGTCGCCGCGCTCGCCGCGGGTGACGCTGCTCGCCAGCACGCGCACGGCGGCGTGGGGCGGCCAGTTGATGTGGAAGTCTTCGGTCAGCACGGTGTCGCTGGCGCGGGCGGCGACCAGGCGGCGCTTGTGGTAGTCGTGGGCAAAGGATTCCGGCGTGGCGATCAGGGCCGTGCCCAGCACGGCGGCCTGGGCGCCCTGGGCCAGCACGCGCGCCACGTCACGGCCATCGGCCAGGCCGCCGGCGGCGGCCACGGGCACGCGCGCGTGGGGCAGCAGCTCGGCCAGCAGCTGCATCAGCGGCTGGCGCCCGCGCACATGGCCGCCGGCCTCCACGCCCTGGGCGATGAGGGCCTGGGCGCCGGCGTCCTGGGCGTCCAGCGCGTCCTGCAGCGAGCCCACCTGGTGCACCACGGTGATGCCGGCGGCGCTCAGCCGCGCGATCAGGGGGCGGTCCACGTCCCAGAACAGCCCGACCACGGGCACGCCGAGCGCAATGCACAGATCCACCTGGCTCTGCAGCAGCGCGGCGGGCGTGCCGGCGGGGATGAGGTTGACGCCAAAGGGCCGGTCGGTGCGTGCGCGCAACTGGGCCACCTCGCGCTCGATGAGCGCCAGCGGCTCGCGCACCATGCCCAGGAAGCCAAAGCCGCCGGCCTCGGTGACGGCGGCCACCAGCTCATGGCGCGAGACGCCGCCCATGCCGGCCAGCAGCAGCGGCAGGCGGCAGCCCAGCAGCTGGCACAGTGGGGTGGGGCTGAGGGTGGCTGGCATGGCATCTCCTGTTGGCGGCTGACGGGCCGGCCATGATGCGGCGCCATCGCCAGTGGTGCAAGCGCCCCGGACATCAGGCGCTGCCAAACACCCCCAGCCCGGCCAGCATGACCAGCCCGATCAGCACCGGCGTGACCCAGCGCAGCAGCAGGCACAGTGCGCGCGCCAGGGCGCGGTTGTGCAGCTGGCCCTGGTTGGACAGCTGCGCGGCAAAGGCCTGCTCACCCCAGGCCCAGCCGACGAAGAGGGCGATGGCGATGCCGCCCATGGGCATGAGCAGGTTGGACGAGAGGTAGTCGGCCCAGTCGAACAGCGTGCGCCCGCCGGGGCGGATATGGGCCAGCAGGCTCTGGCTCAGGGCGCAGCCCGTGCCCAGCAGCATCAGGACGAGCAGTGTGAGCAGCGTGGCCCGGGGCCGCGCCAGGCCCCAGCGCTCGTGCAGTATCACCACCGGCACCTCCATGATGGACAGCATGGCGCCGGTGGCGGCAATCGCGGTCAGGATGAAGAACGCCGCCAGCAGCACCTGGCCGCCCGGTATCTGCGCGAACACTGCGGGGATGGTGATGAACACCAGCGATGGCCCCGCCGAGGGCGCGAAGCCGAAGCTGAACACCGCCGGAAAGATGGCCATGCCGGCCAGCAGCGACACCGACAGGTCGGCCAGCATCACGCGCGTGGCGGTGGCCGGAATGTTCTGCCCGGGCGTGAAGTAGCTGCCGTAGGTCATCATCGTGCCCATGCCGATGGACAGCTTGAAGAACGCCAGCCCCATGGCGGTAAGCACCACCGCCGGCGTGATCTTGTGCCATTCGGGTGCGAACAGGAACGACAGCGCCTGGCCCGAGCCCGGCAGCGTCAGGCTGTAGCCGCACAGCAGAAGCAGCAGCAGGAACAAGAGCGGCATCAGCTTCTTGGTCACCGCCTCTATGCCCTTGGTCACGCCCAGCAGCAGGATGGAGCCGATGAAGGCCAGCACCACCCATTGCCACAGCAGCGACTGCACCGGGTCTGTGACCAGGGCGTCGAAGCTGGCCTGGGTCTGCGCCGGGTCGGCGGACAGCAGGCTGCCGGCGAGCGCCTTGGCCACATAGGCAAACACCCAGGCGACGACCTCGGAGTAGAACGACAGGATCAGGAAGGCCGCCGCCATGCCCCCCAGGCCGACCAGCCACCAGGGCGCGCCGCGGGGCGCGAGCTGGCGCAGCGCCGAGATCGGGTTGGCGCGCGCCTGGCGGCCGATGGCGATCTCGGCCACCATCAGCGGCAGGCCGATGAGCAGCGTGGACAGCAGATAGACCAGCAAAAAGCCCGCCCCGCCGTTGGCGCCGGTGAGCGAGGGGAACTTCCAGATATTGCCCAGCCCGACGGCCGAGCCCAGCGTGGCGGCGAGCACGCCCAGGCTGGAGGAAAAACCGGCGCGGCCGGCGCCCGCATGGTGCGACGGCGTGCCGGGGGAGTCTGGTGAACTCATGATTTGATAGCTGTTTGCGCCCAGTGTACGGGCGCTGTGGGCCTAAAAGGCCTGACTATGTACATGCCGCAGAGGCCCCTCACCCCTCCCTCTCCCCAAAGGGGCGAGGGCGATCGGTTGCGCCGGTTTTTACTCCCTCTCCCTCTTGGGGGAGGGTGGGGGTGAGGGCCGCCACCGTATCTGAGGCATGTCGCCAGTCAGGCAAAAAGGCCTCAATGCCCGCCGGGCCGCTCCACCGCCAGCTCGGACAGCACGCGCAGCAGGCTGCGGTTGACCGATTCCAGCTCCAGCTCATGCGCCTCGCACAGCTGGACGATGGCGCCGGCGCTGTCGCCCTCGAGCGCGCAGGCCAGCTCCAGGCTGGGGGCGTAGGCGCCGGTGCGCAGCACGGCGGCGTTGTAGATGCGCTCGGACAGCGGCAGGCGGTGCAATATGGCGCCCAGGTTCTCGTGCAGCAGCTCGTCGAGTTGCGAGAACAGGCCGGCCAGATACACCTCGCCGCGCAGCTCGGTGCCGGCGCCGGCCTGCAGCAGCTGCTCGGTCAGGCGCGCGCGCAGCACCATGGCGCTGCGTATCGGGCGCAGGTCGGGCTCGGTGGCGCAGTGCGGCAGCTGGTCGGACAGCCAGCGCGAGAGCGAGCCGTAGCCCATCATCACCAGGCCGCGGCGCAGCGAATCCACCCCCGTGCGCAGGCCCAGCGCGGCCGAATTGGTATAGACCAGGAAGCGGTGGGCCAGCAGCGGGTCCTGGCCCAGGATTTGCTCCAGGCGGTCTATCGACTGGTCATCGTCTATGGCCTTGAGCAGCTTCTGCACCACCTCGTGCGCCGGCGCCAGCGGCTGGTGGCGCAGGCTGTGCAGCACATCCTCCATGGGCCAGCCGGCCACGGCCAGGGCACGGCCCTGGTCCAGGCATTGCGAGAGCAGCGCGCGGCTGGCCACGTTGTCGTACATCTGCCCGGCGATCAGCGGGCTGGGCTGCTTGCCACCGGCGGCCTGCAGCGCGGCGGCCGCGTCGCCGCCGGACAGCTGCAGCAGGCTGTTGTCGAACAGGCGCGCGGTGTCGGCGTCGGGCAGGCGGTTCAAGCCGCCGCTCCACACCAGGCGCAGGCCGCGGCCATGGGCGCGTTGCACGTTCTCGCGCACGGCGGGCAGCGCCAGCCAGTCGCCCGGCACCGCTATCCAGGGCGCGCCGCGCGGGGCGTGCTGCAGCAGGTCGATGAGCAGCGCCTGCGAGCGCGGCGACAGCAGCAGCGGCGCCGATGCAGCGCTCCACAGCTCCTGGATGGTGCGCAGCAGGTGCGCGGCATCGACCCGCTGGCTGCCATGGCCATGCACATACAGCTGCACGCCGGCGAGCTTGCGCGCGGCATTCCATAGAGGGCGGTAGCCCAGTACCAGGCTGCCTAGGACGGATTGGACCATGGGGTGGGGTCAGGCAATGGAGATGATGGCTGCGATTGTCGCGCCTTCGAACATGCTCCAGGCCCTATCCGTTGACGTAGTTGAACAGCGACAGGCGCTGCACCTGGGCATAGGACTTGAGGGCCGCCTCCAGGCCGACGTTGGCGTTCTGGAAGTCGGAGATGCCCTTGAGCATGTCCAGGTCTTCGGCGCGCGAGCGGTCGGCCTCCAGCTGGATGGAACGGCTTTCCTGGTCGCCCGTGATGCGGTCGGCGCGGTTGAGCAGCTCGCCGGCGTAGCCGCGGATATTGCTCAGGCGCTCGATGCCGGCGTCCATGTGGGCCAGCGCCTGGCTGACGGTCTGCGCGGCCTGGGTGCTGCTGGTGGCGTTGGTGATGCCCTTGATGGCGCTGTCGATCGAGCTCATCAGGCTGGGGCTGGGCTGCAGCCCCGCCTTGTCGCCCACGACGGGCGTGCCCTGCAGGCTGAAGTTCATCACCGAAACGCCGCCGTCGGTGATGGTGATCGGTATCGGCTGGCCGGTGACGGCGGATGCCGTGAAGGGGCCGCCGGGGACGGCAACGCCGTTCTTCGTCAGGCTGTACTGCACCTGCGTGTTGCCACCGCTGGTGGTCACGCCGCCGATCTGCAGCTCGTAGCCGGCGCCAGCCA